>OFHA01000688.1_pt1 | contig 28121 bp, 20 predicted proteins | sample 1521891 | NCBI WGS metagenome assembly OFHA01 (sample SAMEA3504089, study PRJEB24116) | mouse gut metagenome | biome: mouse gut; feature: mouse-associated habitat; material: faeces | place: Denmark | collected 2011
CAACAGGCATAAAGCAATCCCGGAAACGCCCATTTTATCAGCATTTCCGGGATTTAATCCGTTACTCGAACTCTTGTTCTGATGCCTGCACCTTCTTGCGTCACTGAGATAAATTTCATGATGAAAACGTCCCTCTCCAAAATCCGGCTGATACCCCTGTGCCTCTGTAAAAACATCCATCCTCTCAACGGTGGCGGGCTCCTCATCGTACGGGCCGATATGCATACACTGTACACATAATCCTTCTTCACACGTCAAAAATTCCACTTTGGAAAAATCTGTTTTTTTCTTCGCCGAGGCCTCTGCCACAGCCCAGTCAAATTCTTCTTCTGTCACAAATTCCGGCAGGCGAATCATGGAAATCCACTGAAAATCCTCTTTGCGGAAATAATCAACACCCTTTACTCCATCCTGCCACCAAAGGCCTTCCAGAGACGGCACTGTTCTATCCGCTTTCCGCCATCTCCCTGTTTTTCATCATATGCAAACTGATTCAGCACCTCGCAGGGGAATTTTTCACACTGTCCGCAATGTTCCTGTTTCTGCTCCTGGCAGCAGGATTTCACAGGACAGCTTTCCCCCCAGAAAGGTTTTTCCATATGTACGCAGCCTGCACAGTTCATCTGCTCCCGGTAAGCACATTGGCTGCACAGAAGACCGCAGCGAGATTCCGCCTTCTCCTTTTTGTCCTCTTTCAGTCCCACATAAATATGTATTTCCGCATCCTCCATACGGTCGTCCTGATATTCCTCAAAATCATACAGAAATGTTCTGGGCAGATTCATCTTCCAGATTTCCTGCCAGGCTGCGGCCACTGCCTGTACCATATCTCCGTGAATCACAAATCTGGCATACCGCCCTGCCGGAATCCTGCGAATCTCAAACTGAGTTCCCTGCGGTTCTTCTGCAGTCTCACAGGCAACCATGGCTGTATAATCTGCCTTTTCATCTCCATCATAATCTGTATAAATCCCAAGAGCTTTCTGAGTTACCTTTCCGGGAATCCCGGCATATATCCCATCATTATAAAAACGGTTCCAGAGTCCCCCGATCACAGCTCCCATGTCAGGAGAAGTATTGTTGGTCCTGGCAGAAATACCTGCAACAATTTTTTCTTTCAGTGTTATGATTTCATACTCCATAAAATAAGACCATCCTTTCTTTTGAATACTCTTATTTTACCAGAATAAACACGACATCAGTATGTCATGTTTACAGATATTTTTTCCGAATCCCTTCGGCAAACTCCAGCACCTCCTGCCGCAATTCTTCCGGTTCCAGAAGTTCCGCACCGTCTCCAAAAGAAGATATCCACCTGATGACACTGGTTTTATCTGCAAAACCAGCGGAAAACAAAAGAGTTCCATCGGGCTGTTCCACAAAGCTCTCATGCCCATATTCCTCCACAAGCCTCCATTTATAAGAAGGATTGATTTTCGCCCTGACCTGAAAGGCAGAAGGAAATACCCGCTCTGAAGATAAATCCGGAAGGGGAACCTCGCGCTTTTCAAAAGGGCTTCCCATCTGCACTTCTGTCATTCTTCCCAGTTTAAAAAGGCGGAAATCTTCTCTGGCCTCACACCAGCCCCAGAGATACCAGCCAGCCCACTGGAAAATCAGGTCATATGGCTCCACAGTTCTGCATGATTCTCCCTTTGGCGCAAAATAGGAGAAAGAAACTTTCCTTCCGGAAAGAATGGCATCATGTAAAAGTTCAATTTTAGGCGGCAGCGTGTCTTTGTACCAGGATGAAAGGTCTATTAAAATATGGGTATCTCCCGCCAGCAGGCTGGAAGCTCCCGCTGACAGTTTTTCCATCAGCCGGGCATAACGGCTGGTACCGCTTACACTGTCCAGACTGCGCAGGCCCGACAGAATCGCCTGCATATCCGACGTACTGAGCAATGTCCGGTCTATTTTATACCCCTCCATAATAGACACCCCGCCATTTTTCCCCGGCTCTGTCACCAGTGGAATTCCCGCCATGCAAAGGGCCTCAATATCCCGGTTGATGGTACGCCGGGATACCTCGAATGTTTCTGCAAGAAAAGGCGCCGTCACTTTTTCCTGCTGCAGCAGAATGGAGAGAATCCCAATCATCCGATCCAGTTTCATACAGGTACCTCCATTCCTGTCATACAATCCGCTTCGTCTTCCATCCTCCCTGGAAATACCGGAACACAGCCAGTCCAAGGCCCACTGCCCAGCCTGCCGGATTAGCCCACATGATAATCATTCCATGGGTTGCGTCAGCCAGTGCATAAGTCAGCCCCACCCGGACTCCAAGGTTACACAGGCTGCAGGTCAGAAACCATCCCATATCTGCCGCACCGCGCAGCACACCGTTGCTGACATTCATAAGCCCCATCATAAAATAAAACAGTGAAACAATACTCAGATACCGGGCTCCGATGGCAATGGCTTCCCGGCTGGAATCAGAATCCAGAAACAGCCCCACAAAATCATTTCCGGCAAAATGCAGAATCACCGCAATGGTAAGGCCGATTCCTGCTGCCATCATCAGGCAGATCCGGTAGCCCTGCCCGATCCGTTCCGGTTTCCGGGCTCCCATATTCTGGGCCACATAGGTGGAAGTGGCATTTCCCACAGCCACCATGGGCACAATGGCAATCCCGTCTATTTTTGTGGCGGCCGTATAACCTGCCAGAAATGTGGAACCAAACCGGTTGACCACCGACTGAACCAGCACCATGCCCACCGACACAATGGATTGCTGCACAATGGTGGGAACAGCCACTTTCACCATATTTTTTAAGAGAGCCGGATCGAAGCGGCGGTAACGTTCCGTCTCAATCCCCTTTAACTTCCACATGAGAAATCCAAAAGACAGCAGAGCGGAAATCCCCTGGGCAATCAGGGTGGCCCAGGCCACTCCTGCCACTCCCATATGCAGCTCTGCCACAAAATACAAATCCAGCCCGATATTTAAAAGGGACGAAAAAATCAGAAACATCAGAGGCTTTCCGGAATCCCCCAGGGCATTGAAAATGGCTGAAAATGCATTATACAAAAACAGAAATACAAAACCGAAAAAGTAAATCTGCATATACTCCGCCGCATCCTCAAAAATATTTTCCGGCGTGCCCATCAGGTCCATCAGGCCTCTGTTAATCACCAGTCCCAGCATACTCAGAAAAATACTGAATCCCAGAATGGACAGCAATGCAGTGGAAATGGCTGTTTTCATTTCTTCCAGCTTTTTTGCCCCGAACAACTGGGAAATCACCACGGAACAACCAATTCCCGTTCCCATGGCCACCATAACAAACATCATGGTAATGGCAGTGGAGGCCCCAACTGCCGCCAGCGCCTCCTCGCCCACCACATTTCCCACAATCACGGAATCCATAATATTATAAAACTGCTGGAACAGGTTCCCCGCCACCATGGGCAGCGTAAACCCAATTAAGGCCCTGGTGGGATTTCCCGTTACCATACTGCCCTTTATCTGCTCTGACATAACCGGTACACTCCTGTCTTTTTCACACTTTAACGTGACAATGTATTTCAAGAACAAAGTGGGCAGGCCCACTTCAGCTCCCCTACCCCCCTCACTCATGAGGGACCTGGACGGTTTGCTGCGCCGAGTGCAGTCGCTTTAGCGACATCTTCTATTCGCACGAGCTGCGCATCATTGTTTTTTATCTTACAGGAAATACTTTCACACGTCAGCATGACAAGGTCTTTCCTGTAAGATAAAAAGAAAACATATGTTTTAACTGCTATTTTACCTTTCCTTTTTCTCCCGGTCAACCCTTTAACCGGAAATTATTAAGGATCACACGGCAGGTAAAAACACCTTCCGAAACAGAAAAATCCACATTCCCCCCATACTGCCTGGCAGAGTTCAGGATACTTTCCACGCCTACTCCATCACGCTCCCTGTTCCTGGGCAGCCCGTCTTCAAATATAACCTCCCCGGTACAGGTATTTTCGCACGCCAGCACCAGCTTTTTCCCCTTCTGCTCTGCAAAAATGTGAATCCATCGCTCGTGTTCTGTTTTTGTACAGGCTATCAGAGCATTTTCCAGGATATTTGCAAAAATGGATACCAGATCATAATCAGAAATTTCTTTCAGCTCTCCCAGCCGGATATCCGTGTCCACTTCAATATGATTCTGCTCTGCCCGGTCCACATAAGAGGAAACCACATTGTTGACTGCATGGTTTTCACAGAAAATATTGGCATAGGTTTCCATTTCCCTGTCATCATATTCCTGCAGATAATTCAGGATTCCCTGGTAATCCCTGTTTCTGGCATATTCCGCCACCACAAGATTATGATGTCTGAAATCATGTCTCGTCCTTTTCATGCTCTGTTTCATCTCTTCATAGGAATCAATCTGGGCCATCAGAAATTTTTCATGAAACTGCATCTGTTTTAAATGATAAGCCTGATCTGACCGGGCAATGAAAAGAAACAGCAGAATATATACTGACGCCATAAAGCCGCACAGTAAAATCAGAATTACCAGATAAAGATTATCCCGGTTTTTCATATTGTCATTATAGATAATCAAAAGTGTCATAATAACAAACGCCATCAGGGAAATAGCCGCAACCGTCCCGTACCCGCTCCTTACGCCCTGATAAACACGCAGGAGACGCTTCCTGAACATCCCGTAATACAGTGCCATGAAAAATATATTCAGCCCGATGCGAAGCAGCCAGATTTCCAGAGTTCCCGCACCGGAAGTGGTTCTTGTAACAATGGAAATCGTGATATAAAGCAGGGTCCAGAAACATAAATAAGCAGAAACCAGAAACAGGGATTTTACCGGATGGGAGGCGGAAAGACAAAAAATATACACGCCGCCAAAGATAAAAGTTGCAAGAAAATATCCTGCCAGATACCGCAGCATGATGCCGGTGCCTCCATAAGGCATATCTGCCAGAAAATACCGCATTGCCAGCACTACAGCCTGAAAAAACAGCGTTGTACCTGCCAAAGTTGCCACTGACCTTCTTCTGCTGTATTTCGGCTCCAGCAGAATACAGTAGAACCAGATCCCGTGAAACACATTGTTTATAATATTTGTTATCAGCGCATTCATAATAATCTCCTGTCAGTTTTCCTGTATATCAATCACCACATACTCTGCCCTGCACCCGGTTCTGAACTTAACAGCCCAGTCAGAAATCCCGGAAGTTACAATAAAATCTGTCTGTTTACGCCTTTCCAGACCATAGGTTTTATCATCAATCCCTGTCCACTCCCCCATATGGTTAAATGGAAACAGCTGTCCCCCATGGGTATGGCCTGACAGCACCAGATCCACTCCCGCGGCCGCCTGATTTTCATAATCATGGGGCTGATGGTCCAGAACAATACTGTATTTCTCCGAATCCAGCCCTTCGGTCAGTTCTTCCATGGAAGCTCTTCCTCCTCCCTGACTGTCCCCGGAACGGTCCTGCCTTCCAATCAGGTAAAAACGGCTGTCCAACACAACCACTTCATCCTCAAGTACCGTTACGTTATTTTTTTCCAGTTCGGCCACCAGATCCTCTCCGCTGTAACCCCGGTACTCCGGACCATAATAACCTCTGTCATGATTTCCGAAAACATAATACACCCCATAAGTGGTTTTCAGGGTACCAAGGGCCTCACATGCGGCAATCATATCCTCTTTTGAAGTGTCGTCATCTATATAATCTCCCGTTATCACCACAATATCCGGCTTTTCAGACTGTATGGCCTTTATCTGCTCTGTGAATTTTTCTCCGTAAAGGATATTGCCCACATGGGAATCTGCAAACTGTACCACCCGCAGTCTTCCCACCTGCTTTTCTGTTGCAATCCCATACGCTTTCCGCCAGACATGATTTGCCTGATACCAGCCCCAGGAAAGATAAAGGGCCGTAATGGCCAGTGCGCACATGCCGGCATAGTACCGCATAAAGGTTTTTCCCCGCTTCTTTTCTACAAGATAACTGACCCCGTCACATAACAGCCAGATTACCACCATGTGTAAAATACAGATTTCCCCGTTGATGGGCCCAAAAACCACCCCTGTAACCGCAAAAATAAGCAGAACAGGAAGAAGCCCCGTCAGAAACCGGAAAAATTTCCGTCCTTTTTCCTGCCTTCCTGCCATATAAAATCCGGAAAACCGATTTCCCAGATACACAATGCCCAGCAATGTTCCCAGAAGCAGAGCTCCCAAAATCAACATCCACATTTCTTTTCTCCTTTGCATTCATGAAAATCTTCTTCTGTCTGATTACAGTATAAACAAAACAGAACTGTCAGGAAAGACTTATTTTGTTTATAAACTTTTAATAATTTCCCAAACCCCTGATTTCTCTGGATTTTCCGCATTTTGTTAGCACTCATTCAAAAAGAGTGCTAATTTTCTGTTGACTTTTTAAAAATCAGGGATTACAATCTATTTCAGGTTATAATTTTGTATAGAAAATAATAAAGGAGTGTAATCATTATGAGCAACAGACATGGAAACCTTTCCATCAACAGTGACAACATTTTTCCTATTATAAAAAAATGGCTGTATTCCGACCATGACATTTTCTACCGGGAACTGATTTCCAACGGATGCGACGCCATTACCAAATTAAAGAAACTGGATCTGATGGGGGAATATGACCTGCCGCAGGATTTTGAGCCGAAAATCCGGATCGTGGTAAACCCGGAAGAAAAAACGCTGAAATTCATTGATAACGGTCTTGGCATGACTGCCGACGAAGTGGAAGAATACATCAATCAGATTGCTTTCTCCGGCGCTACGGATTTTCTGGAAAAATATAAGGACAAAGCCAGCGAGGAACAGATTATCGGTCATTTCGGACTGGGCTTCTACTCCGCTTTTATGGTGGCGGATGCCGTGCACATTGATACCCTTTCCTGGCAGAAAGACGCAGTTCCCGTTCACTGGGAATGCGACGGAGGCACAGAATTCGACATGTCCGACGGCTCTAAAGATACCGTTGGAACAGAAATTACTTTATTCCTGAATGAGGACTGTCTGGAGTTCGCCAATGAATACCGGGCAAGAGAAGTGATTGAGAAATACTGCTCTTTCATGCCTACACCGATTTTCCTGGAAAAAGAAAACGCCGAGCCTGAATATGAGACAATCCCTGCCGATGAAGTAACAGAAAAAGATACTGTCATCGAGACTATTGTGGAAGAAGCCAAATTTGAAGAAAAAGAAAATGAAGACGGAACCAAAGAACAGGTGGAAGTATCTCCCCGAACAGAAAAAGCCAAAATCGTGAAACGTCCGGTGGCTTTGAACGATACCCATCCCCTCTGGAGCAAACATCCCAACGAATGTACCGATGAGGAATACAAAACCTTCTACCGGAAAGTATTCCAGGATTACAAAGAGCCCCTGTTCTGGATTCACCTTAACATGGACTATCCCTTTAACTTAAAAGGTATCCTGTATTTCCCGAAAATCAACACGGAATATGATTCCATCGAGGGAACCATCAAGCTGTACAACAACCAGGTATTTATTGCAGACAATATCAAAGAAGTGATTCCTGAATTTCTGATGCTGTTAAAAGGCGTTATCGACTGCCCGGATCTGCCTCTGAATGTATCCAGAAGTGCACTGCAGAACGACGGATTTGTTCAGAAAATTTCAGATTATATCACGAAAAAAGTGGCAGACAAATTAAGTGGCATGTGCAAAACCGACAAGGAATCCTATGAGAAATACTGGGACGACATCAGCCCCTTTATCAAATTCGGCTGCCTGAAAGATGAGAAATTCTGCGACAAAATGAATGATTACATCCTCTTTAAGAACCTGGAGGACAAATATCTGACCCTTCCGGAATGTCTGAAGGTGGAAGAACCGGAAGCTGACGCTTCTTCTGAAACAGAACAGACGGAATCTTCTGCTGAATCTGAACAGGCAGAAAATGAAGAAGATACGGAAAAAGATACCCGCAAACCCGTTTACTATGTAACGGATGTTCAGCAGCAGGGACAGTACATTAACATGTTCAAAGAGCAGGGCATGGACGCGGTAATTCTGGATCATAACATTGATACCTCTTTCATCACTCAGTTAGAGCGCAGAAATGAAAAAGTCAGATTTGTCCGCATTGACGCTGACCTGACAGAATCTCTGAAAGAAGAAGTTTCCGAGGAAGAACTGAAGGAAGCCAGAGAGACCCTTACGGAAACCTTCCGCAAAGCTCTGGGAAATGAAAAGCTGAACGTTTCTGTGGAAAAACTGAAAAATGCAGATATTGCTTCTGTCCTCACCCTCTCAGAAGAAGGACGTAGAATGCAGGATATGATGAAAATGTATGGTATGGCAGGCATGGATCCTTCCATGTTCGGCGGAGACCAGACCCTGGTATTAAATACCGGAAATGCACTGGTTCAGTATATTCTGAACAACAGAGATTCCGAACATGTACCTGTATTCTGCGAACAGCTTTATGACCTGGCTGTACTGAGCAACCACCCCCTGTCCACAGAAGCCATGAGCAAATTTATATTAAGAAGCAATCAGATTATGATGCTTCTGACAAAATAATAGTATACCGTCCATGCAGTATTGCATGTAAAAATCCCGTCGCTTTGCGATGGGATTTTTACATGCCGGAACCACTCCTTTCCCAGACAGCAGATTTTTTTGTACAATCTGCTGTTTACAACCCGGTTTTGTGCGTAAATAGCTGTTGCATTCCACAAAAATATAAAATATAATAAAGATAACTGTTTTGTATTGAACGAAAAGAAAAAATTTTTACAGGAGGAATGAGAATTGGAGCAAAATTTTCAGGAAATTACCGTTGAACAGCTCTGTAAAGTAATTGATCTGCTGCACCCCTGCATGGACGATTACCTGTATGTCTATGATTTTATCAATGACTTTTACTATATATCTCCTCATGCCAGACAGCGTTTTTCCATTCCGGACAACACCTTTCGGGACGTGGTCCGCACCCATGGACTGTTTGTTTATCCTCCGGACCTGGAGCCATTGCAGGAGGATCTGAACGAACTCCTGGCCGGGGAACGCAGTTTTCACAACCTGGAATACCGCTGGCTGGATCTGGATGGACAACCTGTATGGATTAACTGCAGGGGCTATGTGGTCCGGAATAAGGAACAGGCTCTGTACATGATTGGCTGTATCAATGAAATCGGCGCCAGACAAAAAGCAGACAACGTAAGCGGCCTGTTGGGTTCTTCCAGCCTCCAGGCTTATCTGCACAAGACTCCCGCTCCTTTTCCGGAAGGATTTTTACTGCGTCTTGGCATGGACGACTTTAAGGAAATCAACGAAAAACTGGGCATTGAATATGGGGACATGGTTCTGCGTCAGACTGCAGAATGCATTGCCAGATGTATCACTCCCTCCCAGAAGCTCTACCGTGTGGTGGCAGATGAATTTCTGGTTCTGGATTTTCAGGGAGGAACTTATCAGGAAGCGGGAAAATTGTACAGACAGATTCAGCATAATATTGTACGTTTTGTGGAAGAAAATCACTACGAAGCAGTCTTTACCATATCCGGAGGTATTCTGGAAATCTCCAATATCAAAGATTTTGCCTACACCAATGTAATGAAGCTCTCGGAATTTTCTCTGAATGAGGCCAAACGTCAGGGCAAAAACCGCTGCTATCGTTTCCAGGAAGAAGATTATGAACAGTTTCTGAAACGCAAAAAACTGACCCAGTTTCTCCGTCAGGCAGTTTACGACGACTGTAAGGGCTTTGAGGCTTATTTCCAGCCTCTGTTCCATGCCGACTCCAATACTTTATACGGAGCAGAAGCCCTGATGCGCTTTCACTCTCCCGATGGCAATATGATTTCTCCGGGAGAATTTATTCCGATTCTGGAGGAAACAGGGCTGATTATTCCGGTAGGCCGCTGGATGTTAGAACAGGCCCTTGCCGCCTGCAAAAAGATTGCGTCCCGGATTCCCGATTTCCGTATCAGTATCAATGTATCTTATGTGCAGGTGATTAAAAGCGACATTATCAACGATATCGTGGCTGCTGCTGCAAGACAGGAGGTTTCTCCCTCCAATGTAATTGTGGAGCTGACTGAAAGCGGCCTGCTGGAATCCAATCCTCATTTTACCAGGCTTCTGGCAAAATTAAAAGAAAAAGGCATCCGCCTTGCTCTGGACGATTTTGGAACCGGATATTCCAACTTCCACTACCTTCACGACCTGCGGCCGGATATTATCAAAATTGACCGTTCTTTCACAGCCAAAGCCCTGGCCAACGACTATGAATACAATCTGCTGGATTTAATCAGCGGTATGGTACATACGCTGAACCTGAATGTCTGCGTGGAAGGAATCGAAACCGAGGATGAACGGAACCGGATTCAGCACCTTTCTCCTGACTATATCCAGGGTTTTTACTTTGGAAAACCCTGCCCTTATCAGCAGTTTACAGAGCAGTTTGTGACGGTTTCACATTAAAGGTATTTCCTGTAAGAGAAAAAAGAATGCGCATAGCGCATTCTCTGCGCGCGAGCGGATTGCGTAGCAATAAACATCGCCCCCGCGAGCTGCGCATCATTGTTTTTAATTCTACAGGAAATCCAGAGGAATTTCCTGTAGAATTAAAAACAGGCAGTCCTCTCCGTTTCTGAGGGGACTGCCTGTTCTGATACGCTTTGCAAATTCGCACAATATATTGATATCTGACATTTCACCAGTTACAGTGTTTTTCATACACATCAAAAAACTGATCTGTCTTTACTTCTTTCTTTATTTCCACTTTCACTTCTTTCCAGACTTTTTCGTTAAATTCCGAAGAAAGGGTGGTAAGAAATTCACTGTATACGTCGTCAAAGGCCTCTTTTCTCCGTTTCTCCAGAATTACAGATTTGTGGTCGTCCGTCTTTTCCTGATTATAATGATTGATACATTTCAGGAAATAGCTGCCTTTTTCTGTTGTTATCCTGTCGCTGACCTGGTCATTTTCCAGAGAAAAGGCCACTTCCTCCACTTCCGGCGGTACATCTGTTCTTCCGAAAGTAACCTCTGTTTCCGGAGCTTCATTGTAAATATTGGCAACAGAAAGAAAATCTGAACCTTCCTTCAGCTGTTTTTCCACAGTTTTTGCTTTCTCATCGTCTGTCACAAATATCTGCTGGGCCTCCATAATTCTGGCCTCATCGTCGCTGACCTCATCGTCCACTCCCTGAGTCAGATGGGTATAGAGCTTGTTGGCAAGTCCATAGCGGGTATAAAGAGCCTCTATATCGCCCTGTTTCACATGCATATACTCCAGTTCCGCATCATTCAGAGAGTCAAAATATTCCTTTGCAGCCTCTTTGATTTTTCCTTCTTCTTCTTCTGACAGCTTAATTCCCTTCTCTTCTGCCAGAAAATCCATGGCCATAATCTGAGCCAGCCTGGAAATGGTCAGATCTTTCACATATTTTTCCAGATCATTGTCGGGAAATTCATGGTTCCACAAATCAATGCCATACATGGTGGCATACATGTTCTGATAATTGGTCAGCACAACTCTGGCCTCCGGCAGAGTGCAGACGATATCTTTCATTTTAAACACTTCGTTGTCACTGAAATCGCCGCCCACCATTACCTGTGTATTTCCCAGTTTACATCCTGACAGATTTAAAACAAGTATCATACAGCCTGCCAGCATTCCATATTTCCTGATACAGGTAAGAAACCTGTGCTTTAACATTCCTGTCCACGATACAGCCTGTCCTGTGGCAGACTGATTCCTCTGTGTATCTACATATCTTTTCATTGGTAATTTCACCTGCTAATTTACATTTTCTCCAGAATACTGCGGGCCACGCTTAACCCGTTGGCAGAAGCCTGCTGCAGGCCTCTGGTTACAGAAGCTCCGTCACCGATAGCTCTCAGACCGGGAACGTTTGTTTCAAACTCCCGGTTTACAACCACTTTATTGGAATAAAATTTCACTTCAACTCCATAAAGCAGTGTCTCGTCGCTGGCAATCCCTGGGGTCACTTTGTCCAGTGCAAAAATCATTTCCTCAATATCCACCATGATACGATGGGGAAATACCAGTGACAGGTCCCCCGGTACCGCATCCTTCAGGGTGGGTATGAGATTATTTCTGCAGAGTCGTTCTTCTGTGGTACGTCTCCCCCGGCGGAAATCACCGAAAGTCTGCACCAGAATTCTTCCGTCGCAGAGCATATTGGACAGCTGAGCAATCTGCTTTCCATATTCAATAGGCGTCTTAAAGGGTTTTGTAAAATTCTTGGAAACCAGCAGTGCAAAATTTGTATTGCTGGTTTTCAAATCCTGAGATTTATAGGCATGGCCGTTTACTACTGCCAGACCGTTATCGTAGTATTCCGTGGCTACCTCTCCGGAAGGATTGGTACAGAAAGTTCTCACTTTATCATCAAAGGTAGGCGTATGGTATACCAGCTTGGCCTCATAGAGATTCTGATTCAGAAATTCCATCACCTCATCCCGGACTTCCACCCGGACTCCAATATCCACCGTACCTACTTTCGTCTCGATATTCTGTTCCCGGCACACATGGCTGAACCAGTCTGCTCCTTCTCTTCCGATGGCGCAGACAATCTCTGTCCCGTAAAATGTTTCCCCCGTGTCGGTAACCACGCCTGTGGCTCTGCCGTTTTCCACAAGAATATGTTCTACCATGGTACGGAATTTCATTTCAATTCCCTGCTCCAGCAGATGTTCCTGCAGGCGCATGTAAATCTTGTACCCCTCTTCTGTGCCCAGATGGCGGATGGGACATTCTACCAGTTTCAGATTGGCATTGATGGCTTTACGGCGTATTTCCCGGATTTCTTTCTCTTTTCCCACACCGTAAACACTGGTATCCGCACCGAATTTCAGATAAATCTCGTCGGATTCCCGTATCAGCTCCACCGCTTTGTCATACCCCAGAATTTCCGGCAGATTCCCGCCCACATCCGGAGAAAGAGACAGTTTCCCGTCGGAAAAAGCCCCTGCTCCTGCAAATCCTGTGGTAATGGCACAGGGCTTACATCTCACACAGACTTTTGTCTGGCGTTTGGGACACTGGCGTTCTTCAATCCTTCTTCCCTTTTCCAGCATCAGCACCCGGATATCGGGCTTTTGGTGAATCAGTTCATATGCACAGAAAATACCGGAAGGCCCGGCTCCCACAATAATTACATCATAGTTTTTCATTCCATTCTCCTGTCTTACGCTTCCACCACCAGGTATCTTCCGTCCGGCAGTACAAACACTTCCGATGCTTCTTCCAGATCCTCATCGCTCATCTGACCGATATCTGCACCTTCCTCTTCAAAATATTCCCTTACTTCCCGGATGTTTCCGCATACTACCGCCATGCAGTCTTCTAAAAATTCTTCTGCTTCCTCCGGGTTCTCTGCTACTTTTTCATCAAACAGCTGAAGCTGATGTTTTAAAAAATATTCCAGACAGATTTCATCATACTCACTCATATTAATTCCTCCTTCTGCTGATTCTATGATAGTATGATTTTTATAAAATTTCAATGCCTGATTTTGTTAATTTCTGATAAAGGGCCGCTACAGGAAGTCCCACCACATTGTTGTAGTCTCCTTCAATTTTTTCGATATAAATGGCGCATTTTCCCTGAATCCCATAGGCCCCTGCCTTGTCCATGGGTTCTTTTGTTTCCACATAAGCCTGAATCTGTTCTTCGGTCATGGGATACATGGTAACTTTTGTTTCCTCTGCAAATGAAATAATTCTTTTCTCCCGGCCGTTTCCTGCAATCACAGTCACTCCGGTAAATACACTGTGAGTATTACCGGAAAGCATACGGAGCATACGGAGAGCATCGGCCTCGTTTTCGGGTTTCCCCAGTATCTGTCCCTCAAAGGCCACCACCGTATCCGCCCCCAGAACCGCCGCATATTCTGCCTCTCCGTCTTCTGTCCCTCCTTTCACAGCCTCCGGCTCCCCTCCATAAGATGGGCAGCCAAACAGACTTCCTGCCACTTCTTCCGCCTTCTGGCCGGACAGCTCCAGCACTGCCTGCTCCGGGCTGGTGCCGGTAAAAACTTCTTCACCCCTGGCCGGAATCACTTCAAATTCTGCCCCTGTCTGCTCCAACAGCTTTTTCCGCCGGGGCGAAGCGGAAGCCAGAATCAGCCTGTATTTCATAATGCATCAGAACCTTTCAACCGTATGTACTTTCTGTTTTTCCGCTACCTGATTCCAGATATTCTTTACTGAGGAATAGCTTGCCCAGACTGCAAGAAGATATCCCACGCCCAGATCCTTTGCCACTGCCAGAGCCAGTTCTGACTCCTGCATCAGTTCCGGAATCCAGCTGAATGCCGCCCAGATGGTAGGTGCAAACATGCTGCCCCATTCCTTATAAATGGTAATGGCTAAAGACGTCATTTCCGCTCCTACAATCATCAGAATCGAAAGAATGATACAGAGTACAATTCCTGTTTTTGACAGTTTTTTTCCGAGAAATTCATAGCCTTTTATTCCGCAGAACACAATCACATACCCCGCAATTCCGGCAATAAATCCCACCTGTCCCAGTACCACCCAGAGAACAGAGCCCAGCAGAGTCCCAATCACTGCACCGATTACGCCCAGCAGCAGATTTTCCTTTTTCCCCTCTGTGTGACCGGATAACTGCTGCTCACATTCTCCGCAGATAACAGACGGAACGCCGTCTACCACTGCCCCGTGTACCGGAAGGGTTCTTCTGCAGTAAGAACAGCAGTTATGTATGCCGCATTCTTCACATTTTGACCCAAGGCCGGAAACTACAAGGGTCAGATTCTCCTTATCTGCCTGTTCCTCTGATGATACATGGACAGAAATCATATCCACACCGTTAAAACCTGCAAACTGCACATAAGGATAGTTCTGCTGTAATTCAGACAGGTATCCCAGTAATTTTTCCTTTTCACTGCTGCTGTTCACATCTGCATAAAGCTGTACCCGGAACTGTTCTTCCGCCGGCATGGGCAGAATCAGCAGTTCCATACCATTCCTTGTTCCGTGTGCCACATTCTGTTCTTTTTCGAACACGAATCCGTCCGGTACAATTTTTTCAATCTGTACGTTCATTTTTTTCCTCCTTCAAAAACTCTAAGGGCAAAGGCCTTCCGGTCTCATCCTCAAAGCAAATTATACTATCTTTTTCATCATCCAGCAACAGTCTTCGTATGTTCCGTCTTTATATTTCATATTGTCGGGAAAGGTTCCAAACGTATGAAAGCCCAGTTTTTCATACATATGAATGGCTCTTTTATTAGATACCGCCACCTCCAGTTCCGCCTGTTCATACCCCATCTGTTTTGCTGCCAGAAGGGCTGTTTCCATCATGGCTGTTCCAATCCCTCTGCCTGTATACTTCTGATACAGTGCAATGGCCATGCTGCACCGATGGGCATAGCGGGAATAAGGACCCATGGCCGATACGGAGCAGTTGCCTGTATGTTCTCCCTGTACAAAAGCCAGAAGCATTAATTCCCGTTCCGAGTGCTGTTTTTCCCGGATAAACTGTCTTTCCCGCTCAGGGGTAATGGTAACTTCTTCCGGCTCACGGATAAGAAAGGGCGTCTCTGCAGATACAGATTTCAGACAGGTAATCAAATGTTCTGCATCTTCCGGACGTGCACTGCGGAAAGTTACGATTTCATGGTTTATTTCCATTTTCTGCGGTTCAAAAATCATAATCTGTTCCTCCCATATTTAAAAAAACCAAATTCCTGTAAAATCAGCTCATTGCATTTAACCTATACCGGAACCGTTTCTCCCAGACAGAAGGAATACAGCAGTTTCTCTTTTACTTTCTTTCCCACTGCCCGCTCAATGGCCTCCTGGTACAGTTCCAGCTGAAGACGGTAACGGTCTGCCAGCTGCCGCCCGTTTTTCACATGGTCTGTCTTATAATCCAACAGAACGATTCCGTCCGCTTCCTCAAAAAATACGTCAATGATCCCCTGTATCAGCAGCATCTCCTCACTGTTGCTTTCTTTCAGCACTTCACAGGCTTTCTTTCCCATCACAAAGGGTTTTTCCCGGTACAGTTTCTTTTGTTCAGCCGCCCGTTTCATCCGGGCGCCCAGACTGGAACGAAGAAATTTCTTGAGAGAGGGAATGGAAATCAGATCCCGCAGTTCCCGGTGGATTTTCTGTTCTTCTTCCAGCTCCTGCAGCTGTTTTTCCAGTTCTTGCGGATTTCTGGTAAAATCATAACATTCCAGCACCCGGTGCATGGCGGTTCCCCGCCTGGCTCCCGTGTTCTCTTCCTGGACTCCTTCCATAAAGGCCGGTACACAGCGCTCTTTCTCCTGTACTGCCCCTTCCTCCGGCGCTGTCTCCTTTTCAGGCGGTTCGGCCGACTGTTTGCTTATGGCCGCGGGAATTTCCGGTTCCCCCTCTTCCTCTGCCAGAATTCGGTCCAGAATTCGGTGCTTCAGTTCCGATACAGACACTTTGGTCTTCATGGTGACCTCTTCCTCAAAAGGATAGCAAAAGGTCAGACGCTGCGCCACCTTTTCCTCCCATTCAGTTTCCGCCTCCTGCAGGCTGGCCAGAAGCTGAATGCCTGTCAGGCCTTCCTCCGCCGCCTGCTGCACTTCTTTTTCTTCCAGTTCTGCCTGTTTTATAATGGAAACAGGGCAGGATTCCGGACTGCAGGCCCCTGCCAGCAATAAAAACTGCAGGAACGTATTGCTGTTTAACCGGCTCAGAAAAGTGAGAAATCCATCTTCAGAAGTGATGGGATTCACAGCAGCAATTTTTTCTTCTGCCTTTTTCAGAACTCCTGTCAGAATCAGCTTTTCTCTGGCTCTGGTCAGGGCCACATACAGAACACGCAGTTCCTCTCCCACATTTTCCATGGTGATTTTTCTGGCAAGGAACTGTCTGGTAAGGCCCGGCGTCCGCAGACGTCGTCTGCTGTCCACCAGGTCCATGCCAAGGCCAAGGCGGGGATGGAGTATTACCCGCTCCCGCACATCCTGGCTGTTAAACATTTTTCCAAGCCCTGATACAAAAACCACCGGGAATTCCAGTCCTTTGCTTTTATGAATGCTCATTATCCGCACCACATCCTCGGCTTCTTCTCCTTCCGCCAGAGGAAAGTCCATCTCGTATTTCTGAAGCTGCTCCATATAGCGGATAAAATGAAAAAGTCCCCGGTAACTGGTGGTTTCATAGGCGATAGCTTTTTCCACCAGCATTTCCAGATTGGCCTGTTTTACCTGGCCGCCGGGAAGGGCGTACACATAGGCCTGATACCCCGTTTCTTCCAGTACCTGATACAGCAGTTCATGAATGGGGGTGTAACTGACTTTCCTCCGGAATTTATCCAGTAATTTCAAAAAAGTTTTCAGCTTTTTCTGCTGTGTCCGGGATAATTTGCCTTCCTTTGCTTCCTGGTTTTCCGTTTCCGGCAGGCTTTCCCTGTCTGCCGGCAGTGGGGATTCTGCTTCTTCCTGATCTTTTCCGAAAAAATCCAAGACTGCCTGATAAAATTTCTTTCCGGGACAACTGGTTCGAATCAGCGCCAGATCTTCTCCGGTCAGCCCTACAATGGGAGAGGCCAGCACCGAAGCCATGGGAATATCCTGTCTGGGATTGTCCAGAATCCGCAGCAGGTTCAAAGCAGTCTGCACCTCCACTGCTGAAAAATATCCCGTTCCGGAAGCTGCCCGCACGGGAATTCCCATTTCACCCAGCACTTTTCCAAAAGTATCTGCCCATCCGGCCATGGAGCGAAGCAGAATAACCATATCAGAATACCGGACGGGACGAAACCTTCCAGGCTGTTCCGGACTTTTCATCTGTTCTGTCACCTGCTGCTCTTTCATCAGTCTCTGTATCTCCAGGCCCACAGCTCTGGCCTCCAGTTCCTGTACGCTTTTCTCTTTATTGTCCTCCTCCGGCTCTACAATCAGCAGCCTGGAATCAAACATTCCCTCCTTCCCTTCCGGGAAAGAGGCGCCGGGATAAAGGGCCGCCTGTTTGTTATATGTGATATCTCCGATATCTTCTTTCATAATCCGGTAAAAAATATCATTTACGGTCTGAAGCACCTGAGTCCTGCTGCGGAAATTCATATACAAATCAATCCGTTGTTTCTGACTGTCTTCCTGGGTATAGGAATTGTACTTTTCCATAAAAAGCTCCGGCCTTGCCATACGGAAGCGGTAAATGCTCTGTTTCACATCTCCCACCATAAAAATATTGTTGATATGTTCTGCTTCCTTTGATACTGCTTTCAAAATAGTTTCCTGCACATAATTGGAATCCTGATATTCATCAATCATGATTTCCTCATAATTTTTCCGCAGTTCCGCCGCGGTACGGGAAGGCTCGCGGGTGGTTTCATCCACCAGTATTTTCAATGCAAAATGCTCAAGATCATTAAAATCAAGGATACTTTTCTCCCGTTTTTTCTCTGCAAATCCACGGAGAAATCCAATGGTAACTTCAACAAGCATATCAGCCACCGGCCGGTTTTTTTCAAGATCTGCAATCATCTCTTCCGGGCTCTGGAAAAAAAACTGTTCGGTTACTTTTTTCACGGAACTTTTTACTTCATTCCGCAGTTTCTGCACCTGTTCTTTCTTATGGACATCACCGCTGTATTTTCTGGCAGCCGGCAGCCGTCCGAAGGAAAATCCGCGGATTCTCTCATAATACTGCTGAAAGGTTTCACTGCTTTCTGTCCGTTCCATGGCTTCCGCTTCTTCTGACAGCAGTTCTGCGTACATCTGAGGCCCGTCCTCTTCCAGGCTGAGTTCCCGGCAGATTCTCATCTGCAGAGCCCACTGGCCGGTGATGCTTCCAAGATAAGACAGCAATTCCTCCGCCAGAGGAAGCTGTTCAAATTCTTCCATCGTCCTGACGTGAAAGGTCTTTATGCAGCCCTCCAGCCATTCTTCTGCCCAGGGATAGCTCATGGCAAAATCAAACAGTTTTAAAATGGTCTCTTTCAGAGGCTCATCGGTTTTGCCTGTGGCGATGGTTTCCGACAATGCCAGAAATTCCGGTTTTGCCTCCTGATAATACTGCTCCAGCACACGGTCCAGTACATCGCTTTTCAGCAGTTTCAGTTCTCCTTCTTCCGCCACCCGAAATTCCGGGTCCAGCTCAATCCGGTGAAAAAAATTGCGGATTACATACAGACAGAAGCTGTGTATGGTGGTAATCTGTGCATTGTGCAGCAGGGTCTGCTGCCGCTGCAGATGGGTATTTTCCGGCTGTTTTTCCAACGCCTGTTCAATGGCTGCTCCAATCCGCTCCCGCATTTCCGCCGCTGCCGCATTGGTGAAGGTTACAATCAGAAGACGGTCAATATCGGTGGGATGGTCCCTGTCTGTAATTTTCTGTATAATCCGTTCCACCAGCACAGCTGTCTTGCCGCTTCCAGCCGCCGCCGATACCAGCAGATTCCGGTTTCTCAAATCAATGACCTGCCGCTGCTGCGGACTCCAGTCTGGCTTCATTTCTGTCTCTCCTTTCCTTTTTCCATGTGCCGGCAGCTATCCTTCTTCCAGACTGCGGCGCATTTTCTCCAGAATTTCTTCTTCCTCCCGGATATTTTCCAGTTTCCGGTAATCACAGCCGAAAGATGCGCTGTCAAATCCGCAGATTCCGTGATAAGGACAGTAATCGCAGCCGGTCTGGTCACCAAGCTGGTAGGGTTGCGCTCCGATTTCCCCATCAAAAATCTTCCTTCCGATATCCTGGATTTTATGGTTCACATACCGGGATAATATCTGAAATTCCTCTTTTCCGGCTTTTTTTACTTTTCTGCTGACGCTTCCATCCTCTTCTTCCCCGGCAACTCCTTTCAGTTTCAGTTCTTCCAGTATTTTTTCCCGGATTTCCCCGTCCGTCATGGTTCCTGTTCCGTCTATCATGGGATCGTCCAGATGGTAGTAATACATTCCGGCCGGAACCACTTCTTTCCCGGGATATTTTCGTTTCATCAGCTCCACTGCCGAATTCATATATACCACAAGCTGTAACTGCAGTCCGTGATACAGAGACAATAACTGAAATTCCCGGTTTCCGGATTTGTAGTCTACCACCTTCACATACACCTGCTGTTCTGTCTTTTTCGTGTCAATCCGGTCAATCCGTCCCCGCAGACGCATTTTTTCTTCCTCGCTCAGGACAAAATTCACCGCATCCAGATGTTGGGCAAAGGAAAAGGATATCTCATAGCCTTCCGGTGAAAAATGGCTGGTTTTTATCTGTTCTGCAATGGCCTGGACGGTACGCTTCAGAATCCTTTTCATCCGCTCCACCAGATACGCAGTCCTGGCTTCCTGGAACAGCATACTGTCAAATCCTGCTCCCAGTGTTTCTTCGATGGACTGATTCATCAGTTCTTCTTCCACTTCCTCCGGCACGTCAAACCAATGGTAACCGGCCTGCTCCATGTGATGAGAATACCGCTCCAGCGCTTCATGAAACATGGTTCCCATATCCACAGGGGCAAATTCTCCCAGCCTGCGCTCCTCCAGCTTCAGTCCGTACTGGAGAAAATGCCGGAAAGCACAGGCACTGAACTGTTCCAGACGTGTTACGCTGTTTTCCAGCACCGTACCATACAGGGCCCTTGTAATTTCCGGAGCCATGGGCCTGGACTGATACTGATAAAACACCGCATCCAGAAAGGGAAGCAACTTTTCCCTCCAGGCCTCCTGCCTCATATACCACTGATACAGCCCTTTCCACTCCGGATAAATCTTTCCCTTTCTGGCCAGTTTCAGCCCTTCCACAAAGAATTTCAGGCTGCTTCCCGGCGTGACAATCTGCTGCAGGCCAAAGGTTTCCTCCACCCGCACAGGATTCTGCTCCGGAAACATTTTCAGAATTGCGCTGACCAGATAGGATTTTCTGGTTTCTTTACCGTCCTGGCTGACCCGAAACCAGGTGATATAGAGTTTTTCCGAAGGCTTGGTGAGATTCAGATATAAATAAAATTTCTGAATAAAGCTCCGTTCCCGGTCTGTGGGAGCCAGTTCCATGCCGTGGGCTGCAAACCATTCCCGGTCCGCCTGGGAAATAATCCCCCCATGCTCCGCTGCTTTTGGAATCAGCCCGTCATTGACGCCTGCAAAAAACAGCACTTTAATATTTGAAAGCCTGGTCCGCTCAATGTCACCGAACACCACTCTGTCATATCCCGGCGGAATAATGCCTACCGCGGCAGCCTCCAGTCCTGCCTCCAGTATCTCCCGGTACTCCCGGACACTCATTCGCTCGTCTCCCAGAAGTTCCACCATTTTATCCAGCAAATCCATGACAATCTTATAAATCTGAGCATATTCTTTTGCCAGGGCGGTTTCTCCTTCTGCCTGAAAACGCTCCTCATACTCTTTTAACTGCTCCTCTACCTCCAGTTGGCACAGCAGCAGATACAGGGCTCTGGATGATTCCAGAACGGTGTGATATTTCCCCTCTTTTTTATGAAAAACCTCCCATAGAGGTTCAAATTCTTCCACCAGTCTGGCCCGCAGCCCATTGATACGTTCCAGTTCTTCCTGACACTGCACCGGCCCCCGCCGCACCCAGGATTTCTGCCATTTTTTCAATCCGCGGATATTCTCTGCCAGCAGATAATTTTCCAGTAAATCCACGTCCTCCACATCCCAGCCGCAAAGACCGCACCGCAGATAGCCCAATACCGCCTCATAGGAAAAATCCTGCTCTATAAGACTCAGAGACTGTTTTAAAAATTCTGTCATGGGATGAAATACAATATTTTTTCTGGCGTCCAGAAACAGGGGAATTTCGTATGTATCAAAAATTTCTCCGGCATAATTCCCGTACATTTCCACGTCTCCGCACACGATGGCAATATCTTTGTAACGATATCCATGTTCCCGCACCAGCCGATGGATTTCCCTGGCAATAAACTGCAGCTCCTGTCTGGGATTTGCCAGAGAATACAGTTTTATTTCCTGACTCACATCCTGGCAGCAGGCGCATGGCTTAGGCCGGAACAGGTTCTGCTCTAACCACAAAAGCGCCGGAGATCCGGAAAAACGGCTCCTTTGTGTATGGCGTATCCAGCAGGGTTCCTTCACATCAATCCGGTTGTCCTCTGCAATTTTCAGAAGCGTTCCAACTGTTTTTTTGCTCATGTAAAATAATTCCTGAATGCCTTCGCAGCGGAAAGGGTCTTCCCGCTCATCCAGTGTTATGGTCACCTGAATTTCCTTTGTAAGTCTCAGCAGCGTTTCCAGTAAGTGATACTGTACCGGCGTAAATCCGGTGAAACCGTCCAGAACCAGTACGGAATCCTTCAGAATCCGGGATTTTCCTGCTTCCCGCGCCAGCACTTCCAGAAGTTCCTCTGCTGTGATGAACCGTCCTTCCAGATAATCCACAAATCCCTGATACATGGTCTGGATATCCTGAATTTTATAGCGGAACAGTGGAGACTGTTTCTCATCCTGCACAAAAATGTCAAGCTGCTCCGGCAGGATTCGGTACTGGGTCAGCTCAGAAATCACTGATTTCACCTCGCTGATATATCCCGTTTTCTTCATGCTGGCTTTGATCAGCTGCAGATTTTCCTGCTGTTCCTCCGCCACCCGGCGCAGCAGCAGGTTTTTCCCGGTCTCTTCCAGAATATTTACATGACCCATTCCCAGCTCGTCAAAAATCCGCCAGGCCAGCCTTGGAAAACTTACCACGTCCACATTCATAATGCTGTGGTTTTCCTGGCGCCTTACCAACTCCCTCTGGGTCTGCATGGTAAACTGCTCCGGCACCAGAACAAAAAAGGTTCGGTCCTGTTCCCGCCCGGACTGCTCTAAAATTTTTTCATATACATAATCGGATTTTCCGCTGCCGGAGCCTCCGAAAATCAACTGCAGGGACATAGGTATTCTCCTTTGTAATGGGTTGACTTTGTAATCTGATACTCCTGATTCAGGAGAAAACAGAAATTTATATTCTAACTTTCTATTTCTACATATTGCTGCAACTCCGGATATTCTGCAGCATGTTCCCGTACATAACATCTTTTAAATGCTGCAAACGCAGATTCTCGTCTCAGCAAACTGCGTATGGTTCTTCCTGCTATTTTGGATTCAGGATTATTATGTATTTTTTCCAGCTGTCTGTATAAAACATTCATTTCCTTTTGGAGCAGTTTCAGTCTCATATCACTGGTGTACGTCCTCATCCCGGTATTTTTCAGTGAAAAAACCTCCTCTGTTAATGAAGCTGTTCTTCTTTGCAGCTCATCCTCAAAATTTTTCACACTAATTTCCACATCTTCACTTTCAATCCGAAAATTCAGACACTTCTCCGGATCCTGTTTACAGCAATCTATAATTCCTGTATCATATTTTTCGTTATTTTTCACACTGTTGCAATATGCACATGACCAGAAAAGATTTTCCCAGTCAAATTTCCGCTCCGGATATTTCCCGTTTTTATGGGGAAGCAGGTGTTCTACATTTGGATCCTGTAATTCTTTCATCTCACAAATGTAACATTTATTATGAAAATCCTTTTTCAGACGTTCTATCACATCCGGCTTATCATATCTTCCTGTTTTTTTCCTGGCTTCTTCTGCCAGAGATTCCGGTGCAGGAATAGAACGCCTCACTTTAACCATCTGTTTCCTCCCGACTGTTAAATTCCAGCTTCCGTCTCCTGTATTCTGTTGCAATCCCAATGGCAAGATAATCAGGAATTTCATCCAGATATACCTCTGCTTCTGCAATTTCACACAATTCATCGTCCGTCAGATTCTTTTTTCCTGTAAGAGTTTTATACCGCTCAAATTTTTCTTTTAAAATACCGGACATTTTTTCGGCGCCAAAATATCCTTCCACAATACCATCATATGGTACATCATCCAGTCCGTTTTCAACCAGAAAATGATTCTCCAAATCATAAATCACAACCTTTTCCAGACTGTTTAATATAAAAGGTGAATGAGTCGTCATAATAAACTGAATGTTTGGAAAAACGGTTGTCAGTAACGGAACAATATTTCTCTGCAATTCCAGATGCAGATGTGTTTCAATTTCATCAATCAGTACAATTCCAGGAAGATTAAAATCAAAAGAACGTTTCGTCTGATGTTGCATTCGCATTATGATATCCAGCACAATATCCAATACTGCCTGATATCCACTGGATAAGGTGTTAAAATCAAAAGGCTCTTTTCCCTGCTGTAAAATGTGAAATTCAAAAGTATCTTCATCAAATATTATTCGTACTGTCTCATCATCAAATATCTGTTTCAAAAGCTGTTCTAACTTTTCAAACCACACCCCAATCTCATCTGCTTTTTCCGCCTTTTTATTACTTCGCGCCAGTGCCTCTGTCATTTTTAAGTCTAATAAATATTTCACAAATTCATTACGGGGAAATTCCTGCAACTCATAGTAATCTTTAAACTGTACCTTTTCAACATGCTTCGGCTGTTCTGCCTGAAATATTCTGTCTGCCGGATAATATGCTAAAATATAATGATATTTTTCTGAGAGCGCAATAATACTTTCTGATTTATGATTAAATTGTACTTCCAGTCCCTTTCTGCTGTCCTCCAAAAATTTTGTCTGCTGTTTGACACTTCTCTCCAGTTGTAAAAGTTTATCCCTGTCTTCCCCGTTCTGAACAGCCTTACTTCTTAACTCCTCTGCTGCACGTAGCCCTGCTTCTCTCAGTCCAAAGTTCTGATCTGTAAAGACATGATTCAAATGTTCTGCCAGCGCTTCCACTACGCTTGTTTTCCCACTTCCATTTTTGCCTGTCATAATCAGATGCTTTCTCTGCTCTGATGATAATGGAATAGAAACATCTTTTAAATGCCTGACATTCCTGATTGTCAGATTTGTTATAAACAGCTGTTCCATACTAACTCTCCCATTCTGTTTTTACGCTCTTTGCCCAACATCATTTATTATACCATAACCATCGGGCGATACATCGTTTTCCTCAAATATTATACAACAAAATCCGGACAAACAGCCGAATCTGACGAAACTGCTCCATTTGCCCGGAATGTTACAAAACAGATATATTTACTCCGGCGGTCAGATCTTCTCATGAACCGCCGGAGTAATATATGAAACTATGCTTCTTCTATCGGGAGGAACCGTTTAAAAAACTTATCCTTTCCGCACACATGACGCTCCATATCCTTTTCCTGTATAATATAGTCTCCCTCTCTCAGGAAAATAAGGCCTCTCCGGTTCTGAACAAAGGGACACACCACCACACCGTCTTCACGGGTAATTTTGATTAATTTTTCTGTTGAAATCCAACCGATGGTTACCACAGAAGTCCATGGCATAAAGCCATCCTCCATCCCTTTCCCCAGCTCATACTCCACGGCTTCAATTTCCAGAGAAGCTCTTTTATACTTCTTCATATGCGTCACCTGTCCTTTACTCTCTTCTGCGTTTTATCACGCAGGTTCACTGTTCTCTTTCTTTTCATCAATCATCTGATGCAGTTTTCGCATGGCTTCGTCAATACCGCCCACCTCGTTGATTATGCCCTCTGCCACTGCCTGGCTGCCCACCAGTATGGTTCCCAGATCTTTGGTGAGCATACTGGTATTCATCATCATTTTTTCCAGCTGTTCCTGAGTGGCAAAACAATGACTGGCCACAAAACCTGTAATTCTGTCCTGCATCTGCTGAAAATAATCATAAGTCTGAGGCGCTCCAATTACCAGACCGTTCAGACGTACCGGATGTATCACCATAGTTCCTGTGGGAACAATATAGGAATAATCGGTGGAAACTGCCAGAGGAACTCCGATAGAATGACTGCCGCCCAGTACCAGGGAAACGGAAGGCTTGCTCAGAGAAGCAATCATCTCTGCAATGGCAAGGCCCGATTCCACATCTCCGCCTACGGTATTGATAATCACCAGCACTCCGTCCACACTGTTGTCATCCTCGATGGATGCCAGCTTCGGCAGCACATGTTCGTATTTGGTAGTTTTGGCATTGGGTGAAAGAGTCTCATGACCCTCAATCTCTCCTATTATGGAAAGCAGATGAATCCTGTGTCTGGATTCTCCCTGTTCCAGGGTAAGCTGCCCCATATCTTTGATTTCTTCATTTTCGTTTTTTTCTTTTTCCTGTTTTTTTAAATTCTCTTCCATACAAATTCCCTTTCCTGTATGCAGATGGCATAATTTTCTTATTCTGCATTAGTATGGGAATCTGCATGGAAATTTATACAGGAAACTGTATGCCTTTCAGAGGCAATGATTTTTTTATGAAATTCCTAACACTCGCCCATCAGATATTTGTACAGTCCCTCATAGCGGAACTTGGACGCATTCCAGGAATAATCATTTGCCATGGCACGGTCTATCATCTGATTCCACTGACGTTTCTTATCAAAGAAAATATGTTTGGAATAGTTGATGATATTCAGCATCTCCTCGCCGTTATAGTTGGTAAAGGAGAATCCGTCTCCCACATTATCATATTCATTATAAGGCTGAACCGTATCCTTCAGTCCGCCGGTCTCACGCACAATGGGGATAGTTCCATAACGGAAAGAAATCATCTGGGTCAGTCCGCAGGGTTCAAATCTGGAGGGCATCAGGAAAGCATCTGCCGCGCCGTACAGCTTATGGGCCAGATCATCGGAATAACAGATATTAGCTGAAATCTTATCCGGATACTTCCAGGCAAAATGACGGAACATATTTTCATACTGTGCGTCTCCTGTTCCAATCACAACAAGCTGAGTATAATCGTCAATAATACGCTCAATCACATAATTAATCAAATCCAGGCCCTTCTGATCCGTAAGCCGGGAAATCAGTCCGATCATGTAACGTTTCTTATCCACTGCAAGTCCCAGCTCCTGCTGCAGCCGCTCTTTATTCAGTGCTTTCTTCTTCCTGTGGCTCTCAGCATCATAATTTACATAAAGTTTTCCGTCCGTCGCCGGATTATAAACATCATAGTCAATTCCATTGACAATGCCCTGCATATCCATATGTCTTGCGGAAAGCAGGCCGTTCAGCCCTTCTCCATAGTAATTGGTCTGTATTTCCTGTGCATAGGTATCGCTTACTGTGGTAATATAATCTGCGTATACCAGTCCGCCTTTTAACATATTGGCATCTTTTTTGAACTCCAGCTTATCCGGCACAAACAAATCCGTGGGGAACCCGGTCAGTCCCTTCATGGTTTTGGTATCCCAGATTCCCTGGAATTTGAGATTGTGAATGGTCATAATGGACTTCATGCCCCAGAAGAACATGTCTCCCTGAAATTCTGTTCTCAGGTAAACCGGAATGAAACCGGTCTCCCAGTCATGACAGTGGATAATCTGCGGCTGAAAATTAATCAGCGGAAGCATGGAAAGTACCGCTTTATCGAAAAATACAAATTTTTCCACATCAAACCGGATATCACCATAAGGCAGGAAGCAGTCAAAATATTCCTGGTTGTCAATGAAATAATAGGTGATTCCATCCAGTTTATACCGCAGAACCCCCACATATTTATTCTGAATATAACTTCCGCAGCTCATATAGAAATGAGTCACATACTCGAACTGATTCCGCCATTTTTCCGGTATACAGGTATAATTCGGGATTACCACTCTGATATCCCAGTCATTTTTGTCAAATTCTTTCGGAAGTGCACCGCAAACGTCGGCCAGTCCTCCTGTTTTGATAAAAGGTACGCACTCTGATGCTGCAAACAGAATTTTTCTCATAGCTACTCCTCCAAAATCGGTTATTTTCTGTATCTTTCAAACATTTCCTGCTCAGCAGGATATTGCCTCCAGCGCCTGTGCCAGATCTTCAATGATATCTTTTGCACTCTCAATTCCGACAGACAGACGAATCAGATCCGGCGCCACACCAGCTTCCACAAGCTGCTCATCTGTCATCTGCCTGTGGGTATGGCTGGCCGGATGGAGCGCGCAGGTTCTGGCATCCGCCACATGGGTGACAATAGCAATCATATTCAGCTTATCCATAAATTCCACCGATACGTCCCTGCCGCCTTTTAATCCAAAGGAAATCACACCGCAGGTACCATTCGGCATATATTTCTGAGCCAGTTCATAATATTTGTTATCTTTCAACCCTGCAAAGTTTACCCATGCCACTTTCTCATGGCTGTTTAAAAATTCCGCCACTTTTGCGGCATT
>OFHA01000690.1_pt1 | contig 28103 bp, 30 predicted proteins | sample 1521891 | NCBI WGS metagenome assembly OFHA01 (sample SAMEA3504089, study PRJEB24116) | mouse gut metagenome | biome: mouse gut; feature: mouse-associated habitat; material: faeces | place: Denmark | collected 2011
GTCCAATGTATAACGCCGGACGCCGTTTTCTCTGCCGTTCTTAAACAGCCTGTATCTGTATGACACGCCTCCGACTCCTCCCTTTTTCCATTATATACTCACCAAATCTCGCTATGCCTGATTTTGTGAGATGATTTCTGCCGCGACAGCACATTAGAACAACACAAAATTGCCAATGGTTGTCTCCTGGCATTCCACAATCCCCGGAGGAATATCCCAAAATGTCCGGCATTTTCTCCCTGCCTGCAAAAATATGCTCTGAATGGCTAAACCCCTCCGTTCCTCCACAGGAGAGAACTTCTGATTTAGAAAAAGCACAATACTGCCATCCTCCCTGGCATTTATCCAAGACCTTTTATACATGCCGGCAAGAATATCACAAAAACAGCGCTCATAATCCCCGGTCCTGCAAAGCCTCAAATAAAAATATGCAATCCTGCGGATTTCCTTGTCTGTCGCCCACCGCGCCGTTCCATGCTGCCCGTCACCTACAGTTCTGTTTTTGATTCCATTTAACGTGTAATAATGCGACATCAGGGAAATGCCGCCGATAACCGCAAACATAAAAATCCCTGATACCACAAGCATGATTACTGGCTGCATAGTAACATTCCTCCTTCTGTGCCCTGCGCCTTATGCGACTGCCTGACGGCCGGTTCCTGATAATCCACTGCAACAAAAATATGAGCCTTAATACACTCCATTGTCAGGCTCATACATTTCTTTACAAACAGCTCCTTATTCTCTTTTTGAGATAAATCTTTTGTATCCAGCACCTCCATTGTCTCCTCAAATGCTTTCTGCATTGTTCTGATACGGCTGTTAAAATTTCCCTTATCCTGATGCGGTCTGTAGCGTTTTTGCAGGTTATCAAGAATCTGCGTGTCACCTGTTTCTTTTCCTAATGCCCTGCCTTCTTTTTCCATGCATTTTACCAGTATGCCTGTAAGCAGCATGCCCGCCTCGTCAAATGCCTCCTCCAGATTTTCTTTTGTCCTTCCTTTTTTCAGAGCATTATAAATTCCCTGATAGTAATAACAAATATATTCTTTGGTGGCATATTCCATTTTCATACTCTCTGTTACCTGCTTTAATACAGCTATCCATGCGTCACATTCCATTATCTTTGGATGCTCCTGCGCTGGCAGCGCTGCTTCTCCATTTATATTTTTCAGATCTTCATTCCAGTCTTTAAATCTTGGCTGTAACAATTGAATCTTTTTGTAGTTATTTTGGACTAAAATTTCCGCCAGCCGCCCGCTCGCCTCGATACCTGCGGCATCATGATCCAGACACAGGACAACAGTATCAAGATTAGAATAATCTTTTAACATCTGGAGCATGGCGTGTTCTGCCACACCGTTTAATGTGATGTAACTGTTCTCCTGCCAGTTTTTTGGATATAAGGTCAGAAATGATAATAAATCAATCGGTGCCTCAAACACGTAAAGCCTGTTTCCCTTTCCTGAATAGCCAAAACCATAAGAGGAATCCGAACCCTCCTCATTCATGCGGAAGCTTTTGCTGTCAGAACAGGTTCCTTTTTTATGGATATGGCGCACTTTTCCCTCTCTGTCTTTCCCGACAAATACAACGTTATGATGTTGCGCACATTCATACAGTGTTCCCTGTCTGACAAAGAACGAAAGGATTTCACGGCTGATGTGGCGCTTTGACATCAGGTAGGCATACACCCGCTTCATGGTGTCGTTTTTCTCTGGCGGGACAGGAAATTTCTTTTTGTCTGGGACTTCTGTCTCCTGTAACATTTTCTGGTTCATATTATTTTTATCTGCCTTTGACATGTCTGTATTGACTGGCTGTACCGGATTCGCAGTTCCTTCCTGAATCTTTTTTGTATCCTTCGCTTTTTGTACCTTTTCTTTCTGCTGCTTTATGTTACCAGATGCCGCCCTGACTGGTATTTTCTGGCTGCCTCCACGGATAACCTGTCCTGTCTCTCCATCTAACAGGTAGGTGACTGCCTCTGGATATGTCATCCCGAAAAACTCCTGCATGAAATCAATCGCATGGCTTCCTGCCTGTTGGCTGTGGCGGTACCAGCTGTTTCCCCGAAATGTCACGCTGCTGTGACGTTTCCAGCGCCACTCATTGCCAGAGCGTTCCACTTCCTCATGTTCCTTCTGTAATATATCTGCAATATGGACCGCATTGGCACGCTCCTTCTGTTCCTCTGTAAAATAAATAAATTCTCCCAAGTATGTCCTCCTCTCTGAATAGTCCGTCTTGAAATTACACTGGTTTCAATTCATTTTACTGTGTCTGCACCATCTCCTCCCTGTCGTCTTTTGCATGTCCCTGTGCAATCTTTTTTGCCTTCACTTTTCCTGCAAGTTTGCGGTCAATCCCCATCCGGTTTCTGTCGCTCTTTCTGTTATCCACATTTTCCTCCATGATTTTCCCCAGATGGTGCATAAGTCGCGACGCCATCATCAGCAGGTCTGGGTGTGGCATGTCATTCCAGTGCTGCAAAAAATAAGCAGCATAAACATTTCCCTGTTCCGCCGCTGATTTCAGATATTCATATGCTTTTTCTTTATCACGTTCCACGTCTGTTCCGGTCAGGTATGCTTTTCCAAGGAGATACTGTGCATACTGGTTTCCTGCATGGGCAGATAATTCCAGATAGAAAACTGCCTGCTCTACATTTTTGGGTATGCCCTCTCCTGAAAGATACAGCTTTCCTAACTGATACGCCGCCATGTCACTATTCTGTGCTGCCGCTTTCGTCAGATAGAAAACTGCTTTGGAGATATCCTTATATTCTTCTGTCAGATACCATTTCCCAAGACGGTACTGCGCATAGACATTTCCTGAATCTGCCGACCTGTGCAGGTGAAAAAATGCTTTGTCCATCTCCCTTGCAAGCAGTACGCCATCACTATATAACTTACCAAGTGCATAGTCTGCAAACGGATTTTTCTGTGATGCTGCCTTTGTCAACAGCATTACTGCCTTTTTGATTTTTTCATTATCAAGTGTTGTTTCTGGCTGCTGATGGAGTTTTTGTACTTCCTGCCGGATATAAAGTTTTGCCAGCTGGTATGCTGCATGGATGTTTCCACATTCTGATGACATGGTAAAATATTTCTCTGCCTGTACTTCATCTGCTTCGGTTCCGATACCGTGGAGATACATGTTCCCGATTCGATACCAGAGCGTATTATCTCTCGATTTTTTCTCCTGATTTAGAAAACCCGAAAATGCAGCGCAGAAACAATGTTCTGCTTTTTCCTGATTTTTTTCTGTGCCTGTTCCTGATTCATACAGCCTTCCAAGCTCATAGGCGGCATAAGGATTGCCTTTTTTATAAGCGCATTGGAACAGCGCAAAAGCTTTTGTATGATCCTGCGCCACACCTTTTCCATGCAGCGTAAGCATTCCCAGAGAATATAATGCACTACTGTATTCTTTTTCTGCCGCCTTTGAAAACCATGCTGCCGCTTCTGTCAGATTTTCTCCTGTCCCAGGACCATACTGATACATCTTTCCGATATGGTATTGCAGACAGGCATTCTTCTTTTCTTTGTTAACTGCAAGCATGGCAGAGAGTGCCCTGTTATACCATTTTTCTGCCTTTTCTTCGTCTGGTTCCACGAAAATTCCCTGTGTATAAATCTTTGCCATATCGTACATGGCATAGGCATTTCCTCTTTCTGCCTCCTCCAGCATAAATTCATAGGCTGCCTCCGCGTCAGGTTCTGTTTCCTGTGTGCCATATAAATAGACCCGCGCTTCTTTGTAGGCATTTGTCCATGCCGCATAATACTTTGGTCCATTGTATGTATTATAAACAGCATCAGATATATCGCGTTCGTCCAGTTCCAATGCTGCTGCATCATCAGGCATCTCAAAAGTTATATACTCATTTGAATCTTTTTTCGATGTTGTTTCCTGCCATTCTGTATGAGCTTCACCTTCCTCCCATCGTGTTTCTAATTCTGAAAATCCTTCTTCCTCTGTGCAAAGATACCCCTGACCGAACCGCACTGCCTCACGGATAACCATGTTCTTAATGCTTTTTAATTCCTTCTGCCCTGACATCGGCAGCGGTTCTGGCATGGTATCCTTGTAATAACACAGGATCTCATTGCTGCTTTCCAGCCATGCTCGATAGCATGACGCAACCCGTTCCTCCTTTTCCAGCTCATCCACAATGTTGTTTACAATCGCTTTTACATCAGCTTTCAGATACCCATAGACTTTCTTTCCGCCTGTATTGTTTAGCCGCTTTGACAATAACTGCATCTGTTCCATAATCTTTTCATTATGACAGATCCCTTGCTGCATCTGCTGCAACAGAAAAAGCAGGCTCCTGTCTGCCTGCTCCTTTAACTGTTCACGCTGCTGGGTTTTCTTCTCGTAAATGCTCATAAATTCCTGCCGGAAAATATCATGCGCATAGGTGGAACGCATGGTGTCAATTCCCTTTTTCGTCAGATAACCTTCTGATGCTTTCATGGAATATAACACCAGATGTACATGAGGGTGATGGGATTCGTTATGAAATGCCGCATACCATTTTAAGTTCCTGCTGTCAATCTTGTAATTTTCACAAAGTAATTCCACCCTGCTGCGAAGTAATGCCTGCCACTGCACGGCACTGTCGTATCCGAGTCTCTGTGCATCCTCCCGCCGCAGGCTGATAACATTTGTCCATACAACTCCTTTATGGTTTGCCACCTCCTCTGCAACGCGGGACAGAACAATGGGTTCTCCCTCATTGGAAAATAAACCGTGAGAACCTGTTTTTTCAACGCCCGGTCTGTTTGCAAGACAGTCCACGTAATTTTTCTTTTTGGCTATGATGTCAAGATGATTTTCCAGTGCCTGTGTGATAAACTCGGAAGCATTTTCCCTTGTCGGTCTCTGCAAATAATCGTAGTATTCATGCATCTGCTTTGCGTCGGGAATTTTAATCAAAATATCCTGTATCAGTTCTTTCTGGTTTGCGGTTGATGGCAGGTGCGCGGTTGTACTGACTGCCTTTTCCACGCCGTCACGGGTTCCTATGTAGGTCACGAAATTTTCAAGATGAGAAGGCGGAGCGTTTTTTAAGTAGTTGCAGCGTAAGATTAATTTGGGCATGCAAACACTCCCTTCCTTTTATTTTTATCTCCTCCATACTTTTTATGTTCAACAATGGAATGAATTAATCTGGCTGCTGTCCGTCATGCGCTTTCCACTGGCATTCCATGAGCTGCATATTCGAAAATACAGCTTGAAAAGAAGATTTTTCCGGGGAACACGCATAAATTCCAAACTGTATTCTGCCGCTTCCCTGATTCATATGGCAGATGCGCATCTGTTGAAATGCAATCCCGTCTGTTGAACATTCAATACAATAATCGTCCTCCCTCCGGCTGAACCGGTACCACATTGATTTTACAGAAGCATCAATCACTGTTGTTGCCCAGTCGGAATATCCACCATTGGTTACTACACTTCCAAGATGCTGGTACTTGTCATTTTCATACTCAACAGAAGCCTTTAACCAGTTCTCACTATCCAGATACATAACAATGCCGCACTGGTCAAACCTGTGGTGGCTTTTTGCAAATTCTGTCCTGACTACAAAACTGAAATATTTTTCTTCTGTTTCCATCTGCAGGACAGGGGCATTATCATTTTGAAAATGATAATAGGTTCTCTGCCATAAGTCTGTATGCGGACTGGTTGTTATTTCGATTCTGTCATTCTCTATTTTGTATTCCTGCGGCTCCCTTGTCCATTTAAATTCTTTGATATCCATCAATGACTTCCTCCCAAATAAAATTTTTTCTTTCATTGTGATAGTAAATTAGCAACCTGCTTACTTTCATAATAAATTATAGCATATGCATAACTGCTTCACAATGTCATACACTTTTCTGTTCCTTCCAGCATCTTATATCATTTGGCAGTCTATCTCTGATGTCTGTAAAAACTTTTCTGTGATCAACAGTCCGCCTTCTTTCTCTTTATGAATTTTGGTACTGATATGCATCTTCAAATTTTACAGCACCATTGATCCGTTTTACTTCCTCCGCACACTTTGCCTGTAATTTCCGCAGGGTTTCTTCCTCTACTTCATGTCCATATGCAGTCACATGAGACAGCTTGGAGACCTCGACTGCCAGCTTATACATTGCCCGTGCCATGCGGTTCTCGCTGTCTTTGACAGTTGCATGCATGACGGACGAAATAGTGGACAGCATATAGTTCTCGATTTTTTCCGAAGTCAGATATCCTATGTAAAATTTCAGCGCCTGATTGAGAAACTCGTTCCTTGATCTGACATCTGCCTGCCGGAGCAGGCTGTCAGCCTGAACCAGTAATTCTTCCTCAATGTAAAATGCTTTTCTGACTTTTCCATTTTCTTCACTCATAATCCCCCCCACATCATCTGCTGTCCTTCTGTCTGCTCCCGCCCTGCCGCCTCCTGAATCAGTTCCCTGAATATCCTCTCATTTGTCTGATGGAATGTCATGCTTGTTTTTCCCATCTGCCTTGACAGGGATTCATTTTTAAATGCCGCTCCGTTATAACTGTCTGTTGGATCAGCGCGGGGCAGTACAACATCTGTCAGATCATTTAGTTCTTCATACTTGTCATTAAAATGAAATGCGACCGTATCCTGCTCCAAGTCTACTGCAATCGCAAACGGAGCTTCCTTTTCCATATCTTCTGCAAGCTCCTTTGTGATTTCTGTAAACAGAATTTTATCCTTCAATGCATCTGGGAAAAAATATGTCCCTTTCATCTGTGCCAGCAATGGTGCCGCACAGATATCCTGTTTCCCTGTTCTCGGCCGTCGTAATGCGTCTTTCAATCCTCTTAGGTAATCAGCCGCCTCAAATGGATAACTAAAACCACCAGCATATTTTGTGTAAAAATAAAAATCTTTTCCATTTTCATGTACTGTATAAACTGCCCTTGTATCCATAACAAAATCAGCCTCCTTTCATTTTTTTGCATATCCGATATCGCATCTGCCATTTGCCCGCTTGTTCTCTCCTTCCTCCAAAATCCTGTATATCACTCCCAGTCTCTTCAATCCTGCGATATGGCATAACATTCTTTTCCCTTTTTCCCTCTAAATCCCCGTATCATATTAAAAATGGCATAACATTTTTAAATTCTTAGAAAAAGTTATGCCATTTGAAGAACTGCCCGCCGACCCTGCCGGCGGGTGTTTCACGGTTTATGCCGCCCTAAAGCGGCATAAACCCTTTAACCTGCACCATTTTCGACCCTGATGATTCTGCCCTCTTTCTCTGCCATATCCCGTATTCTGGAGCTGGTCATTCTTCCTTGTTTTGAGACATTTTGCTTCACTTGCCCAAATTCGCCCCAAACAGGGCAGAACTGCCTCCAGCCGGTCATCTTATCCACTTTTTCCAAATCAGGGCACACAGCGCCACACGGTCGTTTACAGGGGGGACAGCGCTTTTCTGCCTGACTTTTATAATGCTTCAGGATTTTGCCGTATCAGAAGGCAATAATGGTCATTCTGGAACTCAGCTCTGGCTCCTGTCCTGTAAACTGCGAGATTTTGCCAAACTGCTCTGAATATTTTTTGATCTGCTCATTCGTAAGCGACACAAATTCTCCGTAACAGTTCAGCCTGCGGCCTCCTGTTACGGGCATCAAACCATACAAAACCACTTCGTGGTGTCACCCCGCATACCGTGGCTTGATGCATCTTTTGTATCAGACAGCTTATCCGTCCCGTCTCCCGGCAGCAACACAACACTCTTTTATAAATGCAGGGAACAACAAATCCAGTATCTTTGCAATACTTTTTACCGGGGCAGTGCATACTTTCCATCCTTTTTTCTCTGGATTTACGCACTTATTCTTCAGGAAAACCGCTGTGTCTGCGCAATATTTCTCCTGTCAAAATCTCATAAGCTTCCTGTTTTTTTCTCTCAATCAACACAATTACTCTGTTGATGAAGCTCCTGTATTCGCGCCGCCTCTTGCCTGTGATTTATTCGCTCTCTGGATTGCGGGCGGCACATTCCCCCGGCTCTCAATGTACTCCCTGACTGCCTGCGGAACATACTTTTCATACATTTTTCCAAGGACATCATTTAACTCTGTCTCAAAATCAGCATCTTTTTTGCCCATGTACTGCCTTATAGCGTTTAACTTTTCCTCATCATATTTGATTGTCACCACTGCCTGCTTCATTCTTATTTCCTCCTGATTTTATATTTGAAAATGAATTTCACCGCAGCAACCTACGGAGAAATTACCTTCCCTTGTTTCTTTTTTTGTAACAACAGCGTTACAGCTGCTGTATCATACCTGACATTCCGTACCCGTTTTGTCCATCACAGTCATAGTTTTGTGCCTCCTCCCCGGCTGACCGATCTGGCAGGAGATCCTGTTCAGGCTGCGCCGGTTTTACCATAGACAGCATCTGGCTCTCCCTGTTGTAATGGTATACTTCATTCGACAGCCGCTTCTCCGGTTTTACTGCTGTTTCATTTGCCTCCCTTACCATGTCTTTCATGGATTCCATATCCATTCCTTCTGTCTCCCTCATAATGATGATTTCGTCCACAGAACACGGGAGTATGACCAGATTCGAATCCAGTTTCGCTGCAGTCTTTTCCATGAGCCTCTTGTCAAACATGTAGGCTGCGCCCTGTATATCCCCGGCATTGCTGAGCACAAACATGGTATCATCTGCCAGAGATTCCTCTGTTCCTTCCGCTTCTGTTTCAAGAGAAATGCTGTCATACTTCCCGCATACAACATTATCCATTGTACACAATACTGCCGGATATTCTTTCTCCATGTTCTCCCATGCGTCTTTTTTTAGCTGTTCTTTACTGATGCCCCACGTCTCCAGTTGGCTGTTATGAATTGCAACGACACCGTTTTTATTTACTATGAGCGGCACCCTGACGCCATAATACAGTGCCAGATCCTCCCACTGTTCATGCGGCATGTCTGACAGCTGTGCACGGTTTGCCTCTGCATTGCAGACAGCGACGGTCAGGCTATCTGTCTCATACATGTTTGTAAAATAATCTTTATATTCCTCTAATACCATTTTTGTCTCCTCACATTCCCATACTCATTGCTGGTGTCTCTTCTGGTTCTGTCACACTTTGGACTGGCTCATTCTCCTGTACTTCGACTTCGCTTTGTGTGCTGTGTGCCTCTTCTCTGGAAGCATTCTGCCTTGTGCCCTGTCTGGCATTCCTCCGCCCTGTCTCCCTTGGCTCTCTTGTCTGCCGCTGTGCTCTGGGCACTGGTATCGGCGCTTCCTCCTGCGCCGCAGCGATCTGGCTGTCTACAAACTTCCTGACCTGCTGGGGCACATACTTTTCATAGGTCTTGTCCAGATGCGCTGTCAGCACCTCCTCAATCTTCTCATTCTGCTCCCCAAGAAAAAAGACAAGCGCCTCCATCTTCTTCTCCGGGAAGGTGATTTTTATTTCTCTGTCTGCCATTTTATCCTCCTTTTTGTCTGAAAATCTATGACACGTTTTCATGCAACAACTTTAATTCTGCTTCTAACAGCAACAGATGACAGTCCAATAAAATCAAGCAGGGAAGAGCCATCTTCCCCTGTTTGGCACCTGTCAGCTCTGGCTGAAAATCTTCTTCTGGGTGCCCGTGTGCACAAAAAAACCGGACACATTTCTGTATCCGGCATACCGCCATTTTCATATTTCTTTCTTCTGTTGTCATCATACTATAGCGCAGGGGACTGTCCCATATTCTGTTCTTCCTTTGGGAACGGTATCTGAAACAGCCGCAGAATCTCTTTCTGCGATTCAAGCTCCCGCTCTGCGATGAATGCCACAAAGTCCCCGTCATCCCGGTGTGCCCGCTCCAGCAGGGACACATACTCCAGACGCAGCACAGGCGGAACAATCACTGGCAGGTATCCGTCCTGAATCAGCGCAAGGTTCATAAGGAGCCTTGCTACTCTGCCATTCCCATCTTTGAAAGGGTGCAGGAACACAAACCGTTTATGGAGCTGGGCCGCAAATTCCACAGGATGATATCCGTCCCGCTCGTTCTGTATCCACTCAAACAGCCGCCCCATCTCCTCTTCTATCTTCTCCGGCGCAGTCACAGGGTAACGGGAACCTGTAATAATCACCCGCATATTTCGGTAGCGCCCGGCATATTCCGGTTCTATATTCTGGTAGAACAGCTCATGCATCCTGAGCACTGTGTACTCATCAATGCAGCGGTTCTGAAGCGCAGAAAACATAAAGTCATAGGCTTTGGCATGATCCACTGCTTCAAATAGATCTCTGAGCGGCTTTCCGCCCACTGTCAGACCATCCTCCAGAAGCACTTTTGTCTCGCTCTCCGTCAGGGAGTTTCCCTCCAAGGCATTCGATGTCCATGTAAGCCCCACCCGGTAATAATCCTTTATCTGTTCCAGTATTTCCCCCTCCAACGGGCGCAGTGTATTGATTTCTTTTTGGAAAAGGTCTATTTTTCTTAGTATCTTCACTCTGTCACCATCCTTTCAGATCTACTGTTATCATACCACAATACTCTTAAAAAAGCAGCACGAAGTACAGGCTGTGTTTCTTTTCCTTATCTCCTATTTTTCCCTGATATGCCACATATGCCCCCACCTCATATCATCTGCTGGCAGTATTTTTCAGCCTGCGTGTTCTCTCTGTGTCCGTATTTTTCACACTTTTCCTGTATAATTAGACCAGAAACAGATGGAACAAATGCAGAATACCGCGCATAGGAAGAACCCTCGCTCTGCACAAGCACGCCCTCCCCGTTGCTGTCTCCTGTCACCAACAGGCAGTGCCATACGCTGTCCCATTCACCCATCAGCTCCCTGTTTTCGTCTATAAAGTCATAATCATACAGCAGGTGTTTTGTAAAATAGTCATACTCCGCATCTGGCAGTACAATCACTTTTTCTATGACACACTCGTTTACTTTCGCTTCCGGTTCCTTTCTCCTGAAATCTGCCCTCATACTTTATCCTCCAATTTATTTTGTTCTTCCTCATAACAACTTATTTCACCACTTTCACTTCATCCTTTCTCACGAAAACCAGTGATCTCATTTCCTTCAATAATCATACTTATCTGTCCTTCCATACACTGATCCTCCATCCACCACTGAAAGACACTCTCCGGCGTTTTCCAGCCTGCGACCTCCTTGTTGCCGCAGACTTTCCTGTATTCCAGCATCTTAGCAAATGTACGGATATAGGCGTCCTTATATTTGGGATAGCGGCTAAACTCACGCCAGCGCTTCTTGCCTGCCATAGGGCAGCCAATACACCCGATTCGTTGAAATCCCTCCCTGTACAGCGGATTAATCTCTATCTGCTCCTTTTGGATATACCACCACAGATACTCATCATCCCATTCCAAAATAGGATTTACCAGCGTCTTTGATGTCCGGTAGCAGCTCTCTACCATGCGGTGTACCTCAGAATTATCATAATTCATAACAACAATCCCGCCCTTATCGTTTGAGAGAAACAGTTCATCATCTGTCAGTTTTCTTGCTGTACGATCTGGTTTTATAAGGGTGACGAACCCCTGATTCTGCCTCCGGTTCCTGCTCTCGGACTTCCTTACGCCGGTTATCACCTTTTTCCCAGCACCTGAATACTCCTTTAACTCCTCACAGCAGTACCGCATACGGCGCGTGGGTGGTGTCTTATGCTTCACAATAAGCTCCCACATGCTCATGGGCGGATATAAGACGACCACGCCCCTTTTGCTTCTCACATACCTCACAGTCTCCGGTGCGTCCACCGTAGTATGGTTATGTACCGCCTGAAATTTTACCCCGCTTTTCTTTGCAAGATGGAATACTACATCCGAATCCTTGCCTCCACTGTATCCAAGCTGGTAAGGTTCGCCGCCCTCAAAAGTTCTTAATATCTCCAGTGCCTGTTTTTCTAAATCCATTCATTCCCAGAGCAAAGCATGCTTTATCGTCCGGACAAATCTCCCTGCTCCTTTCCTGATATGATTGCTTCACCTGCACAGAATAACAGTTTATAAAAACAGATGCCTCTGGCATCAAAAACTACTGCGGCCTGCCATAAAGCACCTGTTTATCACTGTCAAATAAATTCCTGTACACTACTTTTCCTTTTGAATAAGAGGCATCCACCACCTTTCCGTTTCCTGCATAAACACCCACATGGGTGATGTTCATAAACCTTCCATTGGGCTTGTAGCTCCAGAATACCAGATCGCCGGGCTGCAGGTTCTGTCTTGATATGGTCAGGTTATGCTCCACCATATAACGCCCCTGCTCCGCCGCAGTTGTGGGAATTATTATCCCTGTCTGCCTGTAACACCACATGGTGAGGTAGCTGCAGTCCACATAGCTTCCCCTTCCCCGGTAATTCTGTGAATACGGATCTCCCAGCCGTGACATGGCAAGTTCTACTACTTTTTTGCCTGCCTCACTTGCAGGGAGATCATAATAAGCAGTCTCCTCTGGCATATTCCAGCCATGCCAGTCATCAAAACCATCTCCTTCCTGCGGTGCGGCAGTATCATATTTTGCGAGATACCACACATTCACGGCATTGGACTGCTGCTCATAAGTTGTGGCTTTACCATAATCATTTTTGATGTTGTTAAATATTTCCACCTTGTTTGTGACTGCCACCGCAGCGGTGTAGGTCTCCTCCCCGGTGCTGCCATCTTCATGTTCTATCAGCCTTGTCCTTTCCTCATAATCCACAAAGCAGTCTGCAAAACGGACATAATCCTCCGCATCCAGCCGCACCCTGTTCTCGCCGAAATACAGGGCGTAAAACACCGCCCTGACCAGATCACGGTCGGGCGGCTCTCCCTCTGACACTTCCTCAATCCTGTCAAGGACAGTATCAAGCTCTGCAAAGCTCTCCTGCATCTTTGCGATATATTCCCTGTAGTCAGCAGGCATTTGTGCACCTGCATCCCCTCCCCTGAAAGCAAACCGTACTGCCGCCCGGTTATGGTCCGCGCCGCCGGAAGCCACACTCATAAGGCACACAATGATCAGGATAACCGGCAGGCATAGGGCTGCAATTACAGAAGCGGTCCCTGTCCTTGCTTTCTTACTGCTCCCGGCAGCGATGGCAGCCTTCGCTATGACTACAGCAGATGCTGGGTCCATGTATTCTCCTCCATTCCTTCCAGTTCCTGTACAGCCGCCTCCCTGCAGTGCGAGACACTGTCCATAAGAACCGCTGTGTCAAATCCGGCATCCTGATATCCCTTCCTGATGGTTTCCAGATAGATGTCTGAGGGCATTCCGATGTGATACCTGTCATTCATCGTATACGCCATAATAGATTCGCATCCATTCTCTGTCTGTACCTCCAGATCAGTTTTGCCGTAAAGCCTTGGATATCCCTCATAAACATCAAGCCTTCTCTCATCATCGGGACCGATCTCCCAGATCAGCACAGGGACACTGGCACCTTTCTTTGGTTCCACCGTTGCCACAGCAGAGCCGTTGTATCCCCGGAATAAAAGCTCATAGTCCTTAATTTCTCCCTTTCCAACCACCTTGGCCGTCGGACACCGTCCTGCCATCTGGTTCAGATTTAGATTGGAGCCATAGGCAATATATTTTTTTCTTTTCTGCATGTTTCTTCTCCTTTAAATTTTTTTGATTTCTAATATTTACAGCGTCATACTCATTGCCTGCGCTTCTTCCTCCTGTGGTTCTTCTGACATTTCTTCTGTCTGAATCCTCTCTGGTTTTGCTGTCTGCACAGCTTCTTTCTTTTCTTTCGCCGCCCGCAGCCGCTCCTTCTGCCGCTGTGCCTGCTCTGGATCTTTCCATGCGATGCCGCCCTCCAGATTCTCCAGCAGAAGCTTCCTTGCAGTCTTGAACTCATCACCAATCATGCCAAGACGCAAAAGCCATGTCCGAAACGTATATTTCTCATTGGTGCTTGTGGTCTTGATACGCCCCGCGCTGGACTGGCTGAGCGCCTGTGCGGATATCGCCAGACATAATTGGATATAGGTCTTGACCTTCCCTGCATGCGTGGTGGAGTTAAAGAGACGGAATTCTACCGTCCCTTTCTGGAACACACTGTGCAGATTCAGGCAGTGATACCTGCTTGTATGGTAATGTTCATAGCTGCCGTCCCTGCCCTTATACCAGATCTTGCTGACCTCCTGCAGCGTCTGCGGTTTCTTACGGTTGAGTTCCTGCAAAAAATCCTCTTCCACCTTCTTACAGTAACGGTACTCCCTGTCCACATCCACCCGCAGCGCCTTATAGATCAGATCCTCCTTGCTGTACATGATGTTCGTGAGGTTGCGCAGCGTTTTTGCATTGTGAGGGGCTGCGTTGATATGTACATGGATGCCGCTGTTCTCCCCTGCCACCGCCCCCGCATGCCGCAGCTGGCGGATGATCTCCTGTATCCTTGGAATATCGCTGTATTCACAGATGGGGGATACAAACTCCACCTTATAGTCATCATTAGCGCGTGTGCCATTCTTTTTCTTTGCCATGATACTGGAATCATACATGACTTTCCACTTTCGGTTTTGCTCATCCATGACACTGTATTCCTTGTAAAAACCGCCGTCATAGTGTGACGGATATCCAAGATATGTACCAATTACTTCTGCCGCTTTCTCCCGTGTAATGCCTGTCAGTTCAATCTCTATTCCAAACTTCTGCTCCCGCATGTCCATAAAACACTTTTCTGCCTCCCCTCTTAAAATTTTTTGTTACTGTAAAATACTATATTTACATGCCTCTCTCTGGCGGCGCCCTCACGCACGCCCTGAATACAGTCATTGTCCTATTCTTCCGCGTTGGAATAAATTTCAGAAATCTATCGTCCACCAGCATTTCCAAACAGTTTTTCCTTATACTCCGGCGCATGCACCATCAGGTTGTAGCGTTCATTGCCGCACTTATACAGGCACACGCCCCTCTGCGGATAACGGATCAGGTTGTATTCGCTCTGCTCTAACTGCAGGGTATCAACATAAAATTTCGCGTCAATGTTTCCCGCATTGAACAGGAATGCGTGGGTAGGAATGGAGAACAGCGGCTTGGTGTACTCCCGGATACCGTCTATGTTAAAATCCTCAAGGTTCTGGCTTGCAAGGATGACTGCACTCTCCTTCTTGCGCACACGCTTCATAAAATTCCGTATATACTCCACCGCTGTCAGGTTCGTGAGAAACAGATAAAATTCGTCAATGCTGGCCGCCGTGTGCCCGTTGGTCAGAAGCTCGTTGGACATGTATGAGAGGATATTGAACAGCATGGCATCCTTTACATTTCTGCTCGCCTGCAGAAGTCCCTTCACGCCAAACGTCAGGAAGCTGCTGTCCGTGATGTTGGTATGCCCGTTAAAGAATTTGGACTCCGCCCCTTTGCACATGGAGTGGAGTCCAAGACAGATTTCCTGCAGTAATTCTGCGGTATACAGTTCTTTTTTCTTCACGTTATAGTGTTTATATTCCTCCTCCATCAGCTCATACAGATCCGAGAGCACAGGATAATCCTCTGGTTTTAATCCCGAAAAATCCGTATTGTCACAGATGCCCCACTGTTCATACAGCTTTGCCAGCATAATCTCAATGGTGTCAATCTGGCTGTCCGAAAAATTCCTGTATGTCCTGAAAAAATCCTTTAAAAATGAGATATGCTGGCTTAATTTTGAGGAACAGCGGAACGCATACGGCGCCTCCGTGTCCTCCGGGCTTCCGTTTTCATCCCATGTCTTTGGCTCCAGCACGTTGATCATATACTCCCCGCCCATCAGGTCCACAAAACAGCCGCCGAGGTTGCCCGTCAGGTCTGTATATTCATGCTCGGGATCAAGACAGATGACCTTCATACCCGATTCCCGCAGTGAAGTCAATATCAGCTTTAACAGGTAGGATTTTCCCTGTCCTGAGTTTCCAAGAATCAAAATGTTGGCATTGGTTTTATCATCCGCCCTCTGGTTAAAGTCCACGATGACATTGCTGCCAAATTTGTCCCTGCCGATATAAAAACCATTTTTATCTGTCTTGCCAGAGTAGTTAAACGGGAACAGATTTGCCACGCTGGAGGCTGGCAGTGCACGCTCAAACTGCTCCAAAAAGACATTTCTTCCTGCCGGCTGCACGCACATAAATCCCAGCTTCTGTCTGAGGAGCAGTCTGTCTACATTCAGTTTTGATCGGATCAGCTCTGTCAGCACCTCCGTCTGTAAAAGTTTCAGCTTCTCCACATCTGGTGCAGACAGTTCAAGAAACACAGCAGTGTGCAGCAGCGGCTCCCTGTTGCGGTGCATGGCGGCAATGATGTTTGTCACATCCTGAAGGTTGCTTGCGGCCGTTACGGTCTCCTGCAGGTTCTCCGTGGTTCCCTGTTTCATGCGGTTTTTGTTTGCCGCATTGCTGATGATCTTTTTCTCCTCCGCAGATGTCACCTGCCGTGTGTAAATGCGCAGGGTGACACCGTCCTTCTCCCCAAGGTGGCGCAGGATTGCCTGCTCGTCAGTGGCGGTCGGGTATTCCCTGAGCGCCCATACGCTGCGGTAAGTGTTGCCGCAGATATAATGGTCCGTGTAAAACTGGATGACAGACGGGGCAATCATGTCCAGAAATCCCTTGAGCTTCACCTCTCCCGGTGACTGTGTCTCCATTTTTTTCTTCCTGTCTTTGTTCATTGTATTTGTTGTCATTAAATCCTCCTTCACCATTAAACCGGGCACAAAAAAAGTACCAAACATTCCGTCTGATACTCTTTGTACCCTTTTTTCGTATTTGCTTTACATAGACTGTACGGATGCCTGCCGCTCCTGCATTCCAGCCTGCTCTTCCTGTTTCAGAAGCTGTTCCATGCTGCAGTCCAGTATCTTCTTTTTCCGTTCCCTGATCATTACTTTGTAAAATTCTTTCTGTACCGGTTCCAGAAACGGCGTTTCTTCTACCAGACTGTCAATGCGCCCCATGTCAATACGCCCGTAAATACGCTTCAGCGCTGCGTTACAGTCCCCATTTTTCAGGGAAGATATAAATTTATAATAAGACACCTTTCTGCCGTGTTCTTCTATCGCGGAAGCCGGATACACAAAGATACGTTTGTCAATCTCCTCTTCCTGTTCCATAACGCCCTGCATTTCCTCTAATGCAAGCTGTGGATAGAGACAGGAACCGCAGTCATATACCGGCGCAATCTCCGCTGTCTGTTTCTCCTCATCCACCAGAATCCCCCAGTTTCCATTATGGCGGTCAAAATTTCCAAGCAGGGCATCCACAATAAACATGTCCCAGAAAAAAGACTTCATTTCTGCATGTGGTATCAGTGTCTGTTCATCAATTGCTGTCATAATGGAGGAAATTTCTGTGCCATACCCGTTCTGCTCACTGTCCACGCATGTATTTTTCAGCTGTGCAAATTCAATCAGCCTCTTCCCGCTGTCTGTAAAATCACGGCAGGCAACTACTACCTTTTCTTTCCCCCGTCTGTCTGTATATGTGCCAAGAATTGTCTCCTGTACCTTCATTCCAAGCAGTCCATAAATATGGCAGGCAAGGTATTCACTGATGCAGCCGTTTGTATAGCTCATGGTTTTGCTGCGTCCGGGTACTGGCGGAAATTTCAGCATATACCCCTTCCCCTGATACCGTATATGTATCTTATTTCCATTTGCTCCGCCATAAGCCTTGAATTTATTCACTTCGCACGATGTAAAATCAATCATCTTCCTCTTCCTCCTCTCCAAACAGGTATTTTCCCCGCAGGTAATCTGCCTGTTCCTTTGTAATCCGCCCTCCCCACTGGCAGGCATTGATGGAGCCGTACAGCTCTCCCCACAGACAGTCCATATGCGGCACCTGATCCTTTTCTCCCTGTATAAATTCATCCAGGGAATGCTGCAGGCTTTCCGGCAGCCCTGTCTCCAGATACTTTTTATCCCTTGGCCTCCCGTCCTCATCCATGTCATTTCCTGTCTCCAGAAGCATCAGTTCTTCCACGCTGCTCCCAAGCGCTTCTGACAGCTTTGAAAGCAGTTCTTTGCTGCACTGTTCAAAACAGATCTCGCCGCAGCAGAGCTTTGACAGTGTGTCCCACGGCACCCCGCTTATTTTTGACAGGCTGTAACGGGACAGCCCTTTTTCTTTTATGCATTCAAGCAGTGTCAATTCCATCACCTCATGTACATTATATTGATATCTGGACAGGAAAGCAACACAAATATAACACTCCCGGGCGCTCAGTCATTTAAGATAATCCACCGCTCCCCGTCAAATTCCTCGAACTTTTCCGTTGTTACATTCTGTTCAAAATAGACTGCAAGTATCCTTCTGATGTCCTCCTCCTCCGCACGCGCTGCCTTAAATCCCTGCTCCACCAGCATCTTCTCAATACGGTTTAAGTAAGCGAACGTCTCGTGTTCCTTCTGTTTTCCAAGCCGCAGAATCAGTAAAAATTCCCTTGCCGTCGCCATCTGTACCTGCATCCGGTCAAGGTGTCCCGCGTCCAGTTCAAGGAGCTTCCGCACTACAGGATTCTCTTCCTCCTCCGCACGTTTCTTTAAATATCTTTTGTTGTCCTCGAAGTTCTCCCTTGAATTGAGACACATCATCTCGATCTCCGTGATGCCTTTCAGAACGGTCATCAGGCCGTAAATCCTCGCTGACAGGCTCTCCTCGGACAATACGGATAAGTTGCTTGGCTGTATCAGGAAAAATACCAGATCCTCGTTTCTATGGGTGCGTATACTGTAATCCGTCAGCTCCCTGATCCCCATCAGTTCTCTTGTAGACTGTTCCTTTTTCTTATTCATCTGGTGTATACCTCCATTCAAAATACTGCTGTGTTGTCAGAAAATAGGCGCAGGCATAACGGATAAAATCCATAATGGTCGTATCCTCCACCTGTATGGTCAGAAAGGCATAGGCTCCTGCAATGACTGACGGAAACCAGACGCCTGCAAAAGCGAACGCAAACACAGAGAATAAAATAATGGTTCCTGTGACCGCGAGGTCTTTAAGCTCCCACAGCCACATGGATGCCTTTGACTTTAGATTATCGGGATAAATATACATTCTTTTCCTCCTCTCCTCTTGATAAAACAGACAATGCCTCATGCAATAAAAATCTGCTTACAGCACTGTCAGATTATTTCCGAGCGCCCTGTATGCCACTTGGCTGACAGAACGCCCCCTTATGCAGTGTTTTATACTGCCACAGCACGCGCCACAGTCCTTGACAGATTGATCGCACTCTGCGCCGCATACACTCCACCCATCAGGTTTGTCTTTGTGCTGGTATCCAGTCCGAACTGCCCTGCAATCCTTGGTACTTCTGTGCTGGAAAGCATCAATCCAAGCCCTAAGAGCGGATGATCTAGAAATACGAGAAGCCCTGCCGTCAGTATCGTGGACTGTAAAAATGCTGTGACACAGATTCCGATAACCTGTTTGCACCACTGTGTAAATCCGTCAATATATCCCCTTGGCACGGAAAACATATACAGGCTTCCTACCGCGATCTGGATCACTAAAATACCACCCCGCTTCAGGTTTGCAAAGAATACTTTGATCACCGCATACCCCATCATCACTGCACAGAATATCTGCAGGATGGGATTTCCGATACCCGGAATGGCCGCTGACATCAAAGCCCCCTGCGCCATCTCACCAATGCTCTCCGGGTTCACAAGTCCCGATATGGCGGAGCCAAAGGTGCTCTGCAGGGACACACACAGCGAATACAGACTGACTGGCAGCACCGTGAACAGGCTGACTGCCATGAAGCCCTTCACATAATTGAGCGCTGTATCCTTCACGCTCCCCCTGCCGCCCTGATATTCAATGGCACACTCAAAGGCTCCGACCACAATCCCAACCACAAAAAGCGTCCAGCCAAGATACCCAAAAAATGTAGTTACCGCCTGTATCCACGGCAGCTCAAACAGCTCAACGCCCATGTTGTTCATCATTGCAAAGAAGTCATTCAGAAAGCTGATAATCTTTCCATAGATCCAATCCACGATCTGATCTAAGACCACATCCGCCACAAAATCAAATATAAACATTTCACACCACCCTTCTACGCTCACAGGTCACTGCATCTGCTTCATGCTGCTGTCCTGCTCCCCCTGTGTCATTTCCATATCCTGAAAAACAGACAGATACTGGTCTATTCCTGCGGATAACTGCCTGTAATCCCCTTTTGTGGGATGATACACATACCAGTCGCTTTTCCCGTCATCTGCCCATATGCAGGGTATGATGCCATCCTTAAAATTTGGATTGGCCACCTTCCTTTTTCCCCAGATATCTGAAAAACGAAGGAGCATGCTGTCCACGACGCCTTCCTTTCTGTTAATAATGGATGTTTTAATGCCTTCATACTGATCAGCTGTTCCAGTTGTTACAAATTCTATCCTTGCGCGGATATCTTTGCCGACTGTCCCGAAACAGGCCCGTCCCACATATTTCTGCTCCCTTAATATGGCGCTTTTTTCCATCACTTTTTTCAATTCACTTTCATAAAAATTCATTCCGCTCCTCCTATATTCCAAGAATTGTCCAGATGTATGTCGGCGCGGTCAGTGTAAATACAAGACAGGCAAACAGGATTGCCGGGGCTGCCCACTCAAACTGCCCATGCTTTCTGTAATCAAAATATGCAGTACCTAATTTGCCAAAGAAAAACACTGCAAGAATCAGATCAATAGCCGGAAATACCACCTTATTGACCACGGTCTTGATCTGGGCTGACGCATCCTTCCATGTGCCCTCAATCGCCCCTGCCACATCTCCCGAACCGCTTGCACATACAGTCATCCCGAACATAAGGGAGAGCACAAATACCATCATTACAGCTACCATCCATTTCTTTTTCTTCATCTTTTTAACCATTTTTTTCTCCTTCCTCCGGACAGTTTTGTGCCCGTAATCGAGTAGGAAAGGTTTATCTTCCCCCCTACTCACCGCGCCGCCGATGCGCCACTTTAGTGGCATTTTTCCTCTGCATCGGCGTGTGCATAAAAAGGGACTGTATTCTATTACAGCCCCTTACTTCCTTGATTTAAAATCACATCCAGTTTTCCTTCAGGTTCACTGGTTCTTTCATATTTTACAGGTGCTACTCCACTCTCTGCGGTGCGATATGCCAGTCATCCCATAAGTCCCCTTCGATCTGTACGGAATCCGTCAAATCCATACTGAGCATCCCGTCTGGCGTCCAGCAGTCCATCAGGTATGTATAAACCTTATATGTGCCATCTGGCATCCATATGGGTGAAAAGTGTGTCCTGCGGTTGTAGGTGGAATAATGGTTCTTCTTAAATTCAAATTCCGAACTATTACCATTTTTTGTTCTGTCCAGCAGCCGCCAGTAAGTCTTATAATAAAATTCTGGAAAATAGCTGACCGCAGTCTGAGGAGCTGTCGTAGCCGCAGGCATACTGGTTAATGCACGCGACTTTACCAGAATGTTTACCCCATAACCGCTCTTCATAGTGGATACCGTAGCTGTAGGTGATTTTTCATCCGTTCTTAGTTCCATGTTCCCTGATAAGGATGCCGCATACTGATTAAGATCAAACGCCCACCAGCCCTCGTCCTCCCAGTGCCCATGCACATTACTGCACTCCTCCTCACAGGAATCAGAATGGGATTCTGGATGCCATACCCAGTTTTCCTTCCACCACGCAGACCACACACTCCATAACGCAGAAGTTTTCTGGGGGTTGGACGGTATGACTGCATTTCCTGCATTGTATGAATCATTCCTGTCATCTGCCACGGGATTCGGTGGCGGATTCTTATCCAGATCAACAATATTTGCCGTAATAGTCCCTTTGCTTGGGGCACCTCCGCCGCTTACACTGACGCTGATTGCAACTACTTGCTCGGTGGTCGGCGTATGCCATTTGACCCATACAAGCTGCTGGCCGCCTTGAGGATAATACACATTTGTGACTGTATACGTCCTTCCCAGCATGGAAAAGGATACGCTGACTGGATGATCTGGATCACTCTGGCCACCACTCACAGTCACCGCCGTGATCACATCTGTATCCACCCTGTACTCATAGTCTGCCACGATGACTTCCGGTGTTATAATCTCCGTAAACCGCACAATGCCAAGCCCCAGCGAACTGATGATATCTTCATCTGATACTTTCTGTGTTTTAGAGCCTCCCCATGCCGGATACCCCAAATCCGATGTTTCAAGGAACAGAGCAAGCGGCAGGTTCTTATGGGTGAGGGACGGCATCTTCTTTCTCACTGTCCCGCCTACAAGCAGGTTATATTTTGCTGCTTCTGTGGCTGTAAATGCCACCCTTGTCCCCTGATATGTCACATAGGCTACTGGTTCAATCAACATCTTGTATTCCCCGCATGTCAGGGTATTGAAGTTGATTCCCGCATGTCCTGCAACAGACCTTATAACCTGCTCATCAGTAAAATATCTTTTAATCGCTTCCAGACTGGCTCCCCCGCTGGATGTACTGATGATCTGCGGAAGGGACTGTACTGGATTTATATACTTGTAAACTTCTGTAGCTGGCGTAAGACCTGCACCGTTCCTGTACTGGCTTTTACACACTTTTCCAAAATGCATGACGATATCATCTGGCTTTTTGTTGGTGAGGTCAATGGGTGTGGACACTGCGTATCCATCCGATGCCCTCACTACCGTCACTCTTACTCCTTCATCCCTGCTTCTCCAGAAATTTGAACTTGTCCCGCTTCCCAGCCCACCGCCTCCGTGATCAATATTTCCTTCCCCGGCTGCATAAACTGTCACCGGAACAGTGAGCGAAAACAGAATCACAAAAAGCAGGAGCCTTTTTTTTACATATTTCATATTCCCTCCTTTATAGACAGCAAAAGCACAGCTTTTACACTGTGCTTTTCGCTCTTCTATTCTTAATCCATAATGCCTATCTTGTTGCCGTTTTCGTACATATCCTCTGCATAAATGCCCTGTCCTCCACCTCCTTCATTTGGAATCCAGCCAAACCCATCAACATAAATCATCCCGTCCTTTGTATCCCCATGTGCTGGCGTATTATCTTTCGGCATAGTTTCCTTATCTGGCTGTTCCACCGATTCTCCGGGTGTCTCATCTGAAGGCTGTGCCACTGGTTCCTTCGTTGATTCATTCGCAGGCTGTTCCACCGGCTTATTTGCCTCCCCATCTGATGACTGTTCTCCTAATTCTCCTGTATCTCCATTCTCCAATGATGCTGGCGGTCCGCTCGGTTTTTCCTTTTCTGTCTTTTTTGGCTCTGGCTGGATTTCCTGCTCCCTGTCACTGGCTGTTGTTCGCTTGGGATTTTTGTCTATCTCAATCACAAGGGTCTCTTTTGTTTTTATTTCCCCTTCTTCTGTCTCACTTTCCCCTGTCATTGTAGTCTGATTTTTCCCCATATCAATAACTATCTCCTCCGTGTCCCCGGTATCCTCCCCGATTACAGGTTTCTGCACCGGCTCCTGATAAAGCGTTTTGCTGATCCCAAAAACCAGCCCCACACATACTGCAGCAAGTCCCGCTGTCACCAGCCATTTCTTTGTCTTTTCCTTCATATAAAATCCCTCCATTCTTACCAAAATCTGGATGAAAAATGCCGTATTTCAGGCATTTTTCGGTGTGAGATTTAGAACTTCTTCGCGAAACAGCCCTTGCTGTGAGCGTTAGAAGTTCTTCTCACACTAATCCCTCCTGATATGATATTTATTTTTGTTTTTTAAAGCCACACCCTACCACATAAAACTGTACAAGTCTATCATTATGTAATAAGTCTTACGTTATCTGTAACAACTTACTAAAACTTCTCTTTATATGCTGCCCTTACCTTTAAGCTGATTGACAGATCTGACACGGTCTTTCCACCAAAACGGACTGGCACATCCAGCCGGATGGACGCATCCGCATAATAGGTTTCACCCAAAGATGCCAGCGCCGTGTTGGGAATATCCACCGAAAGTCCGCTGATACGGTACTCCCTCCCGCCATCATTATTGAATCTGACATAACCTTCCCCGTCCTCCTCAAGACCGAGCAGGAAACACAGCCGCCCATAAATGTCCCCGTAGTCCACAGCCGCCGCAAAACCCTCTCCATCTGGTTCGTATCCGGCCGCATACCCTTCCCGGACACCATGATAGACTTCGTTATAGTTGTCATTCACCGTGGAAACCACCGCAGATTCCACTGCATCCTTCACCCCTGCCGCGGTAATGACAAGCCGCATGTATTCGCTGACACCCAGAATAATAAACAACATTCCTATCGTGGCTGCCACGGCAAGCGGAACCATGTTTCCGGCAGTGTCCCTCCACAACATTTTTATTTTTTTCAGATATTGTCTCACTTCCAGTACACCTCGCTTTTTCCGGATGCCCTTGCCCTGATCGTTACAGGGAATGAGCCAAATCTTCCAAACAGCCCCAGATCTTCGTGCAGAACCAGCGTGACTGTCACCTCCTCATTCAGCTGGATACTGCCGCTCTGTGACCAATAAACCTCCGGGTGGATTCCTGTCTTTTCCTCCAGCACACGCTGCCTTCCAGACGTCTCGCTCCCCACCCTGCCGCTGATCTCTGCCTCCCGCACCAGCTCATCGGCAAAGTTGTCAAGCTGTATCTTTGTGATAAATATGGGAAACAGCTTCACGCCAAGAGCGGTCACCAGCATGACACAGAGTATCATCACTGCCGCATCGATATAGCCCTCACCGCTTTTGTCCTTTATGATTCTCCTTACAGACTTCATTCTCCCTCCTTTTGCATTTTCCAGTTCTTTAAAACAGCGTACCCATTGACCTGATGATCTCATATCCGATAATGGCAAAATAAGTCGCAAGAAAACATACCAGCATGGCAAAGGAGAACACCCTGATCTTAGGTGGAATCTTCGCAGCCTTTGCTTTCAGCCGCTGCAGCTCTGCCTGCTTGAAATCGTGTGTCAGCATCTGGAAATACACTGCACCGTCATCACCGCGCATCACTCCGATCAGCCCTCTCACCACATCGGAAAGCTGTGGTGAATTGAGGCGTGCCTCAAACCTTGTGAGCGCTGCCTCGTAGCTGCCGGAACGCATGTCCGCGCATACAATATCCAGCTCCCTTCTAAACATCTCTCCCGCATTTTCCTTGTAATGTTCCAGCATGGACAGCACATCCCTGCTGTTTTTCAGCTCCTGCGTGATGGTGGACGTAAAGCGGTACAGCTCGCCCTCAATCTGCTCCCGCTTCTCCCTGAGCATCTCCTCTGCCCTCCTTGTTTCCCTGTAATAAACCATAACACCCAGCGGCACCAGCAGGACTGCAATCAAGGGAAAAATATGTACTGCTGGAAGAACCAGAATCAGGATGCTCCCTGCTTTCAGGTATGCATATGCCATATAGACCTCCGGTGTCATTCCAAGACCCGAAGCACGCAGCACGTTGTTCATGCGGCTTCTTTTATAGTCATTGATCTTAATAAAACCGGACAGCCTTGCCGCACCATCCATATACAGGGCATCCACAGTCTTTGAAAACTTTTTGTCGTCCCTTGCCGTATCCATCATGGCCCTGCTGGTCCGCAGCGTCGGCAGGCGAAACAGCCCCGAAAGGAGCTGGAAAAGCCCTGTGGAAAGCAGGACTAATACAATCGGTAACAGTAATTTCATTTATTCCTCCTCAAAATTCTATGATACATTGGGCTTATCAGACAGTATCGTTTATTTCCGCCCTAGAAAAAAGTACCCTGTTTCTGCCTGAAAAACTCTGTTTATTTTTATGACCGGTACTCAATCGGCTTTGTCAGTTTTACCACATATGCCGCTGATACAAAGATTACAATGCCCGTGATGCTGAGCATGATCTGGCCGGGAATGGTATGCATGAGCGTGTCATACCACGACTTGTTCAGAAAATACAGCAGCGGAATGTTTCCCACTGCCAACACGACCATTGTGATAAACTCCTTTCTTGGCTCAAACACCAGATATTCCAGCTCCGCATTCACAATCCGCATGTCAGACAGCTTTGCCACAATGGGTGTCAGCGTAGTCTTTAACGACCTGTCATACAGACATGCCTTTAACGCATCCACCCATTCCTCAAACACATCGCTGGCGATCCTTCCTTTCAGGTTTTCCAGCGCTGCCTCCAGATCTGGATCAATCAGACGGATTCTTGATACAAAATCCCGGAACACATTCTTTACGGGCGGGTTTAAGTATTCCAGATTTTCCTCCACCGAAGTCAGGATATCCTCGCTCCTCAGATATGCCGTCGTAATGATGGACAGCGCGGTTTCCAGCTCTGCCGACACGTCCCTCTTAAAGTGTGAGGCGGTCAGCCTGATATACCAGAACGGCAGGAACATAAACCCTGCCGCTGCTACAGGAACCAAAAAAAAGTTCCCAATCACGACTGCAGTGGCTGCCCCGGCTGCAAATAAAACCAGCGATACTGTACACACCGCCGGAAACAGATCTTCCCTGTCCGTAGATACAAGTATTCCCTGCACTTCCTCAATCTCCCTGCGCAGATAGGATTTCTTTTTCCGTCTGGTCTCCTCCAGTATCTCCTCCCGGATTCCTTTCGGACCATTGAGAATCCGTTTAAAGATATTTCCGGTAAAGTCATCCAGCCTGATCCTGAATAATAAAAACGAGCCTGTAATAATCCCTATACAGGCCATTACCTGTAATGTCAGCATGTTTCCCCGCCTCCTTTGGTAATCCTTCGCAGCACGTCCTTTGGCATGCCGTTTTCAAGGAACCGCTTCTTTAATCCTTCGGAAATGCCGCATAGTTTCTTATGTTCCCCGTTAATGATATATCTGTCCCCCTCCATTCTGTTCTCCGTGATCTCATACCGGAACAGCGGATTAAACTTCCGCTTCCCGTCCTTTGTGATCTCGCATTCCATGATCTCCATCAGCCTTCTCTTCTTATTTTCAAGCTGCTTTGCAAACACAATGATGGGAAACGCCTCTGTCACAAGGTCCATCAGCACCCCGTCGTCCATGTCATATTTACGTTTGCACAGCGTCCGCATCCTGCTGTATGTGGACTCACAGCTGTTGCTGTGGATGGTGGTCAGCACCGTATGGCCTGTCCTTGCAGACTCCTGCGCGGTGTATGCCTCCGAGCTTCTCATCTCGCCCACACAGATAATCTCTGGATTGAAGCGCAGCGCCATGTCAAGCAGCATGTCCTGATCGATGTTCTGCTTTTCATTCTCACTGAATCTTGTCAGGGTGTGGATGACACTGTTTGCCACCTTCCCGTCCTTCTCCCTGACAAGTGCCAGCTCACGGCTTCCGTTCTCTATGGTAAAGATACGCTTGTTGTCAGGTATCGTTGTGAGCAGCCACCCTGCCAGCGTAGTCTTTCCTGAACTTGTGGCGCCCGCAACACAGATGCTGATGCCGTACCGCAGGCACTCTGCCAGAAAATCAAGCATTTCCACCGTTGCGGTCCCGCCCCTTACAAAATCCTCCTTTTCCATGCTCTGCGGGTTTACAATACGGATGGAGGCGGCAATCCCCACGTCCTCGTCCACAAGCGGCGTCTTTAAGACTGCAATGCGGATATTCTTGCTCAGATGCCCCAGCACTGCGGGAGATGCGTTGTCAAGCACCATCCCGGATACATGGAGCATACGCCTGACCACGTTGATGGCATGGTCGGGCGATTCAAAGTGTTCCTTCAGCTTTTCACACCGCCCGTCACTGTACTGCACTTCGATATCCTTCCATGAATTGATGTCAATCTCCTCAATTCCCGTGCCAAAGATATACTTTGTCAGGAAAGAGAACTCTGCCATTTCTGTATAGAGGTCGTCAATCAGCTGTTCCTGTGTTTTTCCTTTCACTGTGATACGGTAATCACAGATATACTTGGTGATATACCGCTTTACCTGCTGTTTCACCTCATCGCTGCCATCCTCCACAATAAGGGTGGAATATTTGCTGGAAATATACTCCTGCACTTCCTTTAGAACATCTGTAAATGCCCTTCCTTTCTCCTCCGGGGAGAAAAAGAGATTCTGGTTGTTCTTCATACACCAAACACCTCCTTTGCGATTTTCTCGATCTCCTTACGGAATGCACGGCTCTCTTTTAAGCAGAGCCCTGCAAGCAGT
>OFHA01000691.1_pt1 | contig 28076 bp, 25 predicted proteins | sample 1521891 | NCBI WGS metagenome assembly OFHA01 (sample SAMEA3504089, study PRJEB24116) | mouse gut metagenome | biome: mouse gut; feature: mouse-associated habitat; material: faeces | place: Denmark | collected 2011
AACTCTCAAAATTAAAATTAAACGCTAACGATAATTTAGCATACGCTGCCTAATGGCAGCTGTCTGATTCGGTGTACCTGTACGCCGGAACCCAGGCATCGATGATACAGGAAACGATGCATGCTAAGCTTTGCACATGCAGGCGTATGATGAAGCTACTGAAACGGCCACCGTGTCTGTGCGGGTGCCGCAGAGGGAATGTCAAATCATAGACTACGCTCGTAGAAGTACAGTGGAGGGGTCTTTGGACACGGGTTCGATTCCCGTCTATTCCACTTTTCCGGAGATGTGACTGACACATCTCCTTTTTTTGATAAAAAACTATGTTTCACAAAAGCTGCGCCTTTAAAAAAACCGGGCGCAAAATTGCATAAAACTCACATTTATTCTGCCGTTATTATCTTTTTATCAGCTCTTTCAAAGCTTTGCCAGATTCACTCTCCAGCAGCTCATGCCAGTGTGCAGAATAAGCCTTCGAAAGCGGTTTGCCATGTTCATACTGAAAATCCGTTCCGGCAGTAATTTCTTCGAGTACTTTTTCATAATAACGTTCCAGCGTAAGAAATGAAAAAGAATCCAGCCTGCTTTTTTCAGATTTTTGTTTAAACAGCGTGCTGCTGCATATTAACTGCTCAAATGAATCATAATTATAAAACCTGATATTTTCATTTTGCTGGCATCGTTTCATCAGCAGCCTGTACGCCTTTCCAATTGCACTTAAATCCGCAAATACAATGATATCCCCTTTCGTATTCCGAAGTTTTTTCTCTATCTCGTCCCGCCCGCATGCAGCAGTAATATTCTGAAAGCCTATCTCTGACAGCATCTGGTGTTCGGAGCGCAGCTTTCTGCTTTCTGTAACAGCATCATCCAGAATACTCAGACGGTGTTCTTCAAGCATCGGAAGTGGTTTGGCCCTTTCCACAAGAAACCAGTCATCTGTCCTGTAAATATGATAAATCCCCTTCATATGATAATCAAAATGCAGCCCCATCGCACGTGTTATACATACAAAAACATGCTTTGACTGCTGCATTTTCTTCTGCACCTCTGACTGCAAGGCAACTGTTTCGTCAATCATAAGTACTGTCCTGTGCGGAAGCTGCAGCAGGGCATTTATTGACCCAGCATCTGCAATGGCAAAATAATCCCCCAGATTGCAGGATATTTCGCCAAGCTGAATTCCCTGTTCGAGTTCTATCAAAAATTCGGATTTTCCTTCTCCGCTGTTTTTTCCATTGATGCACGTAAACTTGCTTAATAATTCAAACTCGATATTCCTATCCTGGTTACGATGTTCAAACTTTAATATAATACTTTCTGTCAATCCTCTTTCCCTCCGGCACACCATGCACTGAATGCATCATCATAATCATACTGTCCCAGCAGCCTGCCATCCATCATAATCCTGCCTTCCCGAAAATATTTCTCTGGAAAATCCATATAATGCTCCAGTACAATGGTAACATCGTGTTCATTTGCAATCCTCATCAAAAATGGTATGCAGTTATCACCCATCAGAGAGCCGTTAAAAATATGATTCTGATAACAATAGTATATACAGCATAACGATTTGCAGCCCGTAGAAATCATCTCCGAGCTGATGCCCCGTCCGCGGCAATCAAGCAAAGCTTCCTGTGCTATGACCTTCGAACCATCGATTTCAAATAAAAACTCTTTTACAAAATCGTCTTCAAACCATTCCGGTTTTTTATTCCGCCGGAAAAAATTTCTGCTGTCAAGCACATAATTCTGCTCGCCAGCCACTTCCCTTCCAAAAATAATATGCAGCATAGACTGCCTCCCTTACATGCAGATTTCAAGCCGTCTCCCAAACCAGCCAGACTATTTTAACATGAAAAACCACATCTGTCACGAAAGAACTTTTACAGGGCATGCCTGTTTTTCCTTCCTATCCGCTCCCCCATTCTCACCCGTGTCTCTATCCCGTCACGCGAATAGCGCAGAATATCCCCATCCGGCACTGCTTTTTTCTTCTGTGTCATTATAATTACCGTAGAACCGCCAAACGCAAAATTCCCGCGCTCCTGTCCTCTGGTAACTGTGCCGCTGCCCGGGCGGTTTTCTATCTTTCCAACCAGCATTGCGCCGACTTCCATCTGAATCATTGTCCCGAAATGAGCCGATTTCACCAGGCAGTATTCCCTTGTATTTTCCTTATAAATCGGGAATGCCTCGCCCGCAGCCGGATTTACGGTATGAAACACGCCGTGCACATGGCGGTTTTCAGAAACTGTCCCGTCATCTGTATAAATGTAGCGGTGGTAATCATCCGTGCACAGGCGGAAAATCCAGGCATAGCCGCCTTCGAATTTTTCCGCCAGCTTCCTGCTTTTTAACAGGCTTTTGACGGTATAGCGGGTATGCTTGATGGTAAATTCACACGCATCGGTTATTTTATACACCGTCAGCCTGCCGTCACACGGGCTGATAAAAATATCCGGTGACTGCTCCACCCTGCGCGCCCCGTCTGTAAGCCTGCGCGTGAAAAAATCGTTGAAAGACCGGTAAGATGCCTGTTCGTACCCGCTCATATCAATTCCATGGCGGCGGATAAAGCCCGAAATCCAGAGTGCCGAAATCCTGCTGTCCAGCACCTTTCCCCCAATCACTGATACGAAAGGCGATATCAGCGGCCTTACCAGAATCCGCCCGATGCAGCTCCCATACAGGATTTCCAGAAACCGGTCCTGCAGGGAATGCTCTTTTGTGATAGTTCCATTCCGTTCTGCCGTAAAATGCATATCATCCTCCTTCTTTTCCGGTCAGGCTGCGTCCATCCCGCAGCTGCTGCAAAGCACGCTCCTAAATACTCTCTCCACCCCCCCCGGAAAACGTCCAGCCATTGCACGTCCCGGATAACGGAAAGTTCCATCAGATGCCTGTCAGATACCCCCCCCCCGGGAATGCTGTCTGCCGCAGGAACACCCACCAGCCGCGTCCGATAACAATCAGTATTGCAACCGCAAATGCCACCGCTCCCACAAGCAGGACCAGTTCCGGCACAGATGGCTTTCGGAGCCTGAAATTTACAATAAAAAGCGTTCCAACGGTTATGACAAGCAGATGCAGGATAACTACAAATACCTCCCGTCCCGGCAGCAGCGGCGATAAGACAAACAAAAGCGGCAGCGCAATCGCCATGGAAGTAATCGGCAGCCCCTGGTAATATTTTTTGTCTTCTTCCGTCTCCTGCTGGCGCTTTTCTTCCATGACATTAAAATACGCAAGCCGGATAAGCCCCGCAAGGCTGTATAAAATCAGAATCACAATACTGTAAATATGGTTCATGCCGCTCTTATAGCAGATAATAACGGGCAGAATCCCAAAGCAGACCATGTCACAGAGCGAATCAATCTGTATGCCGAATCTTTTTTCATCTTCGGTCCGGTTCTTTTTCGTCCTTGCTACTTTTCCGTCAAACATATCGCACAGCCCGGAACAGGCCAGAAAAAAAATCGCCCATCGCACATGATGCGATACCGCGCAGAAAATCCCTATCCCGGAAAACGCAAAGCTGATATATGTAAGCACTACTGTATAATCCCAAAATCCAAGCATCTGAAAATCTCCTATCCCCGCAAATCCCTGCCGCATGCTTTTCATGCGCTTTTCCCGGCAGCCTGCGGCATGCTTCCCGGCTTTTCAGCCTGTTCTATCCTTTGTATGCCTTCCCTGTGCCTGGCATCGCGCAGCGTATAATATACCTGCGCCACGATTGTAAATACCGCACTGATTGCCAGCTGGCTGTAATACCCGAGCCCTCTGGAAAGAACCATTGCCGGCAGCGTCAGCGACGCAAACACCGGCGCAAAAATCTTTAAAAACAGCGATTCGCTGATTCCCATGCCGCCCGGCAGCGGCAGCATATCAACCGAAACAGAAATGACTGCCTGCAAAAGCACGACATCGGCTGCCGCAGTCCCGGACAATCCAAACGCACGGTAAACCATCCAGGTCACGGCAAACAGCGCAAAACGCTGTATAAACGTAATCAGAATCACCCAGGCAATCACCTTTTTATGTTCTTTTAAATATGCTGCCGTTTCCCGGTATGACTGCATGGACTGCGACAGCTTTTTCCTGCGCGTCTTTGCGCGCTTCATAATATGCAGCCGTTCCAGCCAGTCCATGCCCTTTGATAAGATATTCTCTGCCAGAACCGGATGAAAGACAAGCACCGTCATAAAGCTGACACAGAACACGTTTAACAAAACGCCCAGGTAAAACACCGGAAGAATCCCGCCCAGATAGCGGTGCTGGAATCCCTGCCCGAACAAAACAACCCCAAGCCCGGTCACGACAAGCACCAGCTTATAAGTAATAGTAACAATCATCAGGATAACCGTAGCAACCGGCACCGGTATTTTTTCTTTGTTCATATAATAAACCTGCATGGGCTGCCCGCCAGACGCCGAAGGCGTGATACAGCTGAAAAAAAATCCGGCAGATGAAAATAAAAAGCAGATTCTTTTTCGGATATAAATGCGGAACGAGCGCATCATGTACCATAAAATAACAGACTCGCCCCAGATAAAAAACAGCACCAGAAAGACACCCGGCACCAGCCAGCGCACATCTGCCTTCTTTACCGCCTGTACCATTGCCCCCATATCTTCCCCGTGAAAAATGCCATAAACCGTCAGCACGAACACCGCCAGCAGAAACACAATATTTCCGATTGCTTTTTTCTTTCCCTGCATCCTGCCACCCTTCCTTTATAAAACCAGTCCGATTCTGTTTTTTTCAGCCAGTTATACTCATTTTAAAATCTGTATTTTATTTGTGCAGCATCACCTGGCACCGTGCTGCTTTTCCCGGAAAACGGCTCTGTTTACACGGTTCATCAGCTTTTTATAAAATGTGCCCAGAGCCGTTTCCCGGCCGGCCCAAAGGCACGCTTCCGCCAGCAGGATTCCGCCAAAGACATCCGCAATCACATGCTGTTTCGTCAGAAGCGTGGAAATACATACCATGACCGCAAGCACAAGCGAAACCCGCCTGTACCAGTCCGGCACATCCTTCCTGCCACGCAGCCCGGCATAGCACAGCCAGCTTACCAGGCAGTGAATGGACGGAAACAGATTGTCCGGCGCGTCAGCCGCATATACAAACCGCATAACCCCGTTCCAGAATCCTTCTGCCGCCACATCCGGCCTTGTATTTGTCGTCGGAAACACAAGATAACAGAAAAAACAGACAATCCTTGAAAGCATGTCAGCTGCAAAAAACCGGAAAGCCCCTTCTTTTTCCTGCCGTGCCATCAGCACATAATTCACAGCCCAGAACAGATAGCAGCCCAGGTAAACAGCTGCGGAAGGCGGCCAGAACGGAATCATCTTATCCAGCCTGGTTTCTATATTGTAATGGTGCCATCCGCCCGCAATCATCCTTGCACCGCCGTATACGGCCATATTAAAGGAAAATGCCAGAATCAGCGGAATGATGCTGTATTTTGGAAGAAATTCCGGATTCTTCTGTAGTCTGTTCATGCTGCTCTCCTGATATGATACTTTGCTGCCCTCCAGCTGACTTCCTTTAGTATAGCAAGCCTTTGCGCATCACTCAAGTGGTTTGTGCATATCTTAAGAAAACATTAAAACTTTCATAATAGAAGCGTTAAATAATTTATAAAATTTTCAGCAGATGGCCTGAAACCCGCCATCATCAAAAAAATCCTGTAAATAGAAAAAAGCAGACGGGGGCTGCCGCACGAAGCAAAGCATATACAGGATATCGTCCAAAAAACGATTCAAACCATCGATATCCTGTATTGTATTCCTTCATGCGGCAGCCCCAGCCGCTTCCAAAAACCATTGTGCCGCCTTCTTTCCGGCCGCTTCTAAAAACCATTGTGCTGCCTTCTTTCCGGCCGCCTGTGTAATTCCCCCTATAAAACTTTTTGAAATAAAGCTTTTTGAAAACTGCCGTCTCTTATTTGACTGCTCCCGTAATACCTTCCGTAAAGCTTTTCTGCAGGCAGAAGAAAATCACAACCATCGGTATCGTGCACAGGGTAACCCCGAGCATCAGCACGCCATAATCGGTATAGTGCCCTTCGGTCAGGTTTGCTATCAGCATCGGCATCGTAATCATGCCTTCGTCGGTCATAATTACCTTTGGCCACAGATAGCTGTTCCATGCATTCATAAAGGTAATGGTCATTGCTGCCGCATACGTCGAGCGCATGGTCGGCATAAACATGCGAAAGAAAATCGCGATTTCACTTAATCCGTCAATCCTTGCCGCTTCGATAATATCATGCGGAAAGCTTCTCGCACTCTGGCGGAACATCATAATTAAAAACGGCGTCGACACCGTCGGCAGGATAAATCCCAGCGTGGAGTTTAACAGATTGGCACTGGAAAACATCTGAAACAGCGGTATCATCGTAGCTGCAAACGGCACCATCATCGCGAGCAGGATAATGCTCATCACCGTGTCCTTGGCGCGGTCATGAAAAATCTCAAACCCGTACCCGGCCAGGGAACAGATGACCAGTGACACGGCCGTCAGCACAATGGCATATTTAAAGGAGTTAAACATGGCTGTCCCCGCATCCTGTGCAGCCAGAAGGTTCCTGAAATTTTCTGCCAGGTTCATCCCGGGCAGCATGCGTCCCTTTACGACGTCAATGCTTTTATTGGTTGCCGCAATTACCATCCATAAAAGCGGAAACACGGAAATCAGGGAGGTTACCGTTAAAAATGCATATAAGAAAAATGATTTTCGTTTGCTAATCACGCTTATCACCCACTTTCATCTGCACAAATGCAAGAACAGCCACCAGAATCAGGATAAAATAAGACATGGCTGCCGCATATCCGAAATTCGGCACATATTTAAACGACATATTATATATGTAATGAGACATGGTAATCGTTGCATTTGCCGGGCCTCCGTTTGTCAGGTTCACAGACTCGTCAAACAGCTGCAGGGTGCCGTTGGTAGACATAATGGTCGTCAGCAGAATCGTCGGCTTTAACAGCGGCACGGTAATTCTCCAGAAGGTCTGCATCGGGGATGCGCCGTCAATTTTGGCCGCTTCATACACCGAGTATTCAATATTCTGCAAGGCAGACAGGTAAAAGACCATATTGTAGCCCGTCCATCTCCAGATAAGCGCAAGAATAATAATGGCTTTTGCACTTGCCGCATGGCCCAGGAAATTATAACCGGTATTTAAGATTCCAAGATTTATCAGGACTGTATTGACAAATCCGTCAACTGCAAACAGGGAGCGGAATATCAGGGCACTTGATACAAGCGTTGTCGCACATGGCAGGAAAATAGCCGTGCGGAACAGCCCCTTAAAACGCAGGTCCTTATTGTTTAATGCAGATGCAAGCGCCAGGGCCAGCACAAGCATGACCGGAACCTGTATCAGCAGGTAAAAGAAATTATTTTTCAGCGCCTGGACAAAAACCCCGTCCTGAAACATCCGCGTATAGTTATACAGTCCGGACCAGGACATGCCCTCCCCGATGCCTGTCTTTAAGGACAAGATCAGGCTCTGAATCATCGGCACAAAGCTCGTAAACACGATAAGAAGGACTGCCGGCGTCAGGAATGCCCAGCCGTTCATGCTCTGCCGCTGGCTGAGTGTCCATTTTTTCTGTTTCATCACACCCTCCTTTCAGGGCTATCTGCCCATTGCAAAGTTCACCGTATCTTCCGCTGTCTGCAATTCTGCCTGGATGTCAGCGCCCCCGATTACATTGCGGATTGCCGTTGCCACTGCATCCCTTGCTTCGTAATAATAAACGCCTGTATGAATCGAAGGGATTTTCGACGCATAATCCGTAATTTTTTTAAATACCGGCTCACCGCTGAAAAATTCACTCGGCTCGGCGTATTTGCTGCTTTCAGCTGCCGGCAGATAAGTAGAAAGAGCGCCGCTTGGAAGCACATTTTCCCAGAATTCCACGCTTGCCCCAAACGTGCTGCCCAGAAAATCCGCAGCCAGGTCTGCCTTGCTGCTGTCTGCACAGACAGCCCAGCTCGAACCGCCGTTGCTGGAATAGTTTGTCGCGCTGTCTGTACCGGAAAGCCTTGGCATATTGGTAACTGCCCATTTCCCGGACTGGTCTTCGGCCGTCTGAATCGCAGACATAATCCAGCATCCGTTAATGGTGCCCGCCACGGTTTCGTTATTCATGCTGCCAATATACTGGTCGTAGTCATTGACCTCTACCATCACGCCGGATTCCACCAGTTCCTTGTATACTTCCACGGTTGCTTTTACGGTTTCGTTTTTTGCAATATACGGATTGCCTGCTTCGTCAAACAGGCTGCTTCCGGCTGACTGCAGTATCATGACAATCACATCCGATTCGCTGCCGATACAGGATAACAGCGGCTTTCCGGTCTTTGCAAGCACGTCTTTGCCAAGCGCGATATATTCTTCCCAGGTAATGTCTGTAAAATCATCAATCGTAAATCCGGCATCCTTTAAAATATCCGTGCGGTAGCACCCGATAACAGCGCCATTGTCAAACGGCACGCCGTAATTTTTCCCGTCCACCATGGAATACTCCTTTTTTGCTTCTGCAAACTTGGAAAAATCAATGGAAGAACCTGTCAGGTCTAAAAAGGCATCGGGATAGCTCAGTACATTTTTCTGAAACGCATTATCCTGCATTAACAGAATATCCGGCAGGCTGTCCAGCTTTCCGGAGCTTACCGCTGTCGTCAGCTTTGTCTGCACGTCATTCCATGGCGTTTCCACAATATTAAGCTCAAATTCCGGGTGGTCTTTTTTGTAAATTTCTTCCGCCTTCTGCATTGCATTCAGGTTAAATGCCGGGTCCCAGCACCATACTGTCAGGGATTCGGCAGAACCCTCACTGTCTTTCCCGTTTCCTGCACTGCTGTCAGCAGGGCTGCCGCAGGCCGCTGCCAGGGATGCTGTGGCCACTGCTGCTGCCAGTAATACTGCACATGCTTTCTTTTTCATAAACTTATCCTCCTTTTCGGTTTTGCTGCAATCTGACTATAACACAGACAAAAACAGCCCCGGTATGAGAAATTTCACCAGAATCCGAAGGATATTCAGATTCTGGAAAATTCTGCTGCCGGAGCCATGTATTATTTTCATGTTCTGGGATTTATTTCATAACAGAGTACGGAATCCCTGCCGTAACCGTCGTGCCGCAGCCTTTACGGCTTTCAATATTCAGGGTATATTCCGTCCCGTATATCAGCTTCAGGCGCTCGTCGATATTATTAATCCCGATTCCGGAGTAATGCTCTGTCCTTTTTCTCCCGTCCTTCCCGCTTTCCAGCTGCTGCCTGGTCATGCCGACCCCGTCATCTGCGATTTCTATGATAAGGCGTTTTTCCCTTTTCTGGATAAAGACGTTGATATTGCCACGCTGCCCGCACGGAAAGGCATGGAAAAACGCATTCTCAATAAACGGCTGCAGCAGCATCTTTGGAATTTTTGCTTCCATGCAGCAATCCTGTATATAAAATTCAACCTGTATTTTATTTCCATACCTGGTCTGGCTTATCTGCACATAATTGCGCAGGTTCTGTTCTTCCTGGCGGATTGTGATAAATTCATCCGCATTGCTGATTGTATTGCGCAGCAGCGCGATAAACGCATCCAGCGTAGCTGCTGCCTTCCCGCCGTCTCCCTGCAGAATCAGCCATTTGATGCCCGCAAGCGTATTGTAAATATAATGCGGGTTAATCTGCATCTGCAGCGCGCGCAGCTCCGCCGTGCGCTTGTCCTGCTCGGTCTGCATGACCTTTTCGATATAATGGCGGATATCCGCCAGCATTTCATTATACGTCCTGGAAAGCTCACGGATTTCGTCCGTGCCTTCCACCGGCACATACCCGTCAAAATCCCGCTGCTTTAAATCCCGCATGCTGTCCGCAAGGCGGGAAAGCGGCCGGGTCTGCCGCCGCACAAGAAAAAAAACAGCCAGTATGGTTTTTGCCGCAATCACAAAAGCCACCGCAATGCTCCGGTACAGGCCATATTCCTCATAAAAGGCCTTCTTTGCATTCACCGTCCCTGCAATAACAAAATCCGAATTCGAAAACTGCTGTACCAGATACCGGATGCTCTCCCCGTTTTCCCTGCGCAGCGCATGGTAACTCCTGCTTTCCTTCGCCTGTGCGACAATATTTAAAATATCATTTAATTCTTCGCTCCCGGCCTGGAAATATTCCGGGTTATTGGTAGAAATCACCTCATTTGCATGATTGAAGACAACAATGTTGCTGTTGCCGGTCAGAAAATAATCATAAAAGCTGCGTATTTCCGACTCTTTGACCATCAGGTACACAAAACCGCACACCTCATGGCGCCGGTTTAAAACCGCCCGGCACACAATGACGGCCGGGGTGTTTTTCATCGTGTCCGTAAACCCGGATTCCATATAGCTGCACGACACCTGTCCGGGATGCTCTGACGCATCGATGGTCACCGGGTACTGAAAAATTTCTGCAAGCGGCACATTTACAATGTCCGCATAATTATACATGTAATTCCGGCCCGAGGTACCCGCAATCCAGAGCGTGACGTTATTGTATTCGTGGATTTTCGTCTGCTTCACCCGCTGCTGCATCTGGTAAACAAGCTGCTGTTCGGTTACGGTATCAGCCCCCTGATAGGCCAGGTATGCCTGTCCCGCCTCATCCTCTGCAACAGCCCCGGATATTTCCGCAAAATCTGTATACAGGCTGTAAAACCGTTCTTCTATCTGTCCGAATATTTTTTCCTGTGACTTGGAAAACATATCCGTAAATACCTGCTCGGATGAATAGATATTGACATAAGAAAGGACTGCCGACAGCACAGCCACGCCGGCCAGCACGGACAGTGCCAGCTTAAAAAACAGGCTGTTTACGTGAATCTTTTTCATTCAGCCATCCCGTCCGTTTTGCCAAGCCGCCGTTTCCACTGGGAAGGCGTTTTTCCCGTCTGGTTTTTAAAGATTCTGGAAAAATAGCTCGGGTCTGAATATCCCGTCATTTCACTGACCTGCGCTATCGTACAGGAAGACGATTTTAATATTTCACATGCCTTTTCAATGCGGATGCGGTTGACGTATTCCGAAAAGCTTTCCCCCACCTTCCGGTTGAAATACGTGGACAGATAATTATAATTATAATTAAATTCTTTGGCAATCTTTGCCAGTTCCAATTCCTGTGCGTAATGCTTCTGAATATACTGTTTGATTTCATGCAGGCTGTCATGCGCCTGTCCGCTTCCCTCGCACTCCTGCTCGAGCTCTTTTACCACCTGCCCGAACTGCTGCCGGAAATCCTGCACATAACGGCTCTGGTCGATTTTCCGGAAAAAATCTGATTTGCTTGCCTTCATTCCGCCTCCTGCCTTCTCTTTTTCCAGAAGAAAATTGTAAATTAAATTCTTTGCCGTGTTTTTCAGCAGATATTCCTCAGCCGTACAGCTGCACATATACGCGATATATGCTTCCAGCTGCTGCAGCGCTTCTTTATAATTGCGGTATTTCAGCAGTTCTGCATACTGCTCATAATTAAACCGCTCCAGTTTTTTATGCTTTCTGGCCTGGGCAGCGCTTAAAAACGGCGTGTCTTTATAATAAAATTTCAGCTCCAAAAGCCCGCAGCCCTGGCGGTAGCTGTCCAGCAGCCCGGCCATGCCCTCAAACACCGCCCCGTAAACCCAGAAGCTTCCGGGCCTGTAGCAGGCAGTTTTGCGGACGCACTGCTCTGCCTGTCCGCGTATCTGTTCTTCGTCACAGACCCGGTAATTCAAAATTACGGCACAGGCTTCCTCTCCGGCAAAAATCACTTCGGTCTCATAGTTTTTCTGTTCTTTCCAGTAATCCCTGACAAAGCGCACCAGCTCCGTCCCGTCTTCGAGCCACCCTTCCTGCCCGATGCAGTCCTTCGAAAGCAGCAGGCGGCATTTTGAATAAGGAAAGCGGTGCCGGAAGTCCCCTTCCGTAAAATTGGCTTCATATCCGTTCAGATAGCGGCTCAGTTTTTCCGTCACCGAAAGTTCCAGTTTTTTTTCCAGATACATGCCCGGAATCATGGCTGCTGTCCTCCCGAGCACGCCGAGCAGCTCCTGGGGATTCAGCGACGGCTTTAATACATAGTCGCACGCCCCGCTCAGCAGTGTTTTTTTGACATATTCAAAATCATCGTAGCTGCTCAGTATAATCAGCCTGACCTGCGGAAAACGCTTTTTTACAATCACGGAAAAATCCATCCCATCCAGAACCGGCATTACAATATCCGCCAGCACGATATCCGGCTTGTGCTCCTCTATCATCGCCAGCCCTTCTTCCCCGTTTGCCGCTTCTGCCACAAGCTGGTAGCCTTCTTTCTCCCACTCAATCATATGCCGGATGCCCTGGCGCATAATATATTCATCATCAACAATCATTACCTTGCAAAACATTCCAAATCCCCCTGTCTTTGTGTAGTTATCCGTATTTTTCCTGGTATGTTTCCAGCGCCCCGGCAATATCGCCTCCCTTTAAGATTTCCTGCAAAGCCTACGCTACGATGGCTTCTGCCCTGTAAGTATCTGCCCCGTAATTCATCTCCGGTATTTTATTTGTCCAGGAAATTAAATCCTGATAAATTATCTGTCCGCCGTAAAACGGATGCCCCTTCTGATAGCTTTCACTTTCCTGAAATGCCCTGTGTGCACTGAGCAGGTGTATGCTGTCTGCCAGTACGTCCATCAGCCCGGTATCGGATGCAAATGTCTCCTTTAAAAACTGCACCGACTGCTGCGGCGCACCTGCATACCGAAGCACATACCAGCTGCTGCCGCCGATACAGGATGCATTGACCGATTCCGGGCAGTTTTCCATTCTGGGAACCTCTGCCATGCGCCAGAGCCCGCTCTGGGATGACTGCTTTGCGATGCTGGCCGAAATCCACGCCCCTGTCAGCACGGCTGCTGTCCTGCCTTCCCAGTAGCCATGCACAAACTGGTTCCAGTCTGCAATCGTCATGGCTATGCCGCTTTCTGCCATTTCTTTGTACAGCCGCACCGCCTCGGCCATAACCGGATTATCCGCCAGGTTCAGCTGTCCGTGTTCATCCGTATACCAGGAGCCTGCGCTTTGCAGCATCATGCGTATCAAAGGCAGGTCCGACGGATTCATGGACAGCATGAATTTTCCCGTCTTTTCCTTTACCTTTTTTGCGATATGCAAAAACCGCTCCCAGGTCAGGCAGCGCATATCCTGTTCCGTAAACCCCGCCTGCCGGATAATGTCCAGCCGGTAAAACAGCCCGATTGTGCCATTGTCAAACGGCAGTCCGTATATGGAGCCGCCCGCCTGGCTGACGCCTGTCCTGCATGGGGCAAAATCATCCTTTGAAACGATGCTGTCTAAGGGCAGGAATTCATTCCGGTAATTCTGCAGAAAATACTGCACGCTGTAATCTTCTATCAGCACAATATCCGGCAGGGATTTATGGCTTCCCGTAAATACCGCGGTGCGAAGGCGTGCCATGATTTCTTCCTGTGTCATGCAGACAATATCAAATTCTGCCTGCGGGTGCTTCTGCCGGTACCTCCTGGCAGCCTCTTTTACCGCAGCAATATTATAGTTTTCATCCCATGCCCAGACAGTAATGGCTTCTTTCTGCCCGCCCTGCCCAGGCTGTGCCTGCCGCCCTGCCCGGAAATACCCGCCTGCGGACCCCTGGCAGGCTGTGAGAAAATACGCTGCCAGGACAGCTGCCGCAAGAAGCGGCAGTACTGCCCGTTTCCAGTCATGGCTGCTATGCATGGCTGTCTCTCCTTTTGCCTGTGTTGTGAAAAAAATGTAATATGAATAAATTTATCATATTTGGGAGTATATACAGTATGAAAATTTTCATGTAAAATAGTTCAGATTTCAGATGATTTTAAAGAAGTATTCCAGAAAATGCAAAAAAGCCGGGGAGCATTTCCAAAAAACGGAATGCTCTCCGGCTTTTCCAGGCTGTATAGCAGGCAGGGACCCTGGATATTCCCATGTTCCCGCTGCGCATGGCGCAGATTACAGGATATCGATATGTTCCCCTGCAAGCGCCTTATTCATGCTGCGCACGGCACAGAATTTCCCGCACATGGAACAGGTATCGTCGTGTTCCGGGCGGCGTTCTTCGCGGACTTTTTCTGCGGTCCGGGCATCCATGGCACAGGCCCACTGCGCTTCCCAGTCCAGCTTTCTGCGGGCATCTGCCATTTTATCGTCCATATCCCTGGCTCCGCGCACGCCTTTTGCTATGTCCGCCGCATGCGCCGCAATCTTCGAAGCCATAATCCCCTGCTTTACATCTTCTACATTTGGCAGCGCCAGATGTTCTGCCGGGGTCACATAGCATAAAAATGCTGCCCCGCTGGCTGCCGCAATAGCCCCGCCAATCGCAGATGTAATGTGGTCATACCCCGGCGCAATATCCGTCACCAGCGGCCCGAGCACATAAAACGGCGCCCCGCCGCAGATGGTCTGCTGGATTTTCATATTGGCCGCAATCTGGTCCATAGGCATATGCCCCGGCCCTTCAACAATGACCTGCACATCTTTTTCCCACGCACGCCTTGTCAGCTCGCCAAGGCGTACCAGTTCTTCTATCTGGCAGACGTCCGACGCATCTGCCAGGCAGCCCGGACGGCAGGCATCCCCGAGGGAAATGGTAACATCATATTCCCGGCAGATTTCTAAAATTTCATCAAAATATTCGTAAAACGGGTTTTCGTTCCCAGTCATGCACATCCAGGCAAACACAAGCGAGCCGCCGCGCGATACAATGTTCATCTTTCGCTTATGCCTGCGTATCTGGTCTATGGTCTTTCGCGTAATCCCGCAGTGCAGCGTTACAAAATCAACGCCGTCCTGTGCGTGCAGGCGCACGACATCAAGAAAGTCCTTTGCCGTCAGCAAGTCCAAATCCCGCTGGTAATGGATAACCGAATCATAGACCGGAACCGTCCCTATCATGGCCGGGCATTCCGAAGCCAGCCTGCGGCGGAACGGCCCTGTATCGCCATGGGAAGATAAATCCATAACCGCATCGGCGCCCAGGCGGACTGCTTCCATAACCTTGCGCATCTCAATATCATAATCCCTGCAGTCACGGGACACGCCCAGGTTGACATTGATTTTTGTGCGCAGCATGGAGCCGACTGCCTGCGGTTCGATGCAGGCGTGGTTTTTATTGGCACAGATAACAGCTTTCCCCTGCGCAATAAGCGGCATCAGTTCTTCCGGCGTCATCTGTTCTTTTTCCGCTGCTTTTTTTAATTCCTCTGTCACAATGCCCCTGCGGGCAGCTTCCATCTGGGTCTTGTATGTTCTCATATTCCCTCCTCCTGCGTTTTTTGAAAACGGCCTTTATAAGCTTCCAGAAAATCCTGTATAAAATAATCCGACAGCCCGCGTATCTGCGGCTCGTCCGCCCGGCTGGCTTGATCTGCAATGCCGATGACCGGATAGCCCGCTGCTTTTGCCGTGCGGATGGCATACAGGGCATCCTCTGCCACCCATGTATGCTCCGGCCGGCTTCCCATCCCCTGTGCCGCTGCATGAAAAATATCCGGGACATCCTTGCCGCTTCCAAATTCCGTACAGGTCAGGATGTCCTGAAAATACGATTCGATTCCAAGCCGCCCAAAAGCCGCCAGAATCAGCGGCCGGTCGGTTGAGGTCACGACGGTCATTGGTATTGCGGCTTCCTTTAATGCCTGTAAAAACTCTCTGGCTCCCGGCTTCATTCCCGGGCCGGTGCTGTATTCGTGCTGCACCGTCTTTATAATCCCGGCCTTAATCTCCTCCTCAGACTGGGACAGCCGGTATGTTTTTCTGATATACTGCGCTCCCTGCTGCATTGTCATGGAAAACAGGATTCTGCCAAGCGATGCCGGCGCCTGGATGCCAATCGTGGCAAGATAATGCTCCCCGCTGTGATGCCAGACCGGCATGGAATCCAAAAGCGTCCCGTCCACATCCAGAATCATGCCCGTAACCGCTTCTCTTTTTATAAATTCCCTGTAAAATGGTTCCATATCATCCCTTCCGCCTTTTTCCTTAATTGTTCTGCTGCCAGCCGGATATCAGGCCGGGCAAACAGTGCGCTGACAACGGCAATCCCGCAGATTCCGCTGCCGGACAGCTCTGCCATATTCTCACCTGTAATGCCGCCGATTGCCACAGCCGGTATCGTTACGGCATTACAGATACCTTTCAGCTGCTTCGGGCCGATGACCTGCGCATCCTGCTTGGTCGCGGTCGCAAAGACAGCCCCGGTACCGATATAATCCGCGCCCTGAGCCTGGGCAGCCAGCGCCTGCTGCACGGTTCTTGCCGTCACGCCGATGATTTTATCCGGCCCGAGCCGCGCCCGCGCAGAGCCTGCATCCATATCGTTCTGCCCAAGATGCACCCCGTCTGCATCTGTTTCCTGCGCAAGAAACACGTTATCATTGATAATAAAAGGAACCTCATAACGCGCGCACAGCTTTTTTATCTGCATGGCTTCATGAAACAGCTCCTGTCCGGACCGGTTTTTCTCGCGCAGCTGTAACATCGTCACGCCTCCCTGCAGTGCTTGCTGCACCTGCTCATATAAAGTACGCCCGTCCAGCCAGCTGCGGTCTGTCACGGCGTACAGCAGAAGGTCTTTTTTATCCAGCTTCATTCGTTCTCCTCCCGCGGCTTTTCGAAGCTTCCCGAAACTCCATCCCGTATCACACAAAAAAAGGACAATCCCTTCTGCCATCCGGGTATTGTCCTGTCTGCTGCAATCCTGTCATTTCCATCCTGATAATTCAGACTGTCCTAATTACCATGGATTTCCATTCCGCCAGAAACTGCAAAACTTTCTGCTTCCCTACGTTGGCATTACCCAAATCAGGTTCCGGGTCTAAGCACTGTCAGCTTACTCTCAGCCCATTTGTATGGACTCCCCACGTTTTTTATTTCCCATCCAGCCGCTTTTTGCTGCTGTCTTTTTTACTATAACAAATTCCAGGCAGGAATGCAAGAAAAAATTCCGGGCAAAATCCAGCTGAACACCCATTTATCCAGTGATGCAAAAGGATTTTGACACCATTTTTTACCCATGGAAAAGATATTTGATAGACTATTTGCGATATTTGCCGTATGATAATCATGAAACAAGGATAAAGAAAGGAGACAGGCATGGAAATCGGAAAGAAGCTAAAGAGCGCCAGAAATCAAAAAGGACTTACCCAGGAAGCACAAGAAGAAAACATCCTGTTATAAATATGTCCGAAGAAGTTATCCACGAAATCGAAAGCAGAAAAAAACGGGCCGGTGCAGGGATTCTGTTTCTGGCATCAGGCGCTTTCGGCCTTGTAATCACAATTTCGCTTATATAAGGAGAGAACTATGAGTTTATTCAATCAGTATATCCTATGCAACAGAAAATGTTCTGGCTTTTTTCAGTGGATTGGATTGAACATATGTAATTGACAAAACACTTTTGAAATTTACCGCTTCTGCCATTGCCGCTTTTACCGTGATTTCCGCCGGCATCTTATATTCGTTAAAGGGAACAGATACAGCAGCAGGTACGTTTTCGGGCATGGGGATAGCCGGACTTCCACATGCAATGATTTATGCTTTCATCACAACGGCACTTTCAGAAGAAATATTGTTTCGGGGCTTCCTGCTGAAACGTCTGTCAGGTAAGTTTGGGTTTCCTGTTGGAAATCTCGTACAGAGCATTCTATTCGGACTGCTGCATGGCGTGATGTTCTGTTCCCTGATTAACAGTGTAAAAATTGTGCTGATTACAGCCTTTACGGGACTCATTGCATGGTGTATGGGCTATGTGAATGAGAAAAAGGCAGGCGGTTCTATCATGCCAGGCTGGATCATTCATGGAATTGCCAACTTGTTCTCTGCAGCTGTTTCCATGTTTTGTGTGATAAACTGACAAAGGCACCTTTGCCGGCTCATACATAAATCAGGTTATAAAAAAGCGAAACTGTATCATTACAGCTCCGCTTTTTTATAGCCTGATTGTATTTTACTATATGATTTCTCTGCCAGCTTTACTTTGCAGCATTTCTTATAGCATGCAATCCCATATTTTAAAATTCTATCCACACCGTTTTCCCGGAGTTCTTCATCATACTTCCTTTCCTCAATCTGCCTCAGCGCCCTTTCACAAGCCTGATTAAGATTTCCATCATTCGCATACTTAACTTCAATCAGGATAGCCATCGTACTGTTTTCGGTTTCAATGAGAATATTGCTATAACCTTCACCGGATTCCTCATTGGACGATACATACCATTCTTCCTTCACGCCCAGAATTCCAAGCAGCATCCCGTGATAAAAGTTCTCCTTACCTGCTTTTCTCACAAACGTATCCCGGATGCTGATGGTCTTTTTCAGGTACCTTTCAAAAATCTCCCCCGCCTTCGTTTCCTCACCGTTTTTCAGGGCATCACAGAACCTGCTTAACGTATCGCCGTCTTGTGCAACGTTCTCTTTGAAGTATTCCATAATCTGTGTCTGAAAAATATCCCGAATTTCCAGATTTGGTATTGCAAGTTTATACCGTTTTGCATCAATCCTTCCGCGCTGCGTTAAATATCCTGTCATAAATAAAAAACTCCAGACGTTCTCTAAAGACTGATACATTTCCGGATAAATCAGTTCCTGATGAATCTCTTTCGTAATTTCTCCGCCCGCAAGCAGTTTTTCAATCTCACGTCTGGCTGTAAGATTGTCAGACATTTGAATAAATTTCCTGACAGCATCATTACTGCTGGTATGAATCCAATAGTTTTCCGGAAACGCATCCGCATGGTCTTTGATTTTATCACAGTGGTTCAATACATCCCACGGACAATACACCTTTGTGCTGCCAAACTGATACCCGTCGTACCAGCTTTTGATTTCTTCATAATGACCTTCTGTTTCATAATACTTCAGCATTTCTCTTACTTCCATATCCGTAAAACCAAAATATTCATCATAACGTTCATCTGTAACAGATAATACTTTCAGGTTATTCAGGCCAGTAAAAATACTTTCTTTTGAAATGCGCATACATCCGGTCATTACTGCAAATTTCAGGCTGTCATTCGTTTTTAGTACCTGTTCTAACAAATTACGGATTAAAAAAATCATCTGGTCATAATATCCGTTTTCAAATGCTTTTGCTAATGGGACATCATATTCATCAATGAAAAGAATTACTTTTGTTCCATAATGTTTCTCCAATAATTCCGATAATATTTTCAATCCGCCGCAAAATGCAGCCTCACTCATATTACTGTTCAAAAGCTCCTTATATTCTAACTTGTCATAATCACTTAAGGCGTCACTTTCCAAAAGAAACTGGACATTACGGGCTGTTTTTTTCATGATTCGAACCGCAAAATCAAATGCAGTCTCATATGCAGCAGCATGGATTCCTTTCAGGGAAATGGAAATAACCGGATATTTCCCCATATACGCATCACACAGCTTTGTATCTTTTGAAATTTCCAGTCCATCAAAGATACTCTGCTCTTTTTCTATGGAAAAAAAGTGTTCCAGCATGCTCATATTTAAGGTTTTCCCAAAGCGTCTCGGCCTGGTAAAAAGATTTACCATTCCACCGTTGCGGAGCAGTTCGGAAATCAATCCTGTTTTATCCACATAATAATAGTTATCGTTTATAAGCTGCTCAAAATTTTCCACTCCCACCGGAAGGCGTTTTTTTCCTTCACCCACGTCATTCACACTCCTTCCCTGTCAGCTATATTATAACAAAGATACGCACAAAAGCCTAGCAAAATATGCTATACAAATACTATAGGAAAAACAAAAAGGCGGCTTCCTATGTCACCAGAAGCAAGAGCCTTGCTTGAGACTTCAGAAAAATCAGCAAAAGAAAATAACAGCCGGCCAGAAAATGATGGCTATGAGTTTGGCGAAGTACTAAAAGTTTATTCCGGCGGAGTAATCACGCATCACGAACTCAGATTTTATGATGCGCCAGATGACAGTTTTTTATATGATAAATAAAGAGATAACTATTATGAATGAATCCCTGTCTGAGACATATACATATTTATTAAAAACTATTCTTAAAGAACTGCTTTCACAGATTGTCTGCAGTAATCATAATTATTATGTACGAGAGGCGTGAACAGGCCCAAAATATATTGCTTAAAATATTTGTACAACAGAGACAAAACTCCTGGAAATTTATTCAGACAGCTATTAAATTTCAGCCAAATTACCAGAAATATAATCTTCATATACAAAATCTGCATTTGTCTCTATATCATCGTTGATTGTTTTAAATATCATACTATCTAAGTGATATGTGGAGTATCATGGTAACATAGGTTATACCCTTTCAGCAAAGCATTTACGGTAGCAGGAATAAAATACCAATAACAATGGGTTCTCCTTCCACATTGTCAAATATGGATGGTAAAGCACTTCCGCTTCGTTCATGCGTTTATTCTGATTTTAAAATACTTTGATACGGTCTTTACGACTCATGTAAACGAACTTGCCTCAAAATCTGTTTTTATGGTCTGAAAGCCGTCTTCAATCTGACAGTTTCCTTCACTCACGTTTCATGTTACTGTTCACTCTGTGACCAGTCTTTGATAGACATCCAGAACGCGGTATGTTATAATCCATATAGGTAACGGATAGTTACAGAATGCTGGTTTAGAAAGAAGGTGACAGAGCTGAGTGAAAAATTTTCTGGCAGAAGTGTGCTGCCTGGGAAAGACAGCATGGAACATGCGCTGGAAACAAAGGGGAATATCCAGTTTCAGGATAGTTTTTTCAGGAGGCTGTTCAAAGAACCGAAATACAGGAAAGCGTTATATACCGTTCTGCATCCTGAAGATATGGATGCTGCTGATTCGGAATTTGAGAATATCGAGCTGGATAATGTGCTGAATGTGGATATTTACAATGATATCTGCTTTACGGTACGCAACCGGCTGGTTATGCTGATAGAGCATCAGTCGACCCTGAATTACAATATGCCGGTCAGGGTATTTTTATATCTGGCTGAAGAATATAAGCGGCTGCTTTTGAGGAGTGAATTTTCTTCAGCCCTGTATGCAGCACCGCTGGTAAAAATACCAAGGCCGGAATTTTATATTGTATACACAGGTGCTGATGCATGCAGCCCTGTTATGAGGCTTTCGGATGCATTTTTGGAGTGTTCCCCTGTAAGAAAAACTCCGGACAGCATGATAGAGTTAAGCATTCCTGTACTGACTGCCAGTGAATCGGAAGGCGTTCTTGCAGAATATTTTGACATCATCGGTTTTATTAAGGATGAGCGCAGCCGCTGCGGTTCTCTTGAAACGGCTGTAAAGCATGCGATACAGAAATATCAGTCTGGATATGAGATATCAGATTTTATTCAGAACCAGAGAGGGGTGTATGAAACGTTGTTTGAGCAGATTACAAGGGAAGAATTATTGAGAAGGCAGCTGGAAGCGAATGCAAAAGTAATAACCCAGCAGGTGACTGAGCAGGTAACTGAGCAGGTGACTGAGCAGGTGACTGAGCAGGTAACTGAGCAGGTGACCCGGCAGGTGACCCGGCAGGTAAAAAAAGATGATATCAATATCTCTTACAGGATGCTGATTGAAGCAGGTGTCAGGCCGGAGAAAGCTGTACAGTCAATTGTTCGCAATTACGGGGTAGATGAAAAAGAGCTGCAGGGGATTCTGACAGCGGGATAGTGTGCTTTTGGCTGCAAGAGGCAGACAGATTCAGCGGCTTGCGGAGTGAATTCTGCAGGCCGCTGTCATTTTTAGCTGGAAATGCAGCAGGGTTTTGGAAGAAACTTATTTTGCAGAAACAGCCGTATTCCATCTGCAGGAGGCAGACAGGCTGCCGTGAAAAATATCCGGTTGAAAATAAAAGATGTATATGCTATATTTATAAAGATACTGTTTGAAACCGGCAATCACTGGTGTACTGGCTTGCTGGTATTTATGGCAAAATATGCAGTGCGATTGCCATGAATATCAGCGAGCCAGTACACCAGGATAGTATGCAGCATCAGAATAATGTATTTTGGAGGAAACAGAATGAACGATTCAAAAAAGATGACCTGGTATACCCTGGCATTTATTGCCTTTTCCGGCGTGTGGGGCTTTGGAAATGTGCTGAATGGCTTTGTATATTTTAACGGAATTCAGGTAATTTTCAGCTGGGTATTAATGTTTGCACTTTACTTTGTGCCGTATACGCTGATGGTCGGGGAGCTTGGTTCTGCTTTTAAGACATCCGGCGGCGGTGTCAGCTCCTGGATTCATAATACAATGGGGCCGAAGCTTGCATATTATGCAGGGTGGACATACTGGGCGTGCCATATTACCTATATTGCAAGCAAGGGCAGCGGCGGCCTCAAGGCTCTCAGCTGGGCAGTATTCCGCAATGCCGAAACCTATGATACATTTCCTACGATAGGCGTACAGCTGGCGACACTGGCAGTATTCCTGTTTTTCTGCTGGGTGGCAAGCCGCGGGCTGAATCCGCTGAAAAAGCTTGCTTCGATTGCAGGAACCAGCATGTTTGTCATGTCTATTCTGTATATTCTGCTGATGTTTGCTGCTCCTGCGATTAATCCGGGCGGCGGCTATACAGCCATGGATTTCAGCCTGAAAAACCTGATACCGCAGTTTAATGCGGGATATTTTACATCATTGTCGATTCTTGTATTTGCCGTAGGCGGCTGTGAAAAAATTTCCCCTTATGTAAATAAGGTGAAGGACCCGGCAAAGGGATTTCCAAAAGGCATGATCTGCCTTGCCGTTATGGTTGTGGCATGTGCGATTCTGGGAACCGTTGCCATGGGAATGATGTTTGACCCGGCAGTTATAAACAGCAGCGGGGAAGTATTCAATTCCTATGTGTCCAATGGCTCTTACTGGGCATTCCAGAAGCTCGGGCAGTATTACGGGCTGGGGGATATCCTGCTGGTTCTGTATGCACTCTGCAATATGATTGGGCAGTTTGCCGTGCTCGTAGTCAGCATCGACGCGCCTTTGCGCATGCTGCTTGACAATGAAGACGCAAGGGAGTTTGTACCGAGTGCAATGCTTAAAAGGAATGAGCACGGAGCTTATGTCAATGGCATTAAGCTGATTATTGCGTTATCAGGAAGCATTATCCTGATTCAGTCCTTTGTACCGGGAGCAGCAGCCGTGCTGGCACAGCTTACAAAGCTGAATTCTGTATGCATGCCGCTGCGTTACTTATGGGTATTTATCGCTTACCTGGCACTTCGGAAAGCATATGATACAATACCAGCAGAGTACCGGTTTGTAAAAAACCAGGCAGCTGCCAGTTTTTTTGGAGTATGGTGCTTTATTCTGACAGCAGCATGCTGCATACTGGGCATGTATTCGGATGATATGTTTACCATGGCGCTGAATATCATTACGCCAATCGTGCTGACAGCACTTGGCATGATTATGCCGTATCTTGCGAAAAAGGAGCGGGAGAGAAATTCAGCGAAATAATATGCCGGACGACGGAAAACCATCAGGAATTGGAATAAAAAGGAAGTTGTAAGGAAACATGCAGGGGGATGCAGAACGGGAATATGACAGCCCGTTCATGCATCCCCCTTTCCTGTTTTTGCTTTTGCTTTTTTCTGCATTTCTTTTTGCAGTTCTTTCGGATCGCCTTTTTCATGGACAAATACGTCGTCAATCGGAACCTCAAAGGTTTCTGCAATTTTAAAAGCCAGCTCCAGGGATGGGGCGTATTTATATTTCTCAATGGAAATAACTGCCTGCCGGGAGATGCCGACCTTTTTTGCCAGGACTGCCTGCGTCCAGTTTCGTTCTGCCCGTAATATTTTTATCTTATTGATTACCATGTGCATCCTCCGTGACAATATGTAAGATTTTGATTACAGTATCATATCATGCCTGGCATAAAATGTCAATGCTTTTTTATTTCCGTCACAGGAAAAGTGTTGCTATTCACAGCCAGTTTACCCTTGACAGGATTATCAGGATATGAGGCTGTAAATAGTAACGGGAAAAGTCAAAAAATGGGTAAAGGACCGTCTGGTGTGTCCTTTACCCGTTTTTTGTTTTTTCCTGTTTATGATTCAGGCTTGAAAACAGTTCCGGTTCCGGTGTCAGGAATCCGTGTTTTTTAAGGAGAAGCGCCCGATAAGCCCTTTGAGGTTCTGTGCCTGTTCTGCCAGCTCCTCGCTGGAAGATGCGCTTTCCTGTGCGCTCATGGAATTTGTTGCAACCGCGTCGGACATCTGTTCAAAGCCGGTATTAATCTGGTCAATTGCGGCTGCCTGTTCCCTTGCTGCGTCCGCAATCTGTGAAATAATGCTTGTAATTTCGCTTGTATTATTGACAACCTGCGTAAGGGATGAAGCGGTCTCGTTGACAATGCTGGTTCCGTTTTCCACGGTTTCAATGGATTTCATAATCAGCTTTGCAGTATTCTGGGCGGCTTTTGCGCTTTCTTCTGCAAGGCTTCTGACTTCTTCGGCAACCACGGAAAATCCCCTTCCGGCTTCCCCGGCGCGTGCTGCTTCAATCGCGGCATTTAAGGACAGAAGGTTGGTCTGCTCTGCGATATCCTCAATATTTTTGATAATATCGCTGATTTTGGAAGAACCGGATTTGATATCGGCCATAGCCTGTATCATGGACTGCATCTGCCCGTTGCAGATTTTTACGTTTTTCTCGGCTTCAATGGAACGCTCGTTTGCCTGGACAGCATTGTCAGCCGTAAGCTTGACCTGCTCGGAAATGCTTGCAATGCCGGCAGTCAGTTCTTCTAAAACGCTGGCCTGGTCGGTTGTGCGGTCAGCCAGGTCTTTTGCGCCCTGTGAGGAGCCGTCCGAATGGTCGGCCACAAGGTCTGCGGCGCTGTTCATCTGGGTCATTGTTTCATTCAGCGAGCATACAATCGTATCAAGCGATTCCTGTAGGCTGACAAAATCCCCGGCAAAGCTGGCTTCTGTCTGGATATCCAGGTTTCCGGCCGACAGCTGGGAAAGCACCCGGTTAATGTCTGATATATACAGGTTCAGGCTCTGGATGGTATCGTTTAAGTTGCTGGAAAGGATAGCAAGCTCGTCGCCGGTATCGATGATTTCAACCGGCGTCTGCAGGTCGCCCCTGGCAAGCTTGACAAGGCGTTTGGTTACAGAATCAACCGGATATATAATATCCTGAATCAGGCGCTTCATCAGCATAATATTTAATGCCAGGAGAAGAACGGCAATAAAGCTGTTTACAAGCAGGGAAATCAGAACAACGGATGTAAACTCCCTGTTTGGAGCGGTCATAATCAGCCGCCAGTCCTCATGTCCTTTTACCGGGCAGTATGCGGCAAACATGCTTTTGCCATTCTGGCGGTATGTAGTGGTGCCTGCTTCGGTGCTGGCTAAGATTTTCTCGGTAGCTTTTGCCAGCGAGGCATATTTGCGGTCTGTTTCCTTTTGGGTAATTGCATTTATCTCGTCTGCGATTTTCTGTTCGTCTTTGTGGAAAATAACGGTTCCTTCTTTATTTATAATATAAGCGTAGCCCGTTTTTCCGAATGCAATTTCGCCGATTTTATCATTTACGGATGCAACAAGGTCTACGATGAATACGGTGCCGGTGATTTTATCATCATTGTATACAGGGGCGCCTGATATAATGATGATATCGCCGTTCAGGCGGTTTATAATCGGTTCGCCTACAAATAAATCCCCTTTGGATGCTGCCTGGAAGTGGAGCTGGTCGTTAAAATCGAAATCCCCGTAATTCGAATAGCCCTGGCCGTCTAATTCCACAAATCCTACTTCGTCGTAATGGTTTTGTGTCCGGACGCTTTCCATTGCTTCCAGCTTTTCTTCTTTGGTGGAGCTGCTGTCCCGGATGGTTTCCAGGGAAGCGACATTCATGGCATTTACTTCCAGTGTATGCAGTGTCCGCTCAACAGCCGAGGAGGTCGAGTTTAACGCTACGGCTGCCATTTCATGCAGTGTGTTCATGTTGCTGAAATACATAAATGCTCCGGAAACAACAATGAGTGCGATGACCAGAAGCAGAAACAGGCGCGTGACCTGCGAAACAAGATGCTTTTGCAGCGTCTGATTCTGCTTTCTGCCAGCACTCTGTGCTGCTGAAAATTGTTTTTTTGTCTTTTTCATCTTCCGCCTCCTGTATAAATATTCTGATTCAAGAATAGCATTTCAGGGGGCTGGTGTCAATGTGAAATCTTTATATGGATGTGGTGGAATCATGCACAGAATTATTGTGAAATATTTTTCATTGTTTGAAATTATTCCGGCTTTGGGACATTCTTCCAGAATCGTGCAAAGCTGTTTTCAAAACAGCCGGAAACGTTTATAGTGGTAACAGTTATGATAACACGAAAAAAAGCGCGCGCAGCAGCATTGATACAGTATTTTTCCAGGCTCTGCAAAAAAGCAGCCGGAATCAGAGATAAGGAGCGTATGGAATGATGGGATTATTCAGCAGGAAGAAAAAAGAAGCATTTGTCTGTCCAATGAGCGGGATTGTGCATCCGATGGAGGAAGTGCCGGACCCGGTGTTTTCGGAAAAATCGATGGGAGACGGTTTTGCCGTGGAACTGACCGGCAGACAGGTGCAGGCACCGTTGAGCGGAACGGTTACCGCGGCCTTTCCGACGGGACATGCGTATGGGATTACAACAATTGAGGAAAACAAAGGTTACTGGCCGCCGTTAAAGTAAGGGGGGAGTACAGATGAAGGAGAAATTTTCCTTTTCCCAGTTTCAGAAATTAGGCAAGGTGCTGATGACCCCGGTCATGATTATGCCGATTGCCGGTATTCTGGTCGGCATCGGTTCGGCTTTTACGACGAAAAATATCGTGGAGCTGATGCCTTTTTTGGGAATGGAGTATGTGTCGCTGTTTTTTAACCTGCTCAAGGCTATGGGAAATACGGTCAATTCCTACCTTCCGATTATTTTTGCAGTATCGGTTGCTGTCGGGTATGCCCAGAAGGAAAAAGGAATTGCAGCTTTGTGCAGCGTGATTGGCTTTCTTGCCATGAACAATGTAATGAATGTGCTTCTGACAAGCCTGGGGAGGCTGGACCCTGCCGCAATGACGACAGGACAGTCCATGGTCATGGGCATTGCTTCCCTGGACACGGGCGTTTTTGGCGGCATTCTGGTCGGGCTTTTAGTAGCCAGGCTGCATAATAAATATTATAATATTCAGCTTCCGCCGATTCTGGGTATTTTTTCGGGAACTAAATTTGTCCCGATGGTAACGCTGCTCGGATGCTCGGCACTCGGCTTTGTGATGGCGTTTGTATGGCCGGTAGTACAAAACGGGCTGACCATGATGGGAGAACTGATTTACCAGACCGGCGCTGTCGGAAGCGTGATTTATGGATTGAGTGAAAGGGCCCTTCTGCCATTCGGCCTGCACCACTTTATCTATACGCCGTTTTTCTTTACAAACCTGGGCGGTTCCATGACGATTGACGGAAATGTCGTGGAAGGTGCCTTAAACATTTATAATGCAATGCTGGCTTCGCCAGATACCATGTTTGATATTAATATTTCCCGTTTCGTCATGAACGGCAAGGTTATTTTTGCCATGTTCGGCATGCCTGGCGCAGCACTTGCGATTTACCAGACAGCAAAGCCGGAAAAGAAGCAGCAGGTCAAGGCACTGCTTATCGCAGCTGTGATTCCTTCTATTTTTACAGGCATCACAGAACCGATTGAGTATTCGTTCCTGTTTGTGGCTCCGGTTCTGTTTGTGATTCATGCGGGGTTTGCGGGGCTGACGTACCTTCTGACCTATCTGTTCCAGGTCAATATTCCCGGGCCGAGCGCTTTTGGCGGGCCGTTCCTCAGCACGATATTTAACGGGGTCATGCAGTCGGAGAAGGGCTCGAACTGGATATGGGTACTGATACTGGGAGCTGTTTTCTTTGTACTGTATTATGCGGTATTTAAGTTTATGATTCTGAAGTTTGACTATAAGACTCCGGGACGTGAGGCAGACGAAGCACAAGTCAGGCCATTGGGCGGCAGGAAGGTCAGCGACGATATTCTGGCAGT
>OFHA01000692.1_pt1 | contig 28076 bp, 35 predicted proteins | sample 1521891 | NCBI WGS metagenome assembly OFHA01 (sample SAMEA3504089, study PRJEB24116) | mouse gut metagenome | biome: mouse gut; feature: mouse-associated habitat; material: faeces | place: Denmark | collected 2011
GTGAAACTTTTAAACTCTTACAGATATTTAAAAATACATGTACAGTTGGCATCATTGACCTTGTAGGTATTACACTCTTAGCTATCTTAACTCCTCGTATATCTTCAAGCTCTTCAGCTCTATTAAATATATCTTTAAACGTTATATTAATAAGGTTTTCATCCTTTGTTGATTCAATCTTTTGATTATCCTCTAAAATTTTATATTCCTCACCATTTAAAAAAAATTCATCCGATGACATCCCTAATTTATCAAGATAAAATCTTTTCAATGAAAGAATTTCTCTGTTATTTTCAAATGCATATACACTCCCAACACCACAACTATTTATATCAATAGCTTTTAATCCGTTTTGGAGTCTAAACTTTTTAAACCTTTGCCCTATAAAAATAGAAAATTCCTCGAACGAGTCAAAGGAATTTTCAAAAACATAAGTATTATCATTAAACATTAATAAATTCCTTATATCAACATCTAAATGTTTTGAAATATCAAATAATTTTCTAAATGTTGTACTTCCTCTTTTAATAATTGAAGTTGGATCACCTAATCCGTTATTTCTAAAACTTCTATAGGTTAAATTATTAAGTTTAACGTATTTATCTATTTTTTTTCTTAAACTAATTCTAAAATAATTCATACATAAACCCCTTAAATACATTACCTATTTAAATCATATTGACATGTCTTGATTTTTCTCCTTTAAAAACAGAAAGATTTACCAATTCTATATTGACACCCTAAATAAATTGGTCTATAATTCAACTTGTAACACAAAACAAATCACCTTGAGCCTGAGAAACTTAGGCGATTCACAAAACACAAAAGAAAGGAGTTAATGTATGAATTTATCTAATGTAGTTATGAAATCCAGCTTATTGACAGCCGGCTGTAAATTTTATTACTCTTATCTTATTAAGATAAATAAAGCATCCAGAAGAAATAACTGGAAAATTATAGATGGTCAATACAAAGACCATAATTTCGTAATCGTCAAAGATAAGGAAACTGCTGCAACTTTAAAAATAGGTACAGCAAGCATCACTAACTACAAAAGACAGCTAAAGTCTTTAGGATTGATAAGTATTTTAAAGAAGTTTACTACTAGGACAAATCAAGTTAAAAATAAACATTTTTGCCAAATAACTGTAGTACACAACAACATTCCAAGAAAATTCATTAGCAAGACACTAACTTTCAATGGCAACATTAAAAAACCTACAATCAGAAAAACTAATAATAATATTTTAGCACGAACTAAATTAAAAATAAACAATTTTAAGATAAACACGCTTAATAAAATTAAAAACACAGTAAACAAGGTTAATAATTTAAAACATAATAATCAAATAAATACTGATGATCCAACAATTAAAATAATCAAAGATATGCTTGGATCTTATAATGTGCGATATAAATTTAAAGATCTAAATAAATATAAACAATTATATGAATCCTCTCCCCAAAAATTTAAATATGTGTGCGAGGCTTGCTCAAATGCATTCATGTATGCTCCTTTTAGTTATTTTAGTAAGGTGTTTGAAAAATACGAAAAAAACTATAAATACAAGAATCCTTTTATTAACTTCACTCAGCGGAATTATGATTTTGATGCTTTGGAAGAACGACTATTTGGATACAGTACAAAAAATCATGGTTATAAATATAATTTTGAAGAATTAGAAAACTTGTAAAATTGTTGGACAATCTTATCCATAAAGGAGAAATTTAAAATGCTTTATAGTAAAGATAGAGATGAATTAGTGAATATATTAAAGGAGTCTATACAATTTTTTAATAGCTTAGATTATAGTAGTCGTATTTACTATACGATTGAAGATTTAGATGAACTTATAAATAATTTCTACCCAATAATAGAAACATTCCGTATTAAGGCAACAGGTATGATAATAGGATATTTATTTTACACGAAAGGGAATATAAAGATACAAGACATCTCTAAAAATCCTAAATTACCAGATATCAAAATATATACTGCTTTAGTTGAAACTCAATCAGAAGAATCCAAAGTTAAATTTTGTTTTGAACTAATGAATTTTAACGAACTAGATATATGTAAAAGACTCTTTGTTAAGGATATAGATGATTTGAAAAAAGAAATAGAAGAAGCAATATCTATTTTAGAAAGATTAGACTATACAAAACGTTATGTTTATAACCCATTACAATTATTAGAATCCTTGAAACCTCGTACTCCTTACTCTAAACTCCTAGAAAACGCTATGATAATAGCCGGTACTACAGTTAGATTCTATAGTAGTCAGATTAAGCAGTTACCGCATCAAAATGAAATTTAATAAATACATAATTATGTAGGTAGGTTAAAGATGGATAAATTTATAGCAAAACATAATATTGAAAGCAATTTTTGTGATATATTATTAATACTTACTAATTCTACATGTCCTATTTCATCGTTTGAAGAGATAAAAAATATTTTGCCTACTCCAAACAAACATAGGATATTGATTGATCAAATTTTACACATTGGTAATAATAGTGAAAGATTTATTTCTCTTAAAACGTACAAGAAGAATATAATAAGATCTTCTATTAATTTTATAGACTTTTCAATCTTAACTCCTATTCAGAAAAAATTGTTAAATAAGGGAATTGCTATATAAAATATTTCTCTTTAAACTCATCGCTTTCACTCCATTTTTTTAACATATCACCTACACTCATGTTTGAATTTAAACGGTCATTCCAATAATTAATACCTTCATCATCCGGCTCTCTTTGAAAAATATTGTTGTATAAAAGAGTTAATATTTCTGTATGATCTTTTTTAATTATTAGTTCATCTTTAAATTTTTCCCATTCTTCCCAATTATTTTGATTCCAGATATTTGGACAAATTTTACCGCTAGCATCATAGTGCCTAACAATCCTATCTAAAGGGATATTATATTTTTGCATTAGATATTTAACTAACTCTATTGTGCTTTTATAAGTTTTCGAAAAATCTCCGTCACTATTAATACACATTTCAATTCCTATACTATTTTCATTTGTTATCCCATTCTTACCTTTGCCATCTCCACAGTGCCAACTCTTATCTTCATCTCTTATTATTCTCAAGATTTCTGTATCATCCACAAAATAATGGGCAGATGCTCCTCTATCTGCCCTATTGTGCAAAATAAAATGTGCTTCCGCATTTGCTCCTCTATCTGCATTTCCAGTATCGTGTATAGTTATGTATTTTATCTCTTCTCCATTTCTAGATGAAAAATTATATCTGACTAATTTTTCATTAATTTTAATTTCTATTTCGATCCTCTCCTTAAAAATCAAAGAACCACCCTAAAAGGTGGTTTTTCATTGAAAAAATATTTTTTTAGATTGTTTAGTTTTAAATCAAATTTTTATCAACTCACTAAATCGATTCTAAGCCTCTATTTTTAACGTATTAATGTAATTCATCATCTAATATAAAAAACTTCTTAAAATTGATATAAGAAGGATTTAAATGGTATCACCTTATTTTTTATCCTTTTTATTATTATTATTCAGAAAATCTAAGGCTCTATCAAAAAAATCCGGTATATTTACTCCTAAAAGTTTAGCATTTTCTAAAATTGAAACTAATTCATTAATAAAAAAAGCAGTAATAACAATATCAACCGCATATTTAAAATCGATATTGTATTCTGCTAAATAAAATGTTGTTAAAAAAGACACCCCAACTAAAAGTAACGAGGTTAATTTTTTAAGCAAACCTTTAAATCCAACCTTACTTGATATTTCTCCATCACCGTGTTTAGATTTTCCTAAAATCCCCAGACCTACACCTAGAACATAATCAATACTCATAACTATTATTAAGCTTCTAAGTAACATATTAAATTCTATTAGAAATGCAAATCTAACTAACAATATTAAAACGATTAATAATAATGCGATCTTAATCGAATGGTTCTTCATGTAATCACCCTTTTCTTAGCTACTTAAATAAGTATCAGTTTTATAACTATATGACCATTGGCTATTATCACCGCCTGACAACAAAAAGTTTGATCCTATCCTAGATAAAGTATGATATCTCCATGTTTTAGGAGATGCTTTTTTATTTATAAATACATTTGTCTCCACATCAAATATTTGTGTAGTATTTCCTGTGTCATCTGTGCCACCATTGATTAAAATCAAATTATCACTAATTTTTAGACTTTTGTGATCATGTCTATGTACAGTGAGATTTATTTTTTGAGTACTTGAATCAGACTCTATATCAAAAATATAATTTACGAACCTATTATTAGTTTCGTTACCACCATTAATTAATACTTGATTATCTTGTATGTGTGAAGTGGCATGACGATCTGCAGCTACTCGCATATTGCTCTTAGCTGAAAATACATTATCATTAGCATTAAAAATATATTGATTAGCCACAGTAGTGGTACTAGAATTAGCTCTTAATCCTCCGCTCAATAAAAACTGATCCTTAGTTGCAACAAATGTATGATTCGACAATCCTATGGGTAAATTAACTTTTGCTGTAAAAGTATCAGTATCTATAGTATAGGCATATGTACTGTTAGCCACCGTACCACTACCCCTACCACCACAATAATAAATTGTATCGCCATACTTAGCACCATCATTCTCCGTTACTGTGTAAGGATAATTTTGTTTAGATACAAAAATATTACTGTTTATATCATACAATTTTTGTATATTATTAGATCCTCCGCCAAATATAATTTCCTTATTATTTATATTAACCGCTGTATGCCCACCTAAAGATTGATACAAATTAATAGGTTGTATCAATTGCATAGGTATCAACTCTATTAATTCTAATAAGGTAAGGTTATCATTAACTTCGATAGATTTAGATATCAAAAATTCTTTTAATTTATCTTTTAATTTTCCTATGTTTTTATTTAGTTTCTTAAGTTTAAAATTAGAAATCGTCATTTTGTCACCTCAACCTCTGTGGAACTCATCCCGATCTAATATATAGGATTCATGTATACTTGGAGCATAATTTCCTCCACTTATTAGTATGTTTTCTTTTACGTTTACAGCTTTATGCCAATTTCTATTCGGATCTAAATTAGCTTTAGTAGTAAAGCTATCTGAAGTTATATTATATAATTGCTGAGACTTACCTGAATCTGTAGATTCACCGCCACTAAATAATACACTACCTTTAGTATATACCCCTGTATGCGACATCCTGGATACACTAGAATTAACTTTATTTATAAAAATATTTGTTTCCATGTTGTATATTTGTTGTGTATTTTGCGTATTTGTGCCATTGCCAAAACTTATTAATACACTATTACTATTTATTAAAACGCTGCTATGTACTATCCTACCAGGATTAATATTAGCTTTAATTATAAAACTATCTGAATTTATATTATATAACTTTTGACTGGTCTGAAGATTAGGAAAGCCACCACATATCAAAACACTATTATCATCAATAGTTATACATGTATGATTATATGTAGTACCACTCAAATTAGCCTTAGTGGTAAAGCTATCTGAAATTATATTATATAATTGCTGTATTGCACCACCGTTAGGATAACCGCCATTTAACAGAACATTATTATTTACGTTACATCCAGCATGCTCATATTTACCAGGATTTAAATTAGCCTTAGCTGTAAAACTATTTGAATTTATACTATACAATTGCTGAGAGGTTAGATTATTTTTGCTGCCGCTAAATAATATATTCTCATTAACAAGAACTGCTGTATGTCCTATCCTCGGTATACTTAATTGTATAGGTAAGATGATTTTAAAATTATCTGGTATTAATTTTACAAGCTGCCTAAAAGATGCATTTAATGGATAAACTATACATTTATTATCTAATAGCTCTTTAAGTTTATCTTGTACCTTTGTCAATAATTGAGATAAATTCTTTATTCCAATTTGTATATTATACATGTGACATTTCCACGGACTGTAATTTATTAATCATATCTATCATATCGGTACCCTCTACTTCCCAATCCTCCGCTTTTTCCCTAAGCTCTATATATGCAATATCTATATACTTTTTAAGCTCATCAAATTTAGAATATACATCTCGAATACTTACACTCATCTAAACACCACTTTCTAATTTTTCACTTAAAATCTCTTTTATATCAGATAACAATTGTTTCATCTCCATTAGTTCATCTTGTTTTTTAAGTTCTGACATAAATATTGTAGCTGTCTTAACATCTTCAATATCTACATATGGTGTGTTTCTAACCTCTTCTAAGTGCATTGTATATAATTCAGCTACATCTTCAGCTTGGGCTGATAAACTTATATTATGGTTAATCCTTAATGTTTCAACATCACTTACTTCAATTATTCTATTACCTAATTTAACCAAAACTATCTCGTCTGCATGTTCCAAACCCGCATCTTTTATAAATTTCTCTGCACTAACTCCATTTATTGGGCTTGTTTTATCCCATATCTCATATTCATATTGTAACCCTCCGACTCTAGGATCTTGGGTCATCGTTCTAGGTTTAAGAGCTATTTCTTTTATCTCTGTATCACTAATCAAACCTTTATTCTTAAGGTAATTTAACTCTTCATTTCCCCATATACCTTGGTTAAAAAATCTTTTAAAACTTTCCATTTTAGCGTTAATCATTTGTTCTACCTACCTTTTCTAAACATTCGTCTAAACCTGATACTAAATCGCCCATAAATAAATCTGGATCAACCCCAAATTTAAAATTTGATATTTCACCGTTTTGCTTAACAATTTTAAGTGTTTCTTCATCCTCGTCATATGTAATACCATGCGTGCCATTTTCATCGCTTACCTTAGTATTAACATGATTATCTATCAAAGACTCCGCATTCTGCCCTGTCGATATATCTTGCCATGCATCATCTTTTTTAAATTGTAAATTGTTCGAAGTCTCATCAATTCTAATACCATGGATTCCGTTTTCATTAAGAACTGATTGAGTTTTATGTTCATTAAAAGAATCTCTTACGCTTGTAATAAAAGTTTTAACTCCATTATCCAACATATCAATTGTTATTGATCCAGCAGGAATATCTGTATTATTAAATATAACTTCTACATTTTCAGCTCTACCAACAGCTATTATAAACTGTAAATTTTGATTGAATACCTGTCCATCTTCAGCAGGTGTTAAATAATCAAATTTACTGCCTGAGTTAAGATAAGCATACAGTATTTCTTCTCCCTCGATTTCGGCATATATCCCGATCTCCCTAAATTTAAAAGCTTCCGTAATATTAGCAGAATTAATTTTTATATCTACTACAACCTGACTGCCTTCACCTCTTACACTTAATATATCAACGTTTTTTTTGTAATTTATAAGTTCTGTTAATTCGGTAATATCTATACCATCTTGTATTTCACCGTCACCTATTTGAGCTTTAGTAAATCTCATTTGTTTACCAGATATAACAGCACTTGAAAATCCATAACTTTTTTTAGTTAAACAGACGTGTTCGAAAAATACATTCTTTTTATCCATTACTGACCTCCTGTGTATAGAGCACCATATACCCAATCACTGCCGTTATACTCAAAAATAAAATTATACTTACCCGCATTGCCTTGATATCCACTACCAAAATAGTACTCAGTGCCAAAATCAATATTAACTCCATCTGATACATCAGCTTGTACTAAAATCTGACAGAAGGTACTATCATCTATAGTAGGTAAAATAAAAGTAGTATCGCTACTAATATTAGTCCTATATATTTTATTAGTATCCAGCGTAATATTACCATCAACCGCTGTTATCTCTATTACATCGGATGCTCTCTCTAGTCTATCAACTTTTGTTTGTATTCCATCTATTAAGTCAACCTTACTTTTATACTCAGTTGTAAAATCATTAGATGATAAACTTTTACCGTTAACTTTATCTACCTTAGTATCTAAAGTAGTATTTAAAGCATCTATACTCTCTACTTTTTGCTTTAACTCATTAGTAAAATTATTATCGGATAAAACCTTATTGCCGTCTTTATCAACTTTAGTGTCCAGTGTCGATTGGATTGTTGTTATGTCTGTTGTCACATTTGCAATTGAGTCAACTTTAACCTTATAATCATCCGTAAAATCATTAGATGAGAGACCCTTACCATCCTCTTTGTCGACTTTATCTTCCGTCGATGTTGATATCGTATCCTCTAAATTATCAAGCTTAGTTTTATAAGCATCTGTAAAATCATTACTAGATAGTCCTTTATTACCATCCCTACTTACTTTTTGAGTATCTAAAGTCTCCAATTGATCCTCAATCTTATTAAGTTTTGCAGCATCAACTATAGTAACATTATCAATCCACTCAGTTTTTGTATAACTCATTTTCTCACTCCCCAACTTTATATTCATTCACACGGAATTTATTTACGACAGATCTATGTATTGTAATATCAATACCATAATCTTTGGCATCTTCTAACACCTCTTGCATTATCTGATCATATGTTAAAGCCTTATCCCAAACTCGTAGAGCATAATGTGTTACGTTATCATCAGATCTATTAGCGGATAATCGCCTATTAAAAGCATGAGTGTCTATATTAGCATGTCCATTACCGTTAAACCCTTTTTTATCATCAGGTTGTATAAGCTCATGTGTTTGATTACCATTTACGTATATCTTAACAGGCTCTGTTTTTGACACGACTACAATTAAGTTATAAATTTTATCAACATCAGTTACAAAATAAGGTGGACCACCTACTATTGATACTATAGCTGTGTCATCATTGTTGATACCCCACAAATAGGTTTCATGCGCTCTATCTCCAGATCCGTTCTCAACCCGCATACCTACTGTAGAGCGTCCCCAAGCTAAATTTAAAAATCCTCTCCAATCAGCTTTAGCATGTATCTTAAAAGTATAACACATTGTAAACTCCACCCAATCGCTCATGGTATAGTTAAACATACCATACGTACCAGGTACAGTTTTTACACCATTATCTACTACCTCTGGATCTCCAGTCCAAGATACGGATATACCCCCACGTGGAAATTGGTCTAAATTTTCTATGTTTTTACCTCGAAAAATTAATTTAGGCATCAATCTTACGTTATCACTAAGTAACTTAAAACTATGTATTTGCATTTATTTCACCTACCTTCATTTCTCCAATTCTAAATTGACCTACAATTGATTTTTTTGCTAAGGATTTGATACGCACAATAAGCCGTTTATATCTTTTAATTCCCACTCCTAGATTTACTTTTTGATTAATCCATAAATCTAAATCGCCACCAAAATGTATAGTTATTTTTTTGTTTCTCCTGATACCAGTTCCAATAAAAAAAGAAGATTCAATTGAATCTTCTATTAAAGTCCCGATACTAACTTTTAAACTTTTTTGTCTATTCAATCCAGCACCTATATATGTATTCACATATGATCTTCTTAAAGCTTCTAAATCCATAATTATATTTGCTGGTATCATATAGGAAAGCATGTATTTTAACTCTTGCATTTGGCTTCCGTATAATAAATATACCTCTAATTCCAATCTATACTCATCATGAATAAAGTTAAGATTATAATTACCCTCACCGCATAGTATGTTTAGCTTTTGAATTAAACCTTTATGTGTATAGGGTATAGAATCATTCCATCTACTAAGTACTCTTGTTATTCTTACATATAAATTATCATTCTTTCCTGCAACAATACCTAATAATTTTTCAAATCTAGCTATGCCTTTTTCATCACAACTAAGTATAAATTGATTCTTTAAGAGAGCTTCTATTTCATTATATATGAGTTCTAGTTCTGGATTTTCTGCATCCATTATTTTAACAAGCTCTTTATATTCCTGAAGATATTTAGGAAGCCAAGAAATTAAATCAACGTTCTTCATTCTCAACATCTCCTAATACAGGTATTTGAAACTCACTTAAAACAAAATTAGATTTATCTCCGTTAATTTTAGTATTTAAAATATCTATGACACCTTCTATAGATAATATCCTGGACTCTATTTGTGCAATCCTTACTATACTTGTAGTTTTGCTATGCCACTCTTTTCTTATTTCCAACAAATATTCTGATAAAATACTTTTAATCATACTTTCAATATTATCAAATGTATAATCTTCCTCAAACAATATAGAAACATTTATATTTATTGAAACTTCTTCTACAGTGTCAACAGTTACTATGTGACCTATTGGAGCAATTCCAATACCTGCAGCATCCATAGAAGGATCAATAATACTTTGTACTGTTTCTATTAATGTTTGACTTGCTTTATTAAAATCTGAATCTAAGATAGTTAATTTTACAGTTCCCCCACCATCCCAAACAGGAGTAACTTTTGTACATCCTACTCCAGCAATAGAATTTGTTTTATTTAAATAATCTGCAACATTCCCACCAAAAGCTTTAGAATCAAATGAATTCAAATATCTTTTTCTGAAAACTTCTGTATCTTCTTCATCTTCTCCTGGTATTAATAGTTCAACAATTTCTATTTTTTCTAACCCACGAATATAATCAATCGATATCATTTCACCATAATAACTGTTTCCAACTCGCCCTAAACTTTCACATTTAACTTTATATTCACCATCTTTAATTTTTTCTGTTACAACATAATTTAAAACATCTAAAGAAAATCTTGATCCTATTTTAATATCAATATCTTTAGGCGTAGTCAACGCTTTAAGAATTGCATGGGTTGCTAATTCTGGAGATAACCCTCTTTCCTTAGCTCGTAAAATTAAAAAATCCCTTGAAGCAGTATCTCCAAAGGTTTCTTTCAAAACTGTATTAAGCGATATATACATATTCATTAATTCCATTGCACATGGTGCAAGAGCATCGTAAATAATAGACCCTTCTCTTTTGTCAAAATTATTCGGTATTCTATCTAACATTCTTTTTAAAATGGATTTATAACTAATATCCTGAAACACTAAATATTCACCTCTTTACTAGCTTCAAAATCCCCAAAAATACAATGCACTGTGAAAGTTATACAAAGAATTTTACGTTTAACATCAAAAGAAAATGAATCTACAGATACAATTCTATCATCTTGTACAAGAGCTTCTTTAATTCTTCTTTCTATTTCCGGACAAACATACGCAATTGGCTGACCTATCAAATTTTCTAATTCCGCTCCATAATTTTTAGAATAAATATAGTGGCTGTATCTCTCGGTATTTAGTATTTTAAACACAGACTGTTTAACACTTTCAATTAAATCGTTATATCCTTTAATGTAATCTTTACCAACGTGCATTTTATAAGTTTTACTAGGTTCTGTATAATTTTCTACACTATCTGGAATTTTAAAATCAAATTTAGGAATCATTTAACCACCCTATCTAAAATTAAATATTTCTGTCCTCCTTGCATTCTTAAAAGAATTACTTCATCTCCAGATTTTAAAGCATTATATATTTTTATTTGCCTTTTTTCTCCCTCAATTTCAATTTCAACACTGTAATTACTAAGGTTTTTAGATAATAGTAATTGTTCTTTTCCTAGTTTTAATTTGTTTTCTACGTTTATATTTAAAGGGGAAATACTACTAACTTTACCGAATACTAAATTTACTGGTTTTGCATTTTCAATAGCATTAATTGAAGCTCTCTTAATTCCAATTAAAAGATCATTCACATCAAGCATTAAATATACCTCCCCTTAAATTTAAATCCATGAAATGTTCATCATTTTTAAATTCATGTTTGCATTTCTCAACTACCATAAAATTATTAAGTTTTACATCTCCAAGATCAAGTTTAACTACAATCATTGATCCAGCTCTAACACGCACATCACCAAAGGCATTACTGATCGAAAGAGATTTAGTTTTCTGATTATACAAAGACAATAGAGCATCAGCCTTAGCTTTACCATTTTCCCCTTCTTTGATAGTTTCAAAATATTGTAAAATACCCCACCTATTTATATTATCTCCATCTTGCGATATATAAATATCTCTTTTACCTGTCTTATCATTATCAAAAGTTAGTTTTATCTTATTGTAAGTATTAGAATCAATACTAGAAGTATAATCACAATTTTCCGCTGTTTCTTCATCAATTAATATATCCAAAGTCATAGAAGAAATATTTTTAAGAGTAAGTTTACCAAATTCATCATATAAAACATACATTTCTTTTTTATTTTCAAGTGTTATATCCAGAGCGTTTTGCACCATATCAAAAAGGGTTGTATTTTCCTCAACTCTTGATTGTATTTTAAATCCAGTATCTTCTATTTCTCCACAACGTAATTCAAAATCATCAGCAATCATTCTTATAAATTCACTAGCTGTTTTATTTGTATAAACATATGTATCTTTATTTTTAAAATATCTTAATTGATCATAAGCTGTAACACTGATGATATTTTCTTTATCATGTTTTAAAATAAATATGAATCCGTAAAATATCTGATTATCACCAACCTTGAATCTAACTGCATTTCCTTCTTCTATTTTTATATTTCCATCATCTAAAACCTTAAAATCCAATTGTCCAGCATAACCTTTTCGTTCAGTTTTCCAAATTATAGAATCCTCAACTAAAGGCAGATAAATTATATCTTCATTCTGTATTATAAGTTCCATTTTAAACTCCTTTGACACTACCCTCAGTAACCCATCCAAGCCAAGCACCTTCTGGTGTAGTTACATGATATGGGTGAGATCCTTTTTTATTTATGAGATTAACCTTACCTTTATAATTATTCCTACTCTGCCCTGCTCCTTTACCATAGCTATCTCTATGTAATACACCATTTACAATAACATCTGATCCAATCATAATTTCTTTAGGATCTGATTCACGTTCTTGTATAACTTCAACTTTTGGTGTATCTTCCTTAGCTTTCTCTATCTTAACAATTTTTGTACTATACACTTTATATTGTTTTAATTTTATAGATAACATAATGTCAAAACCTTCTTCAGCATCTTCACTCATCTCATATTCTTCCAGCGAAACTTTAATATTAGTATTAAATATCGGTATACCGTCCGGTTTAGTCCGAGTCACGATAAACTGAAAAGGTTTTTTATCTGTCTTCAATTTATTTATTTTTTCAATATATTTATCAGCTAATTCAAAACCACTCTCATATATAGAGAAAGGATACTTAGTATTAGGTATAAGAACATCAAAACTAATATCTAATAAACCTGGATCTTTTAATATATTAATTTCTCCATCATTCATTAAATTTAAAGTTTTATTATGACTTTTAAAACCAATACTAAGTTTTGATGGTGCCACAGGCAATAAAATTCTATCTAAATAAAAACTATACATGCACTCCCTCCGCAGCTCTTTCCATAGCTTCATTGACTCCCGTTGTTAATTTATCAATTATACCATCTAAATCCATACTGCTATTTACGTTATTTGTAATACCACCCATATTAACTTTAATTTCAGCGGTGGTAAATCTATTTATAACATCTCTCTCAGCCAAATCCCTTAGATATTTTAAATCTTCTGATGAAACATCTAATAAATCTTTAATTGATCCGGTGTTGCCTGCGGTATCTCCTACACCTTGCCCTATATTATCAAGACTATTTTCTATACCTCCAATATCCGGAATGTTTAAACCATCAGTGTTTAATACGGGATTATTAAATCCATTTAATAATCCCGATAATTTATTAGTAACGGAGTCACCCCAAGCAGATCCACTATTAAACGCATCTGAATCCCATCCGTCCTTAAAAGTCTCAAATGTGTTAAAGCCACTATTAAACGCATCTGTTAATGATTTATACTCACCTTTATTCGCTTGCAAAGCAGCGGCTTTGTTCGCATAATCATTAGCCTGAGAGGTTATACCTGAAAAATCAAAGCTGATAAATGGTAGCTTATTTAGCTGCTCGGCAATACTAGCAATTACATTTAGTGCAGTAGACAATAAATTGTAAAAAAACGACTGCACATTTGCAATCGAATTACCAAAAGCGGTTTGAATATTATGACCCAAAGCAAATACAACATTACTGATACCCAAACCAATATTAAGAACAGTTTTAAATAAATTTAAGAAAAATTGTATGGCTACGTTTATTCCACCACAAATAAGAGCAAATCCATTACTTGCTAATCCTGTAAATTCAGCTATAGCATTAGCTGCCATAAATATAACAACTATTACACCAATTATGGCTAAGATTATCCAAGTTATAGGGCAGGCTAAAATAGCAGAATTTAATGCCCATTGTGCGATAGTACTAGCTATCGTCGCCAATTTATATGCAATTAATGTGCCCGCAAGTATACCTAGGGCTGCAGCAACTCCATATACCAGTGGACTAATTACAGACCAATTATCAACTATAAATTGACCAATAGGAGCTATTAAATCATATATCCAAACTAAAGAATTGGATACTGCTATAATAGCCATGTTGATAGAATTAACTAAAGAAGTAAAAGCATCACTGTTAGCTAATTGACTAAGTCTATCGTTTATGGGTTTAAAAGCCATTAAAGCTGTATTTTTAATGGATGTGCCTATTTGAGCAAATGTCTTAGGCATTGACTCAAACTGAGCATTAGTTTTTGCTACTGCATCAACTGATAGCAAGGCATTTTTAACAATATTTGCAGTTACTTTACCCTCTCCAGCTAATGCCTTGAGTTCACCTTTGGCAACCCCCATATAATCAGCGATGGTAGCTATAATATTAGGAGCCTGTTCCATTATGCTATTAAACTCCTCGCCCCTTAAAACTCCAGAACCCATTGCCTGAGTTAACTGTAGCATAGCAGCTGATATACCTGAGGCTTCAGTGCCTGCAATAGTAAACTGTTTATTAAGCTGCTCGGTAAAAGCGATTATCTCCTCCGACGAACTAAATGCATCTCCAGCCATAAGACCTAGCTTAGATACCGCATCAGCCGTTTCTTGAAAAGCTCCCCTGGAACGTTCCGCTGAAGCATAAATCATATTTTGCAATGTTTCTATGTCTTGTCGCCCATCATTCATAAGATCAAGCCTTGCAGTGGTAGAAGTTAATGTATCTGATATATTAAAAATATTTTTTATACCTTGAATCCCCAAATACGCTCCTACTGCCCCTTTAATCAATCCTGTTAATTTACTAAAATGATTCTGTCCATCTTGGATTTTTCGATTGAACTTATCCTGACCATCTATGTTATTTCGGATATATTGCTCAGTACCATTCATCGTGTTTGATAATCGTATGTATGACTTATTTGCAGAATCAAAATCCATATCACTTACTGCATCATTGAGGTATTGTTGCTCTGATAATATCTCCGCAAGCTTACTTCTTAACGTTTCTAATTGGGCATTAGTTGATTCATTAACTTTCCAAAAAGGTATCTTATTTAACGTAACTATTTTACTCTTAATACCATCAATTCTTGATTGCACAGACGTAATATCAGAAATCATATTATCTGGTAGTATATCCATCTGAGCTGCAGTACTTGATAATCGGTGTTGCTGTTCATGCATTTGAGACAATAAACTACTAGCACTTGCTAATTCTGAGTTAAATCTTTTAATCCCCGAATTAGTAAAAACCTCAAAATTAGGTGATACCCAATTGATATCACTAAACTTAGGAGGATCTATATGTGTGGATCTAATTTGTTTAAAAGCATTATCCAATGCTTGAGCATCTATCGTAGCCTGATTTAAACTATCACGTATATTATTAAATTTTTGAGCATCTAATGGATCATTAACACTTTTATTTAATGACTCCATAGCTTTAACACTTAAGTTTACGGACTCAATAACATTATGTAGGGTAACACTAAAATTATCATGCAACTCTATTGAAGTTTGTAACAATATATCTCCCCCTTCAATTTAATTTTAGTTATCTTCTCTTTTTAGTTTGACTTTCTATTTTTTTCCGCTCTTTTTTCTCGCTGTCGACCTTAATGTCTATACAAGCAATAACAAAAGCTTTTTCATTATCATCCATATCTAGAAATACAGAAGGAAGGATCTTAAGTTTCAGAAGGGCATAGTAAGCATAATTTGCTTCTCCATCCCCTCCTAATATTAGTTTTTTGCTTCTTCTACCTTTTCATTTAAATCTATATCAAACCCATTGTAATCTTGTACAAACCAAGCAAGCTTTTGATATTCCGCTGGATCATCAATCATTTCCTGGATTAATTCTTCTGGAGTATACACTCCGTATGAATCCTGTAAATCTTTATCTAATAAATTTGGCTCTATTACACAAGCACAAATAATTTTTGATATGTATTTATTAGAATCTAATCTTTGTCTAAAAACATTTGGTTTACCCTTTACAGGAACATCTATAGTACAAACCTCTTTAATTTTTTCATTTTCCTTAGTAGTTAAAGCTCTAATAGTAAATTTGACTGGTTCTCCGTGTTCATCCAATAAGGATTTAGTAGGAGCATATGTTGTATTTTCCTTGAGGATTTTGCTTTGCTTCATAAAGCAGCTAAATTTAGACATATTAAATCATCCCTTCTATCGTTTTAAACTCTTCTGGTATTTTAAATCTTTCAAACGTAAAATCCATGCTTTCATCTAGATACTCTCCATCTGCATCAAACTTTGCTAATATTCCACCATCTATGTTGCAATCATATAAAACTACAGTTTGACGTCCAACAGTACTAGTAGGATCTTCATTTGTAATTTGAATATCAAAATAAATGTCTTCTCCTGTATCTTGATATCTCTCCATTAACTTTCTGAAAATTGAACTATTGTAATGAAAAGTTGCCGACCCTGTACCTTCAAATCCAGTACTTTTATTACCTTTTCCAGTTTTACCTAAAATAGGTACTTTGGTCTTAGTCTTTTCAAAATTTGCTTCAAGGTTAATAGCTTGCATAAAATTATATCTATTACCTTCAATTGTTACGTAGCATTCAGCGAGTGATGCAGTTATTGCATTTCTTGCATGCATTGTTATATTACTCATTTCAACTCCCCCTTTTACCCAACTTTAACCGACATGTATAATTTAGTCATTGTATTTATAACCGTAACGGCATTATTAACAACAATAGACTTTTTATGATTGCCTTGAGAAATTGTTATATCTTTATCGGAGAAATTCTCAATAGCTCTAATATCCTTAAGTTCTTCATGCAACTTCACAATAGCAGACCAAAAAGATATCCTACCTGATTCATCATTAGGAACACTGCCCATAAACTTAGTATTAAATATTGAAGCAGTACCAATTGCTATTTGATCGATAAGCCTTATTGTCTGATTATCCTTAAAATTTTCATCTTCTTCTAAAGTAACAGTAACTTTAGAGTTAATATCATCTAAAACTCTTATATCATCTAAAACTTTATGATAAACAAACTCACCTGACAAAATAGAATCAGCTAATTGGTTTTGAGTGTAATTTGTATCTACTTTAAACTCCCCATTATAAATTTTATTTTGGTTTGATTTATTAACCGCACACCCTGCAATTAATCCTGTTGTGAAGTAAACCATTGAAGATTCAATATCTCCTAAAACTCTATTTTTTACGTTAACAACTCCCATATAATCAGCTGCACAATCATGTATAACTAATTGAAATTTATTTCCTACTTCATCCCTAAGCCGCCTACAAAAATTTGAATATAAAGATTTTATAGTATCATCTGTTGTAAGAACTCCCATAGCATTAAAACTATAAGACTCTATTTTATTTAAATAAGATTGGTGGGACGCTCCATTTACTGTTCCATTACTTCCTCCAACTAAAGGCACTCCAGCAGTAGCATTTAAAACTAGATTATCTTTAAAATCTACATAATCATTAGATACAAGCTCTTCTTTGTCTGCTACAATTTGAGTATCAACAACTGAATCATCAAACATTGTTACTACATCAAATTTAGATGTATCATCAATATTAACTTTAATCACTATTTTTAAATCATTGCCCCGAATCCCACAATATTTAGCAGTAGCAAAAGCATTAGATGCTTTAATTCCATCACTAGTTAATTTATAGCAATAAAGAATTCTTATATTTTTAAATAAATCCCTTAACCCTTTGAGCTTTTCATGAGTATAGTCATATCCAAAAATTTTAATTGAGTTTTTCATCATGTCATCATAAGTAACTTCAAAAACTTCATTGTCAATACCCCAATCTAACTCTAGGGGCATTGTCGCTAATCCTCTTTCTGATATAATAGGGCTAGCAGAAGCAACAGATACAAAATTTATGTATGTTCCTGGTAAAACTTTATTTTGAGTTACAAAACTTCCTCCACCTAGAGCCATTAAACGACCTCCCTTTTCATAAAAACATCAATAATGTCTTTAACCTCGCTAATTTTATATCTTTGTTTCACATCAAGCAATTCAGTCAAAATATCTCTACTAGAACTAAACATTTTACTGTTTATGATTTGTTCTTTTGTAAACCTAACTTCAACTTCTGTTTCATTATCTTCAACAACTACAGTAGATTCTTTAACTTCTCCTACAACGTCTTTTTTCAACTCTCCTCACCTCTTAATCATAATATTATTTTTAATATCTTCCATGTAAGTATCACTTTGTGATCTTATATTAAACGTTTTATAGTTAACATAAAAATTCAGCACAGAATCAAGAATATCGTATTTCATATTCCACCCTCTTTGTAAATGTCCATCAACTTCTATAACTTCTAGGCATTTAAACAATCTTTCTCCCACTTCATGACATTCTGATTTTTCATTTCCTTTATTAGGAAAATAATTTATACAAAATTGAAAGTCTCCAAAATATCTTCTGCCTAAAAACACGTTGTTGCTTGAATTAAAATTATAAATAAAAAAACAAGGTTCATTAAAACCTTGTTTTATAGATTCAGTATAAATTTCATATTCATCGCCAAATTCAGAGTTTATTGATATACTAATACCGCTAATAAGTGAATTTACCATTTAAACAATCCCTCTATTTTTTTAAAGCTTTAAGTACAAAATTATGAATAACAATACGCATGACTTGTTTTACATCATTTTCAGCCTTTTCAAGCATAAACTTACCTTCAACCCATCCTCGATGATTTTTAGTTCTGTGCCCTTTCTCAACATAAATCGCATAAGGCACAGCATTATATACATCTATCGTAACACTTTTGGGGTTAGATTTTACTTTTGACAATTTCCAACCACGTTTTAAAGTTCCACCATTCTTCGGACGTTCCGGAGTTCTTTTTACAACATTCCTAAGCACCCTACCACCAAGTTCTTCAGTTATATCTTCCATAAGCGTATAAAACTTACTTGCAGGCAACACCCCTCCAAACTCCTTTTTTAACTTCTTAAGACTTTCAAAATTAAAACTTCCCACATTAACTCCATCCTTTAAATAATTCTAAAATTATCTCTTGGTGTGTTGTATAAACAGCTGCTGCTCCACTGTTTTTATATTCCTGTGTGATTCCATTTTGGTTAACGATAATTTTACTTCCAGCTCTAATAATTACATCTGGAGAAAGTATCAAACTTATAGATTGAGCCAAAACAGAAAAACTCTGAGTATCAGAAGTACTTGTAACATTTTTAAAAGAAAGCTTACAAGGTTCATTTTCTAATACAATCACTTCTTCAAATCCAGTAGTTTTATCTTCGTTTTTAACCTTTCTATATTCAACAACAGTTAAAACTCCAATATACATTGATTCTTTGGCTTTTCTTATTTTTACCATCTGATTTTGCGATAACATGAAAAATCGATCTCCTTACTAATTAAATGATTAATCAATTCATCAAGTATTTGTTCTGGAGTTTTAGCAGCATCTGTAAAAGTTATATTTGTATCTCCTTCTTGTATTTGCTTAATAGGCGTCTCTAAATCTATAAATTCTAAACTCTTAGGATCGATTGTCTTTTTCTCTAAAAGAAATCTTCCAACAACATTATCTACAAGAGAAAGTTTTAAAGATCCTGGTATGTCTGATATATTGCAATCAATTTTAATAAGATTTCCTACCTTCTCAGTTAAAAAACGAATTATATATAAATCATTATGACTAACTTTATATCCAAAGTATTCTAACCTTCGAATAACTAAATCTTCCATGTTTTAACCTTTAGATATAATTCTAGCTATCGCTATAGATTTATGGGATATAGATTTATCACCATCATTAATTAAACTCCAGTTTGCACCATTGGATAAATCATCGTTCGAAGCAGATGCAGTTATTGATGCAGGCTTTTCGAAACTAATCCCATCTACACCACAGATAAATCTATCTCTGACATATAAAGTATCCTGTCCCCCTTTTGTCTTAGGATCTCTAGACATTTCATACGGTACAGAATCTCCTATATCATCTAAAATTATTGCACCAGTACCTAATACATATGTTGTATATGTTGGAGTAGATCCAGCCTTATTCACATCACTTACAGGCATATTATCGTCAATTAAAACAAGTCTTCCATTCCACGTAGCTAAAGACAATTCTCTTTCAATTCCATCCGAATCTGTTTGTGTCATATATTTTAAAAGCTTAAGATTTTCTAAATTTGTTGCTACCTCAGAGTGCATAATAACAAGTTTAAAAATATTTTTGTTATCTCCACATGCTTGCTGAATCGCTTTATTTAATGTATAAGCATTAACTTTACTGTCATCACCTGTCTTAGTACTTAAATCATATGTATGTTTTTCTATAAACTCTTTTGCGGCTTTTTCCTGGACTGTTCCAGTGCCTGTAGTCATAGAGAATATTCCCTTTAACATAGCTAACAATATATTTTGCTTAACTTCCATTTTATAATCAGCTACTTGAGCCGCTACGTTATCCATAAAGTCAACACCAGCAGTTATATTTTTACTAAAGCTTCTTTCTGTCCAGCCGTCCATTCTGCTCGCAACGACAAAGCCTTGTTCAAACGTAGTTGTATTTGTGGATGATATATCTGTTGATCCGTCATTGTTTTGTGATGTCTCACCTGTTATTCTCCCAAAATACGGTACTCTAACGTATAAAGAACCTGTCTGATTAGATAAAGCACTTGCAGCTTGATCATTCTTTCCAACGGCTGTGCTTTTTATTAATTCATTCTTAGTTACATTTGGTATCCTGTCCACATAATGCCCAAAAGCTAATGGATTAAAAGTTTTAGAATCAAATTTCATAAATACCTCCTATTTATTCAAGTTTAAAATCCGGATTATTTTCCATGAATGAAACCAACTCAGAATATGTCATATTTTTCACATCTGTGTTTTGCCTGTCCAATAAAGACTCATAAGGTTTTAAACCTTTTACCATTGTTTCGTGTGAATTAAATAAATAAGGCTCACTCTCTTTTATTTTTTTAATTTGATCTTCAAGTCCTTTTATTGTTCCATCTTCTTTAATATCAAACTTTTCAACCTCTTCAAGTAAAGCTTTAACAGATTTGTTATTTTTAGCTCCTGCACTAGATAAAGCTTTATCAATTGCAGAATCTATTTTAAATTTCTTCATTTCTGCCAAATATTCTTCTTCTCTAGATTTATTATCCTTTTGTAATTGTTCAATCTGTTTCTTTAATTCTTCACTATCACCACTAGATTTTTTTAAATCCTCTAGTTGTTTATCTCTCTCTTTAATACCTGATTCTAATTTCTTTTTTTCACTGTTCACTTCGTCGAATCTATATTTAGGTATGTAATCTTTTAATTCTTCAAGTGACCCTGTTTCACACTTCTTAGCAGTTTCTTCATCTAATCCTAATTTAATAAAATCATTTAATTTCATAATTTAATCCTTTCAAAATCATTTTTTAACCCAGTTCAGTCTGGTATTTTTTGACTTGTTCTTTTTCGTCTGCAATACCAAAAAGACGCACAAAAAAACACCACCAAATCTCAGTAGTGTTTTAAAATTTAATTATTGAACCCAAAATAAACATTCTCTCGCATCTTGTAAAAATTTTTTAGCTTTATCCATGCGTGAATTCTCACTAAGAAAATATATACCTTCAGGTTTGATTTTAAAATTATCTTGTATATTAATACGGTCATCTAAAACAAAAATATTTTTAAATAAGATTACTCCTTCAACATATCCAGAATAACATAATTCACGAATAATATACTCCCAATAACTATCTGGTATATTAACTTTCAGAACTTCACGTAAATTACATACATCAACCCTCGCTCCATTCTTCAAGCAACTATATAAATAAGATAATATCTTAAATACTATTACGTCAAAATCATCTTTTGCCATTTGTAACATTCCTTCTAACACAGATCTGTATAACTTTATTTCTTTTGCTCATCATTCTGATTCTGAGATGCTTTAATACGCTCGTCAATCTCATCTATTATACGACGTCTCCTATCTGCTTCTTTCAACATCTCATTTAGTTCTTCGTCAGTCATTTTTTTAAATTCAGAAGCCCAACGTTCCTTAATAGATCTAGGTCTTCTAAACTCTAATCCGTAAGTCCTTTCAAATGCTTCTTTTAACATATTCCTTTCTTCTTCTGTCATGCTAACCCAGTGCTTCTTTTCATCACGATATAATCTTTTCTCAAGTTCTCTATACTCATTTATCATCTTTGACTACCTCCAGAAATATTCTATTGGCTTCTATTTTTAAAACCCTATATTTAAGACCTCTAGCAAGCAATAACTCATTTTCATTTTCGTATGCACCATTATATCCTAAATACGCAGACACAGTTCCCATGGGAACCTTTATTTCAACCATAAAGTCTGTTCCAAAAAAGGTCGAAAAATCTTCCGCTACACCTTCATCAAATGAAGTACTATAAAAACATTTAATGTCAAAGACATCCCCAACTTCATAATTTTCAAAGTAATCCCTATATGTCCCCTTATAAACTATGACATCATCTAAAAGTTCAAATTTATCTAAAGCACTATCAATAAGCGAAATTTTATTAGCAATCTCTTCTTCACTCACAGAACCTTTACCAAGGGCTTCATTAATATCTTCATATCCATTTTCTGAATAATCCTTAATTACATCAGCTTCAGCATCACTAAGTCTATTATACCATTTATTACTTAATTTTTGATAGTCATTAATTTCTTGATTATTAAGAACCCTATATTCAATTTCATTCTTCTCTAGATCTGTTCCATCGATGTATTGTCGTTTCCAATCTTTATATCTCATATTAGATGGTATATATATCGTATTCCCATCTCTATCTGTTGCAACACGTTCTCCAACACCATAGTCATCATAATAAGGAACTATAATTGATCTACATCTGGGATGAAATGGCGGAGCATTCACTCCTATCTCCATATCTTTTAAACTAAATACTTGTCCATCAAAATCTTGACAAATTGGAGATGTTTTCGAATCCAATACTGCCACAACTTCATATTGTTCTATATTTAGTTCCTCAAAAGCCTTTTTTTGAGATACAGTATGAAAAAATGCCACCTCAGTCATAACCAGACGGGCAGCATTTGATTTTTGAGTATTAAATTTATTAGCAAAGCGTTCTATTAATTTTTTTGGTGTCCTACCCAAAAAAACATTTTGTATTAGTTCATTTTGTAACTCATTAATTAATTTATCTTTAGAACCCCATATCCTCGCAGAAAAATTTTTCCCATCTCTTGCCCAAGGCTTAGATATTAATTTATCCAATAGAGTTTCATCAACTCTATCTATCGGAAACCCAACATTAAAACCCTTCTGTACTTCGAATATAGTTTGATAATAATTTTCAGCAAATACATCTCTTAAGGTTTTATCTAATTTATCCACTTGATTACCAAAAACTAATTCAACTTCTTGCTGTAATCTTAGTTTTAAAGCTTGTAATCGAGTTACATGGAATTTAGCCGATGCGTTTTCAAGTTCTTTCATCCACCGAAGGTTAATTGCATTTTCTCTACCAGCTTCTATATACTGCTTAACATCCCATTTAAACTCTTCCAATTCTTTTGAATTTAATAATAATTTAGCATCATGTATATCCAATGAATTATTAACAGCAAATCTTCCATACCAAGCTTCAATTTGTTTTTCAATTTCTCTTTGAGCTTTAATCAAACTCTCTTCTATGTTTTTATAGGCTTGGTAACCTTTCTTGTATGAAGATTTCTCAAGTTCAATAAATCTATCTTTCCAATAATTATTCATCTTCAGGCTCTTCTTTTTCAAAACCGTAACTATCTAGTTCTTTAGCCTTCTGAGCTTCTAGTCTTACAAGTTCTAATTCAACATCAGATATCCATGGATGCTGGGCAAGGATTGTTTCATTAGATAAAATTCCCATAGATTTAACACAATTTTCAATCGCTTCACTCTCAGAAATCAAAATGTCTCTGTTAAATATAAATTCAACTACTTCATTTTCAAAATTACCTAAACCTTTAATATTAAAATGTACATTTATAAACCATAACAATTCCTCAAAGGAAGCTTGAAATTCTGTTTCTACCGAATTTGTATCTAAATCAATATCAGAATACATAGATAAAATATTCATCTGGTTAGGGGTGCCAGATAATCTATCGTCCTTAGCATCATAACCCATCGAGTTTTCTATAATGGCTTTTTTAAATATTTCTAATATAGTTCTATAGTTTTCTGAATTAACCTCAACATGTAGAGAATCCACGCCTCCATTTGTAGATGAATCGGTTCTAACTTTTACTGCTCCATATGTAGCTAGATTACGTCTGAACTCTCCTAGATTTTCACCGTCATAGTTCTTGATTATAAGAATCGTATTTCTAGAGTCTTCTTCCATTTGGTTTTGAAAATTAGATTCTAATAAATTTAATCCATCTTGAAGTGTTTTAACCATTTTAATCAATGGTATTTCTTTGTGATTATATTTGAATGGAATTATAGGTATCTTATACCAATTGTAAAAATGCTCAACTCCATCTTTAATCCGGATTAAATAATTAGTATGATAGGGTTCAACTAATTTTAAATTACCTCCCACAAATTCATAATGATCAATGCCTAAGTCAGAGTACACTTCAACTTTTTCTACAGTTTCATAAAATCCATTTTTGAAAACTTCAACATTAAAGAATCTAATTAAATATTCTAACTCTGTGTGCTCTGAATCAAGCCAATGTGGTATAACCTCAAAAGGTTTAAATCGTTTAAAACTTAGCTCTCCTAGCTCATTATAATACACAAATAAAAATCCAATACCACAATTAAGAGAATCTTCAGCAATGTTTTTAATGATTCTTTGAAACCTTTTATTAAAAATAGATTTCAGTAATTTTAAGTAAGTTTTATTTTCACATTCTATAGTTAGTGGTTTAGCCAATAAATAATCAACCTTTTGATTAACCATTTTTTTATACTGATTGTCTATAATTTTATTATTAGGTATGTTATGTACTTCTTTTAATTCTCCATTTTCTCCTATAGCCATTCTAGTTCTTTTCAAAATATCATGGAGTCCTAAATAATAACGCTCACCATCAAGCATTACTTTCCTTGTCATAGATAATTTAAATTTATTAATCTCACTAGTTAAAAAACTAATATCTCTTAGAATATATCTCACCTCCTAATCAAAACTATAAGTATCCCCTCTAGAAAATCCTTCTAATGCATAACGCATTGCGTCCATCAAATGATTAAAGTCATCAATAGGTTTGTTTATCATCTGTCCTGTTCTTTTATCTAAATCCCAAGTATAGTTATTTATTTCAGTCAGAAAATTCACGCATTTAGGATGTATCAATATCTTAAATTCCTGTATAAAATCAATACCATTATTTACGCTATCCTTTCCCTTACGAGCTGGTTTAACTCTATACATTCCTAATTCTCTTAATCTATCAATTGATTTAGGCTCAGCTGAATCAGCTATGATTTTCTCTTTTACATAACCCATATTACTTATTTCTCTAAATATCTGTTCATTACTCATACCCTTTTTATAGAGTTCATCGAACACATAAATAGTCTTGTTAGCATTATCAATAAGTCCACAAAACAAAGCTGATGGATCATTGGTGTAACCAAAATCTAATCCAAACGCTGATTGTATACCTGATATTTTTAGCACTTCATTCAAATCAAAACTCTGCTCTACCCAATTATCATATACAAGTCCATCAACTATACCCCACTCACCTAATCCAGCGACTTTATATCTTTTAGGATTATTGATCCTCATAGTCTCAAACACTCTTAAATCAGATTTATCTAGCCACTCATTACACATATAATTTGTCGTCATAGCTAAAATTTCATCATCTTCAGTGTCAAAAAACCTTTTCTTAATCCAATGCTTTTCATTCCAAGGATTTAATGTAAGAGTTATTTGTTTAAATAAAAAAGGAGCAGCATCTAAGCTACCCCTTATAGATTCGTCCAAAACATTAAAATCATCTTCATTGCTGATCTCATAGGCTTCCTCAAGCCACATCCAACATAAATAACCAAACTCAACTGTGATCGATGTTACTTTAAATGGATCATCTAAACCTCTAAAATAAATCCTTTGCCCTGTAGGTATGTATATAATCTCCAAAGGACTCTCTTTAATATCAAAATAATCCTGTACACCTAATCTATTTATAGCCCATTTGAGCTCCGTAAAACAAGAATCCTTAAGCGTCCTATAAGTCTTACGTACAACTAATAGATTAGCTTTAGGGTGTTTCACAAGATTAACTATATAATATAAGGCCGTAGTCTTAGATTTCTTACTAGCTCTACTACCTTTAACAACTCTATACCGTCCTGTAAACTCCCAAAAATCCTTATACCCCTTACCTACAACATCTTTTAAAGATATCTCTACCATCAAATCAACGCCTTCTAGGCGATTTTAGCATATATATTTAGCTCAGGTAAATGCTCGCACGTCCAAATACAACACATAATATTCCAGATATACGCAGCACGATGATCTTCATCATCATCACCCCTCATGTACTTAAGATAATGCCTAGTACCACTATCAATATACACATTAGCTGGTATACCTTTTTGCCAATTATGGTCTCCATATTTAATTGCACCTAAGCCAAACCTATGACTAACATCCAACAAAACATTATATATATCTTCATCCATCTCTAATTTTAATAAATCAATAAGATGCTCTACATCTCCCGATACTTTAAAATTATGTATTAAATTTAAAGGCTTATCCTCTTTTACATTAATCACAATATCAAGGGGCAATAAATCACATCTACCCTTACCTTTTATAGACTCTCGCACAGCACCACTTTTAAAAACTCTTAAACCATCATTTTCATCTACACAGTTTAAAAAATCCTTTAAAAAATCCTCTGAATTCTTAAACATACTGATACCTCCCTATAAGTCCTCTTTTATAACAATAGGTACGTTTCCGTCTATCTTCACTTTCTCTTTATACATACCATATCTTTTACCCAAAAGTTCTGCTGCTCTTATTTTCTCTTTTTCATCTGGCGGTTTATTAATAACCCTGGAAGAGGAACATCCATCACCAGTACCTTCAACCACAACAACGCAAGATCTAGATTCTCCACGCATAACAGAAGTGAGATATTCCATTATTTCTTTCGCATCTGCTATCTTATCACTACATATTTTATCTAAACGATCATTTAAATAAGTATTAACATTATCAAGAGTTAATAAATGGTGTCCAATAGATTTAGCTGTTTTTTTACTGTATCCTGCTCTAATTGCTGCTTGAGTAGCATTAGAATCAAGTAAATATTCTTCAACAAATCTTATCTGTTTCCGCGTCATACCTCTCCTCCTCGTTATCACAAATTTTTACATTATAATTATCTCACATTATCATATGGAAATGATGGGAAATTTACGGAAATTTACGGAACTTTTAGGAACTTTTGGGAAATTTACGGAACTTTTTTAATATCTTTACTAAAATCACATTCCATCTTTACTCACTTAAATACAAAAAGTGGTACTTGCTTAATAGCAATACCACTTCATAAACTTTTTTTATTTTTCATACCTTTTTAATCTATATAATATTTCATCCATATCCGTGCTATTTAATACTTTTCCATTATCTCCAATCCTATAGTCGATCTTATCTAAGTCTAACTCTTGACATGAATCCAATTTAACAAAACTAT
>OFHA01000695.1_pt1 | contig 27949 bp, 21 predicted proteins | sample 1521891 | NCBI WGS metagenome assembly OFHA01 (sample SAMEA3504089, study PRJEB24116) | mouse gut metagenome | biome: mouse gut; feature: mouse-associated habitat; material: faeces | place: Denmark | collected 2011
TTTCCTGCCAGTACAGTGTCATCCCGATGGGCCGCATATCCGGTTCCGTCGGAATCATTTACAACCTTCTTTGTTCCTTCCAGTACACGATTGGCCGTTTCTTCTGAAAACGCTTCTGAAATCCAGCACCCGGCTGTTACCTCCCTTTTATGGATCAGATAAGGCTTTATGATGTTGCCCTCATTACAGAAAGCAGAATAGATACATGCCATATGTAACGGATTCACCAGAACCTGCCCCTGTCCGTAGCCGGTGTCCGCTAACTGTATTTCAGTTTCAATGCCTTCTGTATTGGAATACTGCGACTCTGCCATCTTAATCTCAAATGGCAGTTCCTCATTAAAACCAAGTCCGGTCAGAGAACTCTCCATCTCTTCTGCGCCAATCTTTAACGCTGCCTTTGCGAAATAAATATTATCGGAATAAATCAGGGCATTCTCCAGAATGACTGGTTCATATGCATGAAGTGTTGTCACATGATAAGAACCCCACGATGCATCCTTTTGCCAGCTTAAACCCTCGTTCCCGTAATCTTCTGCCGGATCGATTGCTCCTGCCTGTAAACCAATCGCAGCGGCAACCGGTTTGAAGACAGACCCCGGACACCATACCTGCCGGAAGCGATTATACATCGGTTTATCTTCATCCTCGTTCAGTGCAGTCCACTGCTCACCGGACAATCCCATGATAAAATCGTTATTGTCATAGGACGGTGTGCTGACCAGAGCCAGTACCTCTCCGGTATAAGGATTCATGGCCACCGAGCAGCTTTTATCTTCCTCAAACTGTTTGTACAGGGAAACCTGCAAACCGGTGTCTATCGTAAGCCGGATATCCTTCCCATGCTGTACCGGAATACACGCCAGTTCCTCCTTCTCTCTGCCGTCCGGGCCGACAATGGAAATCCGGCAGCCATTCCGGCCTTTCAGTTCACTCTCGAACAATCCCTCCATTCCGCTTCTGCCGATTACACTACCGGCTGTATAATCTTCTCCTGCATGTTTCTCCAAATCTTCCGCTGTAACGCTTTGAACATACCCGACCAGATGTGCAGCTGCTTCCCCTAACGGGTATTCACGCACTTCCGTATCAGATATCATCACCCCGGGAATGGCCAGCAGCTTTTCGTGTCTTTCCTTTTCTTTCAGTACCTCTTCGTCCGGATCAGTTCTCATCAGTTCGATTTCTTCGACCCCTGGAATTGTTTTCACCGGCACAAAGGAATCATCCTTTACCCACTGTGCCGACAGCTTCTTTTCTATCGCTCCCGGCGTGATTTCCAGCAGTTCCGCAATCTGTGCGATTGCCTCCTCCCGGTTTTCCAGCTTACCCGGAACAATTCCAACCGAAGATGCCGTACCTTTTCCTGCAAGAACACGTCCGTTCCTATCCAGGATTTCTCCCCGCTCTGCCTGGGTAGTGGAAACTCTTACTTTATCTGAAGAAGTCAGATTCGGAAAAATCATGGAGTCATCCCAGACCAGCTTATATCCTTCTTCACCTTTCAGGAAGAATGCTTCATTCTCAAAGCTGATATTTCCTGCAGCTGTATCAAAAGAAATCTGGTAAGATACCGTCATTCGCTCCTCATCATATGACAGAATTTCAACCGTCATATTCTGCACCCCGATGCCTCCATAAATAGCTGAGTTTCGTTTTACGAAATCCTCCCGACTGACGTTTCCTGATTCCTCAATGTGCATCATCGCATACATTTCTTCATACTCCTGTTCAGGAATATACTCCATGTACTCCACCAGAAGTTCTTCCGGTGTCTTCCACGTATTTTCCTTTGCCGCCAGCATTCCTGCCACACATACTGCAGCAGTTACCGCAGCGATTCCTGCAATGCTGACCGCAATCCACAGGAGCCTGCTTCCTGTCTTCTTACGCTTGTTTCTGTTTTTACCTTTCTTCATGATTGACCTCCATTCACTCTGCTTTGCCGATATGGCAAATAACAAATCAATCTGGCGGATATCTCCATTGGGACGATCGTCGAAATGATCATATTGCATCAATGTACGCTGCATCCCAAAAATATCACTCGCGTAAGATTTAAAAACAAAAAAATTTCTCCCCGCCCGCCATATCGCACTGCACATTCCTCCCTCCTTTTTATCACACCTGTAAGATTTCGTGGCAAAAAAATTTTATCACCACTCCTGCCGCACTTATGTAAATATTATACCAGTAAGATTTAGAAGTCAAGTTATCTTAATAACAAAATTGGTTATGGACGTTATCTGCATTAAGATGAGTGGTAACGACGATTTCGTACTCGTTTCCCCACATACGCCCTGCGGTTTCCAGTCCGGTTTTGTGCGCTTCTTCGGGCGTGGCTTATACGTTTTACAACTCCTATTCCGAACAATTTTATTTCACCAATACCGACTTTGCACGTTCTGCACTTTCCTGACAAACCGGAATTTTTGCTGCGTATTTATCAGTCCCACACAATAGCAAAACAATGAAAACCATCAGGAACAGGCGGTCTGCAGGAAAACAGGGAATCCATCGCAGATTCCTCCCATTCCTCCGCTCCTCCCGAACACAGCCATTCGCATCTTGCAAGCGTTTCCAATTCCAGCGCTGAAAGAGAGGTGCATACGATAGGAGATTCTCCCGCAAGAACCAATACCTCTTTCCCCTCATACTCAGCAATTTCGGTGTCATTGTGCAGTTCAATACGGATCCATGCGACATCCGGCCTTTTCTCAAGTTCCCGCATCAGTTCCCATATTTCAGCAATGGAAGGGCGTCCAAAGTCACAGTCGTTTGGCGCAATGGAATCCTCTGCCGTATTTCCCTCAAAAAATTCATCAAGCGTCAAAAGGGGCAGGCGGTCATCATTTTCCTTCATTAGCTTTTTAAACACATTCAGCTCTATCATGGTCTTATCCTCCTCTGATTTTTTTGTTCTTCCGTTCTTCTGACTCCGCAATCTGGTTCATCAGACAATCTGAAAAAGTCCCTTCAACCGGTGCAGCTTCTCCTTTTGTATAGTAGTCAGGAAGGACTATGTTATTATCCTTGTCAAAACAAAATATTTCATCACCATTCCCTATAATGGACAGGAATGAATTCCATAAACTATAACTCCACGACAGAACGACCAGAATGGGCCTGTGTCATACTGTTTCGCTCGTGGCCATATTTCTTCCTGAACCTCCATATAAAGACCGCCCAATGGGGACATAGTAAACTCTCTGAATTCTTTATATCCTGTTCCGATGGTTCATTTCCCATACAGGCTGCAACCTGATAAGTCTGTTTATCACCGCTTCCGATTTTCCAGTTTAACTTCCTTTTCCGATTATACATGGAAACATGAGATTTTTCCATTCTCAGACTATCTTTGTTTAGGTTTGGATGGCGCTGCCGCTTATCACGGAAACGCTGTCTTTCACCTATGAATAAATTGTCTCATTTTCAGCAACTTCCCTTTTTTGGGGTTAATTACTGACTACTTTGATAAGCACATCATCAACCGCTAAGTGCTATTTTGAATTTTGCATTACCTTTCTGCATTGTAACAAATAAACTTACATTTTATGAATGTGTGATCGCATTTTTATATAGAGAAAACCGGCGTGAAAAACATTCCTGCTTTTTCCGCTGGCTTTCACCTTTGCTATCGCCCATAAGCAGCTGTATTCCAATAATGTTTTCCAATTATCTCCTTATGTGGTGGCACCTTTAGCTGCGTTTCCTTTGCATTCCCACCACACATTCTGTGTGTGTCGGAGCTACTATGTAAACACAATTTTTCAGCCTCGTCACTCACATAGGAACACAATTCTGTATTATTACTTCTTCGCTTTTTTCTTTGCCGTACTATGTATGTTTTTAATACTCTCTAAATATTCTTCTTCAATCGGTGATAAGTTCTGAACCTGATATTTTCTGTATTCTTCTGTTGCTTTTTCCATTGCCTGTGCATGGCTAATTGTACCTGCTCCCTGCAATAGTTTTTCTCCAGTAGTTTTCAATACATTATTAAGATGCTCTACATAATCAGACATATACATGGGATTATGGCGCATAGCCTGAATTTCTGCAAAATCAAAATATCCCGATACAATATTGTTTAGAATCTTCAATTCTTCCTCACTCAAATAATTCTTTGCAATACCAATATCTTTTAATGTTGGAAAATCGCCAGAAAAACTTTTTAGCCCCATAAATGGCTGCTCTGCATCTGCTCGTTTATATATTACCTCTGCCGCTGTATGCCCATGTGCCGCATAATGCAACTTATTTTGAACCATTTTAAAAAATGCGATAGATTCACTGCTTTTAGGATTATAATCCACACTGGTAGCATAAAGGTCAAGCACCTGCCGGTACATCACTTTTTCTGATGAGCGAATATCCCGTATACGGTCTAATAACTCTTTCCAGTAATTTCCGCCTCCCAGATTCTTTAATCGCTCATCATCCATAGTAAAGCCTTTTATTATATATTCTTTCAGACGTTCAGTCGCCCAACGCCGAAAATTTGTCGCTATTCGGGATTTCACTCTATAACCAAGAGAAATAATCATGTCAAGATTATAGTAGGACATCTCCCGTGAAACTTCGCGATTTCCTTCCTTGCGAACCTGTCGGAATTTCCGACAGGTTGAGTTTTCATCTAATTCAAATTCTTCATATATATGTGCGATATGTTCTACAACATTTGTTCGCGATGTTTGAAACAAATCTGCCATTTGCTGTTGTGTAAGCCACACAGTTTCGTCTTGTATCTTAACTTCAATATTTGTTAAACCGTCTTCGGATTGATATATAAGGATTTCACCATAATTATCCATCTTGAATTTCTCCTCCATCCTACTTCTCCAAACATATATTCTCATCATATCGTATCCCAATACTTTCCTGTTGGACGCTGATGGAAACAACATAAATCAGATATTCCGCTCCGCTGGAATGGATGGCGCTTCTAACATTATTTTTACCGAACTTAGCATCTCTCATGTCTGCACACCAATTCATAACTCATTTATACATTATAATATAAAACATCAATACCCATCAAAAATAATTTTACGGTGCAAACTTCTATTCGTATTGGCAATATTTTCAGCTTTCCTTTTATGATATTGCTTATTTTTTCTGTATCATATAACCCTTTTGCATGACAATGCGGACACTCAAAACATCCATTATCTGCACAATTGAGTTGTATAACTATCTGTTCGCCATCCCAGCAATGAGAACAATAATACAAATCATTCAAATCATCTTTCAGCGTCACATATGGCAATTTATGCCGTACTATTTTTTCAGAAATGTCTTTTTTCTTCTTTAATTCCCCGTTATCTTCTCTCAACCTTGAAATTTCTTCCTGCAAATCAAGTGCCTTCGAACTTAAATCTAACAGTTTTTTATATAAGTCAAGGTTATCATCTTTACGCACTATTTCTGCCGCTTCCATAATCTCTTTATATAGTCCCATGTATTATGCCTCCTTAGTTATTTTTTGAAATGTTTTTGTTTTTCCTCCTGTACGCCTGATCAATTCATCTTGCCCAATAACCTTTACCAAATTAGTTATTTTCTTACCATAATCCGTCCTATCTACATAAAAAATTGTTGTCTGAACTCTATCCGCTAAGATAAATTCCCTAATAATATCTCGATCTGTAACATCCAAAGAATGTCCGAAAAAGAATACTTTATGGCATGTAGCGTATTCTTCAACATAACTTATAGTTCCATCATTATCCTTCCGTACTGAAGTAATTTCTTTAATCTGTTCCTGTTCTTCCATTTTATTTAACCACAATTTATATAAGCTGCCTGTCTCTTTATGAATTCTTTGAAAATACTTTTTAAACTCAATAAATTCTGTATTCTGATTTTTCTCGTCCCCTTTCAAATACTCATCAATTCCAAGAACTATGTTATTGGTATCCATTGTATTCTCTATTGCTGCTTTACCGTGAGTATAATCTATTTCATAAGGGAATTCACCATAGTAGTTTTCATATGTACTTGTGTAATTGAATGACAGCACCTTATTTATAAAAGGTAATTCTTTTATATCGGGAAGCAGCTTATCAACTCTTAAATTAGATACATAATCACTAAGATAAATTTCCAAACATCTTATCAGTTTAGATGAAAATTTAGTGAATGATAAATATAATTTTACGCATTCTGTTATTGAAAAGAAGACCGATTTTGCATCATCCATCTTATTTTTGGCATACACAAAAGAAATAAATTGGAGTGCGCCTTCATACATACAGGAGGGTATTAAATGGTTACAAAAACAATAAATGCTATGAATAGGTGTAAAAAATGCATTGATTCACGAAAAAGTTTTGTTTTGCAAGGTGGTGCAGGCAGCGGAAAAACAGAGTCTCTTAAAGAACTTCTCCTCTATATAAAAACAAAACATCCTAAAGCAAGGGTTATATGTATTACATATCCAAATGCGGCTGTAGATGAGATGGCAGGAAGGGTAGGAGAACAATATCTGATAAGTACAATCCATTCTTTCTTATACGGATTGATTGGGCATTACAAAAAGAATATAAAATCTGTTATCTCTGAGTTGTTTTTTGTGCCGGAAATGGTTCGTGCGGAACAATTGAAAGAGCAGAAAGAAGCTGATTATAAAAAAATGGAGCATGAGAAATATAAAAGAGCATATGAAAAATATGTGTCTAATCTTTATAGAATTTGCAAAGAGAATACCGAAAAGGTAACAGGGAAAAGAGAGTATGATAAGGATCCGGAGGGATATAATTAATTTCTTAATAAAAAAATTCGATTGTTGAATGGGAAAATTATGGATATTATTGATGATAAGGAATATTCAGCTATTTATTATAATGAAACAAAATTTCATGGGCTAAGTGATTTGAGTTATGGACATGATGCCTTGCTTGTGCTTTTCCATCTACTATTTGAAAAGTATCCATTATTGGGGAAAATAATTTCAGACAAATATGATTACATTTTTATAGATGAATATCAGGACACTCAGAAAGAGGTACTTTGTGATATACTAACTTTAAGTCAGACATATGGAGTGGCTATAGGTTTATTTGGTGACAATATGCAATCCATATATGATGAGGGTATTGATGATCTTGACATTTTCATAAATGATGGAACGCTTGAATCGATCTTAAAACAGGATAATTTTAGGTGCTCATACGAGGTTCTTGGTGTAATCAACTCGCTTAGATTAGATAGTCTTAAACAGAATGTGGCATTAAAAAAGCTTGATAGTGGTATTTATGAAAAAGAAAAAGATAGACATGCTTTTGTAAAAGTGATGTATTCGCTCGTAGATAGTAAACCATCTGCATTTAGTTGTTCTGAAGAGAAAAGAAAGTATCAGTCAGTAATAAATGAGGCTCTCTTTGAAGCAAAAAAAGTTTGCTGACAATCCAAAAGTCCTTATTTTAACAAATAAAGCAATCGCAGAGAAAAATGGATTTCAACAGTTGTATAAAGTCTTTGATGATCGGTATGCAGATGTTAAGGATAGGATAGAAAAGTATTTGTGTTCAATTCAAGCACTGGATGTGGCTGATTTATGTAATCTTTTTTTGATAAAAGATTATAATTTATTAATTCAGCTTGTACGAAAAGATGGATTTATAATTCACAATGCGAATGATAAGAAACAGCTTCATGACATTATGCATGAAATTGTAAGTAGCAAAGAACTTTCAATAAAATCTGTTATTGAAATAGCTTGTTCTAAAAAGCTTATAAAGCAAACAGAAACTTATAAGAATATCATTGAAAGGAATCTTAATGTTTTAAATCAGCTTATGTCAGATTGTTTTTTATATAGAAAGTTAAATATGCATATTGGATTGCCGGAGGTTCAGCAGGACTTGCAATTCTTGAGTTGACTTTGCTTCTTATGAAGGTGATTTGATGGACAAGTACGGACAAGCGCTAATCAATAATGCGTCTAAGTTAGATGCAGTCACTGATGCATGTGGGGAAATAACCAAGCTGGCTACTGTGATTGTAGAAAATAATAGTAAAGCTGCTACAATTGCACTTCTTAGAAGACTTTCGGAGGCAGTTGATAATCCTAAGCATAAGATTGAGGCTAAAAAGGCGGCACAGGTTGTTAATTCCAGTTTGATTGAGTTTTACGGCTATTTGACCTTACAAGAGATTTGCATGCCAACCGAAGAACCGGACGAGGATACAAGAACACTCCAGGATTTATTGGATGAATTGAATGCACTTGTAGGCTTACAAAAAGTAAAGAATAAAGTTCAAGACTTAATTATGTACCAGAAAGTTCAGAAAATGCGTCGGGAGAAAAAGCTCCATTCCGTAAAAAATACATTGCATCTTGCCTTTACCGGAAATCCGGGAACAGGTAAAGCAACAGTGGCGCGCATCGTAGGTAGGATTTATAAACGTATCGGATTGCTTTCGAAAGGGCATTTTGTCGAGGTTTCAAGGACTGATTTGATTGTCGGATATCAGGGGCAGACAGCGCTTAAGGTGGAGAGAGTAATTGAGCAAGCTAAAGGCGGCGTCTTGTTTATTGATGAGGCTTATAGCATCACAGAAAATGACCACGCTGACTCTTATGGCAGGGAATGTTTAACAGAACTGACCAAGGCTTTAGAGAATTACCGAGAAGATCTGGTTGTGATTGTCGCAGGATATACAGAGCCTATGAATAAGTTTTTTGACTTCAACCCTGGTTTGAAGTCCAGATTCAATACATTTATAGAATTTGATGACTACAGTCCTAATGAGTTGGACATGATACTAATTTCTATATGTAAGAATAATGACTATATTCTGGATGAAGAAGCAAAAGAAAAGATTCATTTGTATTTTGAACATCAGACATCAGCGAAAGACGAAAATTTCGCAAATGGCAGGTTGGTAAGAAATCTTTATGATGATTTAGTTATGAATCATGCAAGACGCGTGATAAATACGGCTAATCCAGGGAGCGTGGAATTGTCAATGATTAAAGCGGAAGATTTCATATTTTGAATCTTCTAAATGAAATATACTATATGCTTTATCAAAGAAAGGGGCTAATTTTGTCATTGATTTTGGTTCGCTACAGATGCTTATTGAAACGAAATCGTTTTTGTTCAAATTGGATGTCAAGCAACAAGTTCCGAATTTGAATTCAGTAAACACTTTCTTTAATCACTTGATAAGTGAAGCATATGCACAACTAAACAGTAGTTATGCACAGCTCAGCTGCAGAGTAAATGTTCCTGTGATAAAGATTATTTTGTTGTATGATGAGTTTTCTAATACGGCTATTATTGAGCAGTCAAAGAGGGAACTTGATAGCATAACAAACCGTCTGCAGCAGCCGTTTGCGCTTTTTCTTCTGTCTCTACTGTTTTTTTACCTCCGGGTCGGAGCTCATCAGATATCCGCCAGTGCGGATTTTTGGTGGTTTCACAATTCTCTATCAGTTCTTTCCTCAGATATTTTCGAAGCATCTCAAGTAACGCTTCCTCTTTGATTGGCTTAGAGAGATAATCATGGAATCCGGCTTCCAGATACATTTCTTTTGATCCCGAAATCGCATTGGCAGTCAGCGAGATCACCGGCACAGCACGATCAGAATCTCCTCTTGCTTGCTGCATTCGCTGCAAGGTTTCGATCCCGTCTATCTCTGGCATCATATGGTCAAGAAAAATCATGTCGTAAGATTGTCTCTGAATCCGTTGCAGACATTCTTTGCCACTTATGGCCGTATCAATCTGTATTTTCGTTTCCCTCAAAAGTCCTTTGACCAATTTCAGATTCATCGCCACATCATCAACGACCAGAATCCTTGCCTTTGGCGCAGTCAGAGGGTCTTTGGTCTCGCCAGTTGAAACCATTCTTCTCTGATATCGTTCTATAAAATTGTCCATCTTTTCACAGCTTCTGACTTTCTGTGGTATCTTTGCCGTAAATATGGAACCCTTGCCGTAGATACTTTCTACGGTCAGCGTTCCGCTCATCATTTTAACTAAGCGCTGTGTCAGATTCAAGCCTAGTCCTGTCCCTTCAATTGTGAGGTTACGCTTCTCCTCAAGCCGCTGAAACGAATCGAAAAGCTTATCAAAATCCTCTTGCTTTATGCCGATTCCCGTATCTTTTACCTGAATAATCAGATTGATCCACGCTTCTTCCCGATCCTCATAATCCATGGCGAACGTTACCGTTCCATTCTCCGTATACTTGACTGCATTCGAGAGCAGGTTATTGATAATCTGCCGGATACGCACTTCATCACCAGACAATTCGCAAGGTATGCATGGATCAATCTTTAATTCCAATTCCAGTCCTCTTATCCTGCGTCTTAAAAAAAGTCATGTTATAGCAGTCATTAATGACGGAAAACAGATCATATTGAACTGGCAGGATATCCATGTTTCCTGACTCAATTTCTGAAATGTCAAGAATGCCATTCACAATTGAAAGAAGCGTCTGGCCAGCGCTTTGGATATCCCGTGCATATTCCAGCAAATGCTGATCCTGACACTCCTTAATCATAATTGCGTTCATTCCCAAAATCCCGTTAATGGGCGTTCGAATTTCATGGGACATATTTGCCAGAAACCTGCTCTTTGCATTATTCGCATAATCCGCCTCCTGCCTCAATTCGATCAGTCGCTGGCTGTGCCTGTAATTGTGCAATTTGGACTCATGTAGTTTGTAATAGCCAAACCATGAAATACCGTATGCGATCATATACAATAAAGGAAACCGCACACAAAAAATTTCACCGTATTCATACTGGAGCAAAACAGAAAGCGGTGAGTAAAAAAGTAAGAAAAGAAAAAACAGAAAATAGGATGAAACAAGTATTCCGCTGTGAAAATTTAGAAGTGGCATCGCCGCCGGAATCAGCAGTATCCATAAAATGGCAAAGCCGTCATTGCCGCCGATCACGGCATAAAAGCTGAACATAATAATTACGCAGACACAGATTCCTGCCTCGACAATGCTCTTTTTCTTTTTGCATCCTCCTATGATAGCGAAAACACAGGCGACCACAGCTCCCAGTAATGTAGTTTCAAACATGGACCATGATTTTTGATAGATATTCACCACGCTCATAATCAGAAAAAATCCGGTCAGCATAATGCTAAACTGAATACAACGGCGAAGCGTCAACAAATGCTTCGCTTCTTTCCTCTCCTGTTCGTCATCTGGATCAAACCTAAGATTTTTCACAACTCTTTTTATTCTTTCATATATCCTGCCTACCACTGTGTTTTCTCCCAGGAACATCTTTGCTCTTCCTCCAATTTATGTTCTTTAGTCATCGCTTGGAGCAGTTTGAGCTTCCTCTATTATGATCCAACGCTCTTCTGACCCTTTTTAAAAGTTCTTCTGTATGGAAAGCTTTTTTATATCATCTACTACATCTAAAATGACTGCCATGGCAACTTCGAAACCGCTAGTGTCTTGTCTCGTTGATAATTAGCTAAACTCACTTGTCTATTTGCCCATCTGCCGTGTTAGATTTTCTAGCCGTAGCCACCGCTACGCCGTCGAAAATCCGCCTTGCAGATGAACAAATATCCTGCGCGATTTCACTAAATATCAACGAGACAAGACACTAGGTTTTTGTTCCTATTCAGGTGTGCTGGCAACGAGAAGAGGCGCAGCACGCCTGCGGAAAAGCTGTGGACCTAAGATGCCCATTTCACTTGTTTTTTTTAACTTTTCTTGCACTCAGAATAAAATGAAAAGTTAAAAAAATCAATATTGTTTGCACGACTGGACGTTTTTCTGCGCCAGTGGACGGTAAATCCGATTAACCCATCTCTTTTTTCAAGGTACGCTATAAGAAAGAATCCCATTCTGCGAGGCGACATATAAGAAAACAATACGGCGCATCTTTTCTCATTTGTCTGCTTTCTCATTCTGTCTATTTGACAAGGAGCATATTAAAAACGCTAGGCTCAATGGTTTGTGTTATGAAATTATTAGGAAGCTAAATTTTTGGCATCTGCAACAATGAAATATGCCAAAAACTTAGCTTCCTATGATTTATATATGCGTATAAAATTCTTCAATCTTATTTAGCAGTCCATCAAAGTCCATGTCCTCAATCTCAAAAAATTCTTCTGTGCCGAAACCCGTATTTAACACTTCCTGGTATGAATGAAAGTCATAAATAATTGGTTCCCCTTTCTTGCCTAAGAGATTATCTCTAATAGTTCCAGTTTTTGCAATCAAGCAAAGGTGCTGGTATTCTTTATCAATATATTGTGTATTATTGTCCGGATGAGCATACAAAAAGTGTTGCGAAGGTGTCAATGCTATTAAGTTCTCTAAATAATCCGCAATCGCAGGGAACTCATTTACAGGAAATATATGATGCATCTGAGTTGCTTTATCCATAATATGTCTTTCATCAAATAATTCTGTTTTACTTTGACGATAAGCATCGTTAATTCTACGCAAGTTTTTCTTGGCATGGTTGATGCAATATTTAGTCATATCATTACCATCCAAATTAGGTAATGTAACTTCATAATCAGACCTGGTCTTATCTTTGGGCTTCTCTGATAATAAATCGCGCCAGTTTTTTTGATTATACATAATCATGTCTCGTGTAATAATATCTTTTGATAAATGTCCTCTTTGCGTTCCGCGTTTTTTATATTTGCACGCTAAAGGATTTAATACTTTAGTGAAAATACGTCCACATTCTGTTGCTCCATTGATTGGGGTATTGCTAATTGTGAAATTTGTATACAAGTCCTTTAATTCCTTGAAACTATTTTTATCCTGCAATCTGAAAAAATGCTCAAACATTCTATAAAGATCACTGTCTTTAAGTACTTTTTCAATGTAAAGGCAAAGAAAATTATAGCTGTTTCTTTCTCTAAAGCTTATATACTCAAGTAATTCATAATTCACAATCGAATATATATATCCATGTCCGCTTTTTTTGCCATGAATTATGCCCGCTGCATCCAATAATTTAATTGGCTGGCCAAAATATTTGTCATATTCGTTGGATGCATTTTGCGTAGGATCTGGCTTGCAAAAAATTTGTTGAACATTTTCTACGGTATAATCATTATACCAGATATCGTTTACTGTAAATGTCTTATCTGGCTTGTTGTTAATATATTCCACGATACAATCAGATACCAGGCACAGAACATCCATCGTGCACTTTTGATCTATCCATCGTCCGTTATGTGTCTTTCGTATATCATAATCGTGTTGATTTAAAAACTTTTGTATCATTACATTATCCATGGCAACTCCTCTTTTTAACACTCCATAAAAAAATACACTTGTAGCATCGACATTTAGCGAGCGTGTTTGATAATTTCTTGCTATTTGATAAAAATGACGATATTCTTCGGTAGAAAAATACTCCATTTGTTCTTCTGTCAGTTCGATTTCTTCTTTTGGTATTAAGATGGCAACAGAACCATTAACTACGATATTCTCCCTGTTACGCATCACTCGTGGCTTATATGTCATATTAGGCGTAAGATAAACATCTTTATTGCCAACATACTTATATGCGCTTAGTTCTTCCACAGTATCCCTTTTTATGTAAGTATCATATCCCGGAATATCAATGATCTCTTTTCCATCATCACTAATATTCCTCGATTTGATAACTCTTAGGTAATCCTTGCCTTTCTTTTGCGTTGTGTTAGAGTTTGTTATTTGCCTGTCTCGAAACACCTTGAACTTGTCAAAATCCAGTCTCTGTGAAATGTCATCAAAAAACGCATTCCTATAAATAATCCAATAAGGATATAGCTTATCTGTAATATATTTTTGTTTTTGAATTATGCTTCGCTTCAATGTAAGCGATTCAACTGTTGTATTTTTGGGATGACCGTTGGTATCAATGAACATAGATATCGTTTCCACCAGCACGCCTTTAAATCCATTCTCGCCATAATCCTGAATACAATCAATTTTCTTTGTTGAAAGCAGTGCTCTTGTAGAAGCAAACTCGAGCGTATTCAATATAGCCTTGGGCATTATCATAACGACATAATCAGATAACAAGATTGATTTCTCTAAAAAGAATTCAAAGGTATTTGTAGTGTTTTTATTGGTATTATTTTTTAGATATTTTTCAGCTTCTTTTGCCTTGAGTTTCGAAAATGGTGGATTGCCAATCACTAAATCGTATCTTTTGGTAAATTTACATAAAAGCATGTCTTCATTAATGAAGTTCAAATTGACATTATCTGGTTTTCTCTGCTTTTGTAATAATAGTTTTAGAATCTGCAAATTGTTTTCGTCAATGTCTACCACGTCAATGTTTACCTTTTTGATGCCTTCATATTTCTTAAAAAGAAAAGGCAAAAAATTACCCACGCCAACCGATGGCTCCAGTATATTTAATTCATCTTTTTCAAAGTCAGGCAAATGCTTAAATATCTCATTTACAATAAACTTATTTGTGTAATATGCGGCATTATGTTCTCTTTTTGAATTTGTTAGTTCTGCAATTCGCGCCAACGAAGCGCTTCCTAAATGGAGAGGATTTTTCTGAATGAATTCCACTAACTTTTCAATATCTAGTAGTTGATATTCTTCTATTGCTTTATGTATCTTTGCATTTGAAAAATGCTCTTGTTGCATAAAATTGCTGATATTGCAAGCAATTTGATAAAAAATTTCTGTAGGAACCGCTTCTCCTATGCTTTGTCTGATTTTAATTTCTTCCTTTTTTAAAAGCGCTTTCTTGCTCTTTTCTGGCAATGCATTAAGTTCTTCTAAAGATTTGTCTACCCATTTAAATTCAGTAGGAATGGTCATCATTTTCATCAATTCGCGAATTGAAAACACCCTGTCTTCTTGCGGATGAATCGTATTTTGACTTGCTAGCTGATCATTCCTAGTATGAATGCATGGGGCGACCTTATTCCAATACTGACGGGTATACTTATCGCCGTTCTTTTTTTTGTTAGGAATAATCTTGCCATCTACAACTTTATGTGGATATTTCATTACGTCTTGATTATCAAACGCAGACGCTCCCTGATTCAAATCGTGAATCCAACAACGCATTTCCTGAGGATATGTCCTGAATGCATGAAAAAAGTCTGAGGAACATATCTCACCCCATTCTAGCTTTGGCATATCGCTGATAATTTGTTTTAAAGTCTTTTCTTCCACATAAGCAGGATATAATTCTATCGGTGCAATATACTCTGCCATCTCTTTGCTAATGCCAATAACAAGCGTACGAGTTCTTGAAGAATTTGAACCATAATTTTTAAAATTGAGTATTCTGCTGACAATTATATAGTTCTCACTTAATTCTTCGTCGATGACAACCCCGATTGCTTTCACACTGCCATCTGGCGCTGTACATCCTGTCTTCATAAATGCCGCTACATTTTCAAAAATAAAGAATCTTGGGTTTATTTTTTGAATTAAATGTATCGATTCTACAACTAAGCTGTTTCTCGTTATCTCGTTTTCTGTCTTTTTATGATTGGCAACAGACATGCCCTGGCATGGCGGAGTTGCCACTAGGACGTCAACTCTGTCATTGCCAAGGTCTTCCCATTTTTTAATTTCTGTAAAAATTTTTATCTTTGTTTCCTCTGTTGTTATATCATCGCAAATATATCCTGATTGATACTTGCATTTTTTATTAAATTTTTGAACATTTAATCTTCGCTCAATCAATTCATTTGTTGCAATACATTCAAATCCTGCTTTCTTAAACCCAAAACAACCAACTCCAGCGCAACTAAAAAGACTAATATATGTTAAGGTTTTATCTTTTAACATTTCACACACCTCATTTACCATGATTATTTTTTCTAGCATCCGCAGGCTTTTTTGCATCATAAGGAATAAGCCATGTTTTGCCTTTCTTTACAACACCGACAATCCGTTCCTGCTCACATAGAACTGCTATTCTCCTTGAGGTGATTCCCCACTTTTTAGACATTTCAGTTGTTGTTAAGTACTCCATTTCGCTTTCTCCTACTCTATATATGCCATTATATTCATTTATCTGAATAATTTCAAGATATTTTTATCAATTTGAGTTTCCCCATTTTGTAATTCATAGTGCCAAAAGGTCTTGCTGCCTTTGGCAGCATAGACATCTTGCACAAAAAGTGCTTGAAAAGCTAGCTTTTCAGAGCGCTTTTATGTGCAAAGTGTTTTCATCACTTTGTGATGGAAACCTTTTGGCACTATGAATTACAAAATGGGGAAACTCAAAATTTTTATCAAATGTATTCGTTTCTCTATTGACTTTAAAAATAGAAGAGCCTATAATTAGAACAAAAGTTTTAGAACGTTAGTTATAGAAAGGAAAATGGGAAATATGCCGCCAAAAGCAAAATTTACAAGAGAGCAAATTACAAAAGCTGCCTTGGAGATTGTCAGAACAGATAATTTTGGAAATCTTACTGCAAGAGCGTTGGCAAAAAAACTTGGAAGTTCTTCATGCCCTATTTTTACGGTTTTTGAAAATATGGAAGAAGTACAACAAGCAGTGCTTGAAGCTGTCAGAGATGTATACAAAGGATATGTTACAAAAGGATTATCAGAATCCCCCGCTTTTAAAGGAGTAGGGACACAGTACATCCTTTTTGCCATCAAAGAGCCGCATTTGTTCCAAATCCTTTTTATGAGAGAGAAAGAAGAACCTTTAGAGATAGACAATGTGCTGCCTGCGATTGAAGAAAGCTATGATCAAATCCTTGGATCTATTACGGCAGAGTATCAAATCGCTGAAAAGGATGCAAAAAAGCTGTATAGGCATTTGTGGATTTATACGCATGGAATCGCTTCTCTGTGTGCAACAAAAATGTGCCATTTCACAAGCAAAGAAATAAGCGAAATGATGACCGAAGTGTTTATCAGCTTATTGAAAAATAAAGGGGGAAGCAAACGATGATTGAGGTAAAACAGGTCAAAAAGTTTTATGGAAATGGAGAAAGCCGCTTTCAAGTATTGAAAGGCATCAGCTTAAATATTGAGGATGGAGATTTTTCCGTTATTTTAGGAGCTTCAGGTTCTGGGAAATCTACGCTGTTAAATGTAATGTCGGGGTTGGAACGTCCAGAAAACGGCGAGGTCATTTATGATGGAAAAGATATTGCCAAGTTTTCCGATAGTCAGTTGACACAGTTTCGTAAGGAGAATGTCGGATTTATTTTTCAGCAGTATTATTTACTGCCTCATATGAACGTTGCGAAGAATGTAAAGATGGGTGCTGATTTGGCTGAGAACAAGGATTATAAAGCTATTATTCAAGCGGTAGGGCTAAAAGATAAGCTTCAGAAATATCCAAGTGAGCTTTCAGGCGGGGAACAGCAGCGGGTATCTGTCGCAAGGGCCTTGGCAAAAAAGCCGAAAGTACTGTTTTTGGACGAACCGACGGGGGCGCTGGATGAACAGACTGGCAGGCAGGTGCTTGACTATATTTGTAAATTGCAACAGCAATATGGCTTCACAATCGTAATGGTGACCCACAATTTGAATATCGCAGAAATGGCAAAGACAGTTATTAAGATCAACAGCGGAACTATCTCTGAAATTGATAAAAATAAAACTCAGAAAACCGCTTATGAGATTGGATGGTGAACGCATGATTATCGGAATAAAAGATCTAAGAAATCTTTTGGCAATAACAATTGTAACTGGTTGCGCAGCCTTTGTCTGTTCTTTGTTTTTGAACTATAACATGGATGTGGTTACGATAAAGAATCAAATAACGACGCCTCAGGGAATGATAATGTATGATGCGCTGATATCAAGCGGAAAAGTTACCGTTAGCGTATCAGGTGGTTGCTTGATTGTTACGACGGTTATCATGTTGATTTTTTATGTGAAAAATTATATTGACAGTCATGGAAAAGAACTTGGCATTTTGAAAGCCTTGGGCTATTCCAATTTCAAGATTGCCAAGCACTTTTGGGTATTTGGCGTCAGTGTGCTATTTGGCTCAGTCTTGGGGTGCATTGGCGCCTGTGCATATATGCCAGCTTTTTATGAAGCGCAAAACAGTGAAGGGCTTTTTCCCAAAATGCTGCCGCAGTTTCATCTTATGCTGGCTTTTTGCCTGATTGTCCTGCCAACCATGTTTTTTATGTTTGTGGCTATGCTGTATGCTTTTTTTAAGCTCAAAAGCCCGGTAATAGCCTTGCTTAAGGAAAGGCAAAAAATAAGCATAAAAAAAGCAAAAAAGGAAGGGAAAGAGTCTTCTTTCCTATCAGATTTAAGAAAAAATACCTTGGGAAGCAGAAAAATACTTGTATTCTTTATTGGCTTTTCGGCGTTTTGTTTTTCCTCGATGACGCAAATGTCTATGTCGATCGATGATTTGGCGAGCGAGAATTTTTCATGGATGATGATTTTAATTGGAATGATTCTGGCTTTTATGACGCTGTTGATGTCCTTAACGAGCGTGGTGAAAGCAAATATTAAGACTATCGCAATGATGAAAGTATTTGGATATTCTCAAAAAGAATGCAGTAGATCCATTTTTGGCGGCTATCGTCCTGTTTCATATATTGGCTTTGTAATTGGGACGGTTTACCAGTGCTTATTGCTTAGAATCACGGTAGATGTGATTTTTGCTGATTTTGAGAATATGCCCGTGTATCGTTTCGATTATAAATCATTAGCGGTTTCTTTTGTGACATTCATTGTCTCATACGAATGCGTCATCTATGGCTATTCAAGAAAAATAGGCAAACAATCTCTTAAAAGCATTATGCTTGAGTGAAGCAGGAAAATGTCGGAACTCATTGAATATATTGAGACAATGCGATCTTAAAGTTGTAAAATGTTCAACACAGAACAGAAAAATAAAAAAATACTTGCAATACAGAAAAAAATATGGTATTATACCAATTGTCGCTGACAGGTGATGGAGATGGCTCCTTGGTCAAGCGGTTAAGACATCGCCCTTTCACGGCGGTAACACGGGTTCGATTCCCGTAGGAGTCATTTAATTAAGGTATTGACGAATATTTCTATATTTGTTATAATATATTGTATTAAGGCGACATAGCCAAGTGGTAAGGCGTGGGTCTGCAACACCCTGATCACCAGTTCAAATCTGGTTGTCGCCTCTTTTTATTAGGTGCTTGATGTATTCAGGCGCCTTTTTTATTATAGGATTCAGGTGCCAAAAGATTTTAGGAAATTTCGTTGAAATTGCCAATAAGATAACAAGCCCTTCAGGCAGGATTCTTTCTTGTGCATACTAAATTATTTCAGCATGTTTTTGAGCATCCTAATGATAGATAATATTCAGAAAGCAGAGGTAAATCATATGGCATTTGGAATGAAGAACCAGGCTGCAGACTTGGGAAAAGATCCAATTTGGAAATTATTGCTAAAGCTCGGGTTTCCAGCGATTTTAGCGCAGATTGTAAATATGTTATATAATATAGTGGACCGTATCTATATCGGACATATCAAAGAGACAGGCGCTATTGCGCTTACCGGGGTTGGATTGTGCCTGCCCATGATTCTGCTGGTTATGGCATTTAGCGCCTTGACAGGCATGGGAGGCGCACCGAAAGCAGCCATATATATGGGAAAAGGAGATTTGGAGAGTGCCAGGAAGACATTGGGTTCTTGTGTGGTGATGCTGACGGCAACGGCGGCTGTACTGACATTTGTGTTTTTGGTGTTTGGCAAAGATCTTCTATATGTATTTGGAGCCAGCAGCAATACCATATCATATGCGTGGAGCTATCTTCGGATCTATGTGTGCGGAAGCATTTTTGTCATGATTTCGTTAGGGCTGAATAGCTTTATTACGACACAGGGCTTTTCCCTGGTGGCTATGGCTACTATTTTAATTGGAGCGGCTATCAATATTATTTTAGATCCGGTATTTATTTTTGGATTTGGCATGGGGGTGTCAGGGGCGGCTCTTGCGACTGTGATTTCTCAGGCGATTTCCGCAGCGTGGGTTTTGCGGTTTCTTAGGGGAACGAAGACGAAGCTGCGGATTGATAGGAGATATCTCCAGTTGAAACGGGAATATGCGCTCCCGGTATTGGCGCTTGGTCTTTCGCCTTTTGTGATGCAGAGTACGGAAAGCCTGATCAATATTTCTTATAATACGTCTCTGTATAAATATGGCGGGGATTTGGCAGTATCTGCAATTACAATTTTAAGCAGCGTGATGCAGATGGTATTATTGCCGATAAGCGGCCTTGCCCAGGGGGCCCAGCCGATAGTCAGCTATAATTATGGAGCTGGGAATAATGCCCGTGTAAAACAGGCGTTTTACTTGCTGTTTGCGGTAAGCTTGGGATTTGCAGTGACAGTTTGGGCTGTCATTATGTGTTTTCCTGGTGCGTTTGTGCGGATTTTCAACAGCAACTCCAGGGAATTGTATCAGATGGCAAGCTGGGCGATGCGCATTTTTTTGGCAGGGACTTTTGCAATGGGGGGACAGCTTGCATGTCAACAGACATTTTTGGCTCTGGGACAGGCGAAAGTGTCTCTGTTTTTTGCATGTTTTCGGAAGTTGATCTTAATGATACCTTTGATTTTTGTCTTGCCCCTGTTCTTTGAGAATAAATTGCTTGCGGTATTTCTTGCGGAAGCAGTCTCAGACTTGATGGCTGCCGCGGCAACTATCATTACGTTTCTGATCTTGCTTCCTAAGATATTGAAAAAGGAGCGCTAATGGACAAATCAGAAAGGCGGAGAGGATATTGATGCAAAAGAATACGAGCATAGAAAGAAAAAAACGACAGTTAAGAAAAATGGGCATTCGCGCCAAAATATTGCTTCCAGCAAGTATTTTGATCGTGTTACTGTGTGCTGTTTTGGGAATTAGTGCATATGTCCGGCTGAGGGATGGCTTGGTTGCAATGGGGGTAGAACAAGCAAGAATGGCTGCAGTTGTCTCTGCGAAGGTTGTTGATGGCGGGCAGCTTGAAATATTGATAGAAAAAGGACAAGAAAGCGAAAAATTTCAAAAACAGTTGTCTTCCCTGAGAAGCATTCGTGATGAATGTGGAATAAAGTATCTTTATACATTGTACGAGGAGCAGGGGCGGGTATATTATGGGATCGATACGGATGATAATGCAGAAACCCGCAGAAAGGCAGGAGAACCTTTCGAGGTCTCGTATCAAGAGATGCAAGGCGTATTTCATGGGCAAGCCTATATGCAGGACTATATTGATGCCACGGAAGATGGATATTTGATTTCTGCTTATATGCCTGTCTTTGATGCGAAAGGCGAGAATGTCGTGGGCGTTGTTGGATGTGATTACGACGCCTCTGGGGTGATGGCCCGGCTAAATACGATTTTAAAACAGATGATAACAATCGCTGTGATTTGCCTGGTTGTTGCTTTGGTGGTGATCAATGTGATAATCAGCGCAATGATCCGAAATTTGCGCAGGGTAGACCATAAGATTTACGAACTGGTGCATCATGAGGGGGATTTGACTCAGCGTTTGGAAGTTCATACAGGGGATGAACTGGAACTGATTGCTGAGAATGTAAATCAACTTTTGGCATATATCAGAAGCATTATGCAAAACATTGCCCAAAATTCGGGCCAATTAACCAGAAGCAGTACTAGGATTGCGGGGGAATTGTCGGATGCGCAGATGAGTGTCTCTGACATTTCTGCCACTATGGAACAGATGAGAGCGGCAATGGAACAGTCGAGCGCCGCTCTGGATCAAATTAATGAAGCCGTTTGGCAGGCGTTTGGGTTGATTGAGCAGGTAAACAGGCAGGCAGAGGACGGTAGCAGTTCGTCTGGACAGATTATGCGTCATGCGTCGCAGATATATGAAAAAGCACTGCAGGAGCAACAGGAGACGAAAAAGCGGGTTGCCGATATGGCGAGGTCAGTACAGCAGAAAATAGAGAAATCCAAAGAAGTCGAGGCAGTACGGGAATTTACGAAAGATATCATCAATATTACAGAAGAGACGAATCTTTTGTCGTTGAATGCAAGCATTGAGGCTGCAAGGGCTGGAGAGGCTGGAAAAGGATTTGCGGTTGTAGCGGATGAAATTGGAAAGCTTGCACTCAACTCTGCGGATGCTGCCGGGGAGATTCAAAAAGTAACTGCCCAGGTGATTGAGACAGTGGATGAATTGGCGAAAGAGGCAAAAGAGATGATTGCGTTTATGAGCGAAACGGTTAAGGACGGTTATGATAAACTGTTGAAAACCAGCGAAAACTATCAGGGCGATGTGGGGAAAATGAATCAAATGATGCTGGAATTTCAAACCAACAGCCAACAAATGAGCATCCGTATGGAACGTATCCGGGAGACAGTGGAGGACGTGAAAAATGCCGTTAGCGACAGTACTGTGAGGGTTGCCAATGTAACGGAAAAAGCAGTGGACGTAACAGCCAGTGTCAGAGATATTGGCACAGAGGCGAATTCCAATATGGACATCGCAGAGCATTTAAGCCAAGAGGTGGAAAAATTTAAATTGTAGGAAGAGAAGGTGATGAGTGATGCGTATTTTACTTGCGGAGGATGAAGTGGATCTCAATCGTATTATTGCAAAAAAGCTGATTTCTGACGGCTATAGCGTTGATAGCTGTTTTGACGGCAGGGAAGCGATCGATGTGTTATCCTATGTGGAGTATGATGCAGTAATTTTGGATGTCATGATGCCAAAAGCGGACGGGTATGAAGTGCTTCGTTTCCTGCGTGACGCAGGCAAAACGACGCCTGTCTTGTTCCTTACGGCAAAAGATGCAGTCTCAGATCGTGTCAAAGGGCTAGACAGCGGAGCAAATGATTATCTAATCAAGCCTTTTTCCTTTGAGGAATTGTCTGCCCGGCTTCGAGTCATGATGCGGACTTCCTTTGGAATTGCAGGCAATGTGCTATCTGTTGCTGATCTTAGCATGGATTGCGCCGCCCATGTGGTAAAGCGGGGTGGAACAGAGATTTCTCTGTCGGCAAAGGAATATGAGCTATTGGAATATTTGATGCATAATCAGGGAATCGTGCTTTCTAGGGAAAAAATAGAGGATCATATATGGAATTTTGACTATGAGGGAGGAACTAACATAGTTGACGTATATATCAGTTACCTTAGAAAAAAGATAGACGGAGGGCATGGAACTAAATTAATCCATACCGTCAGAGGCAAAGGCTATGTGTTGCGGGAGTTAGATAAAACATGAAAAACTTGTCTATTCGCTTTCGTATTACCATGTGGTTTACGGCGGCTCTTCTTATCGTAGTATTTTTTACTTGCTTCGTCATTCTCTATGCAGATCATCAGATCATACAAAAAACGATTCGTGACAGTTTGGTTCAGACTGTGGAAGATAATGTGGATGAGATCGAGTATTATAAAAAGAAAGTAACTGTGGATCCGCAGGAAACAGATTATTATCTTTCTTTTGGCGAAGGATATCTGGAAATTGACGATGATTTTCTAGATCAGGTCAACGAAGTCTATACAGCGTTGTATCATGCAGATGGAACATTTTTATATGGGGAAAACCCAATTGCAAGAAATGTCTCTCAATTGGAATTTACCGATGCGAAGATTCAGGAGATGAAAGTAAAAGATACCCTTTTTTATATATTTGACCGCAAACTGCAGTTAAATGGAGTGCAAGGATTGTGGCTTCGGGGCGTGGTATCAGAAGACCAGGGAATGGTTCATATGTCTGATATTACGCAGTTGTCGCTCTTGCTTTTGCCGCTGCTGGGGCTGTTTTCTTCTGTAGGAGGTTATCTGATTGCAAGAAGAATGCTTTGGCCGATTCAGAAAATTTCGCAATCTGCGGCTGCGATCGCAACTGGGGAAGATTTGAAGAAAAGAATTGAGCTTGGAAAGGGGAATGACGAGCTGCATCATCTGGCGCAGAGTTTTAATGACATGTTTCAGAGGCTCGACGAGGCGTTTGAAGCAGAGCGGCAATTCACCTCAGATGCATCACACGAGCTTCGTACGCCTGTGACAGTGATTACGGCGCAATGTGAATATTCCTTGGAAAAGCCAAGAAGCGGTGCGGAGTATCAGCGGGCGCTTCGGACCATTCAGCGTCAGGGCAGGAAAATGTCAAAACTGATCAATGACATGCTCGACTTTGCCCGGATGGAAATGCGGGCGGAAACTTATGTGAGGGAATCTGTTGACCTTGCCGGGTTGGCAAAGTCCGTATGCTTTGACATGGCGTTGATCCAAGAGAGAGGCATTTCCTTACGATATGAGATAGAAGAAAACGTGATGGTTTGTGGAAACCGTCAACTTCTTTCCAGATTAATAACCAATTTAATCAGTAATGCATATCGATATGGAAATGAGAACGGGCATATTTGGGTTGTATTAAGGCGCGGGGAAGATAATATAGAACTATCTGTTTCAGACGATGGGATTGGAATTGCCTTAAAGGACCAGGAAAAGATCTTTCAGCGGTTTTATCAGGCGGATCATTCCCGCGCGGGCAAGGGCGCAGGTCTTGGTTTATCTATGGTGCATGGAATTGCCAAATTTCATGGTGGGGATATCCGTGTCAAGAGCGAGGCCGGCAGAGGGAGCAGGTTTACTGTCACGTTTCCAAAATAATTTTTTGATTCTAATGTTATTTTAATATTCAGCTTATATAATGAGAGCACAGAAGGGAGAAATAGCCAAATGAAAAAATTTTTTGAAACGCCTAGAAAGGCAGCTATCACTACCATCTGTATAGCGGCGCTGGTGATTCTTGCAGTCGGGATTGTGTTTGCGGCAGTCAATATGAGTAGATTTTACTCCGGCGGAAAGAAAATCACGCTTGAGCGGGCAAAAGAGATTGCCTTAGCCGATGCAGGAGTGAGTGCTTCGGAGGTTACGTTTACAAAGGAAAAGCAGGAATGGGAACGCAGCATGTTGGTCTATGAGGTCAAATTTTATACGGAGAAGTCGCAATATGAGTATGAGATCAATGGAAATGCTGGAACCATTTATAGTAAAAGCAAAGAAACTTTTGCAGCTCAATCAGGTGATGTTTCTGAGCATGATGTTTCGAGCCAGGAGAAGCTAGGTCAAAAGCGTCTGGCGGAGGACCAGGATGCCTCAGATTTGACGCCTGATACAGAGGATGGAGAAATTGCAGACGGCGTAGGAACTGGTCAGGCTGAAATTAGCGTGGAACAGGCTAGGGAGATTTCGGCAGTCCATGCAGGATTTTCTGCCGCCGAAGTTAATTTTTCAAAATCTAAGCTGGAACACGAACACGGAACCATGGTGTATGAGATTGAATTTTACAAGGATGGCATGGAGTATGAGTATGAGATCGACGCTGCTACAGGAGAGATCGTAAAGTTTGATTCAGAGTGGGATGATTAAACAATGAGTGACAGAGAAAAGGAGGAATTGATTTATGAAGAGGAGCAGTAAATTAATGACAATGTTTTTGGCGTTATGTCTTGTGGTGACAAGCGTAGCGTGCTTCCCAAGTACAGTGCTGGCAAAAAATCCCCTTTCGATTCAGCAGGTAAAGAAGCTGGCGAAGAAGCAGGTGAAAGGGGGGACAATTCTTGACGTCGAGCGGGATTATGAAAAAGGCGTGCTTGTCTATGACGTGGAAATGCTCAAAGGCAAAAAGGAGTATGACCTTACTTATCGGGCGTCTGATTCTAAGCTGATTTCCTATGGATGGGAGATTCAGTCCTGGTATATCGCCCGTGGGAAAGGAAAAGTTATCAGCGTCAATAAGTGCAGAAATCTTGCAAAGAAAGAAGTTCCTGGAGGGCAGATTCTCAGTGTTGTCAGAAAGCGCAGCGGCGGCGTGGATATCTATAAGGTGAAAGCGAAGAAGGGAAATAAAAAGTATGAGATGGAGTTTCATGCAAGGACTGGCAAGCTGTTGGAGTATGACTGGGAATTAACAAAGAAAGATAATCATAGCACAGACAAATATATCGGTGAAGCAAAGGCGAAACAGATTGCCCTTAAAGAAGCAGGGGGCGGCGCTGTGATTAAGATAGAATTTGAAATGGATCATGGCATTCCGGTATATGAAGTGGAAGTAATATACAATGAATTGGAATATGATATTGAAATTCATGCAAAGACAGGGGCTGTATTAGATGTGGATGTTGATTATCTTTATGAGTAAGACACTGCGGCCTGAGATCATGAACAATTTGCAACAATAATCAATGGGGCTGTTGTAACATGCAGTTTATATACAGGATATGGATGAAGTGATTCATGAGCTTAGAAATCATATCCGGTATATAGCGGTTATATTACAACAGTCCCATTATGGCGTTTTTGTAATGAGTATCTTGCCAAAAGTCCGTTTTCGGCCCCGATCATAAAAATAATGAGCGAAAGAATCGGAAGTTCTGTTATTTCTTTGCAGAATAAGGTAAAATCAGCAGATGATTAGATAATAGAAAAGGAGAATCTATGAAGGATTATACACAAAGGGGGCGCTATTCTTCGTAGAAGCGAGTAACAGGATGAATCAAAACAATCAATATACAATGCTTCCAGAAGCGTTTTGTGAGCGGATGCGGAGGCTTTTGGGCGATGAAGCAGAAGAATTTTTTAATTCCTATGAGAAAGAGCGAGCTTATGGACTGCGGTATAATCCGCTGAAGTTTTCTTCGAAAGAGGCGTTTGAAAACAGTTTGTCTCAGACGGCGGACTGGGAACTTCAGCCAGTTCCCTGGTGCCAGGAAGGGTATTATTATCAGGCGAAGGATCAGCCAGGGAAGCATCCCTGGCATCAGGCGGGAGCGTATTATATCCAGGAGCCCAGCGCAATGTCAGTCGTAGAGCTGTTAGCGCCAAAGCCTGGGGAGAAAATCTGCGACCTGTGCGCAGCCCCGGGTGGAAAGACCACCCAGATTGCAGGAAAAATGCAGGGACAGGGACTGTTAGTGGCCAATGAATGTTATGGCAGCCGGGCAAAAATCCTCGCTCAGAATGTAGAACGGATGGGAATTCGCAATGCCATGGTCCTCAACGAATCCACAGAACGCCTAGCGCAGGGACTTCCAGAATTTTTTGACCGAATTTTGGTAGACGCCCCATGTTCCGGGGAGGGGATGTTTCGTAAAGATCCGCAGGCTGTTTCGGAGTGGAGCGCAGAGAATGTGCAGTTGTGCGCAAAACGCCAACATCAAATTTTGAGTCATGCGGCTGGAATGCTAAAGCCTGGCGGTGTTTTGGTTTACTCCACTTGTACTTTTGCGCCAGAGGAGAATGAACAGTGTATCGCAAAGTTTCTGGAAGATTATAAAGAATTCTCACTGGATCATTCTGATTTCGGGGAACGGTATTTCAGTTCTGGGAGGACAACGTGGACAGAAGCTGGGACAGTTCCTTTTGAGCTTCATGAAACAGGGAAGGATTTTGATGGGACATACCGCCTATGGCCACATAAACTTCAGGGGGAGGGGCATTTTGCGGCGCGAATGGTGAAAGCTGGCGCAGACAGAAAGAAAGTATTGCCTGAAAATTATGGTGTTTTGCAGCGTTCTAAGGGCAAGCAGACAAAAGTGGGGAAGAAAATGAATAATTCCAAATGGGAAGAAGCATTTGGTCTTTATTTGCAGTTTGAAATAAAAGATTTGAAAATTTCCCTTCAAGAAAAAATGACGGGGCAATTTGAGCTGTTTTCTGATCAGCTTTATCTGCTGCCTGAGGAATTGCCACAATGGAAAGCATGGAAAACGCTTCGTGCCGGACTTCCCCTTGGCATATGTAAGAAGAACCGCTTTGAACCTTCTCATGCTCTGGCAATCTGCTTGCGGCCAGAAGAGGTACGGCAATCAGTAGAGTGCCAGGAACCATTAAGGTATCTTCATGGAGAAACAATTTCTTGCGACAGCAGTTTTAGAGGCTGGACGCTGGTGTGTGCCTTTGGACTTCCTCTGGGCTGGGGCAAGGCGGTAGACGGGGTTTTAAAAAATCACTATCCAAAGGGGCTTAGAATCTGTTATTAATTTGGATTTTTTTGCATTTGAGTTTCCCCATTTTTTATAATAGCCGAT
>OFHA01000696.1_pt1 | contig 27948 bp, 23 predicted proteins | sample 1521891 | NCBI WGS metagenome assembly OFHA01 (sample SAMEA3504089, study PRJEB24116) | mouse gut metagenome | biome: mouse gut; feature: mouse-associated habitat; material: faeces | place: Denmark | collected 2011
CTGCCATTGTGAAGCCATATTTTTTCCTGCGCAAATTCCTTCTGCAGCCTCACATAGCAGTCATATCCCGGCTCCATAATCTCATGGGCAGCCTCATCTGCCACCAGCGTCCTGACCCTGTAATTTTTTCTCAGATAGGCAAGTATCGTGGATTTTCCCGCGCCGACACCGCCCGTAATCCCTATAAACTTCATTCCGTTCACCCCTCCGGCAGCCTGCCAAACTGCAGACCGGGCAAGTCCCGCCCGGACACCGCCATCATTCATTACTTTGCCTCATACCAGTTCCTGCCGGCATGCATGTCAATCTCCAGTGCCACTGCAAGGTCAGCCGCCTGATGCATTTCTTCTTCCAGAATCCGTGCAACCTGCTCCCATTCTTCTTCTGCCGTCTCTACAAGCAGCTCATCATGCACCTGCAGAATCAGCCTGGACTTTAACCCTTCTGCCGCAAGCCTGTCATGCACGCGGTTCATCGCAATTTTAATAATATCCGCAGCCGTGCCCTGGATTGGCGAATTCATCGCCACGCGTTCCCCAAAGGAACGCTGCATGAAATTACTGGATTTTAATTCCGGCACCGGGCGTATACGGCCAAACAGGGAAACCACTTTTCCGGTTTCCTTTGCATCCTTCACCATTTTGTCCAAAAATGCCCTGACACCCGGATAAGCCTGGAAATACTGCTCGATATAATCCTGCGCTTCTTTTTTGGATATGCTCAGGTCCTGGCTTAAGCCAAACGAGCTGATTCCATACACAATCCCGAAATTTACGGCCTTCGCATTCCTGCGCTGCAGGTCTGTCACTTCCTCAAACGGAATGTGAAATACCTGGGATGCTGTCATCCGGTGGATGTCCTGCGCTTCCTGATACGCCTGAATGAGGTTTTCATCCGCGGACATATGTGCCAGCACGCGCAGCTCAATCTGGGAATAATCGGCATCCAGAAACAGATAGCCTTCCCTTGGCAGAAATACCTTGCGGATAAGACGCCCAAGCTCCATCCGGATTGGGATATTCTGCAGGTTCGGCTCCGCGCTGCTTAACCGTCCCGTTGCCGTAATCGTCTGGTTAAACGTCGTGTGAATCCGGCTGTCTTCCCCGATAAATGCTGCCAGCCCGTCTGCATAGGTGGATTTTAATTTTGCCAGCTGGCGGTATTCCAGAATCTGCGCCACAAACGGATATTCCGGTGCCAGCTTGTCCAGCACATCCGCTGCTGTCGAATACCCGGTCTTGGTCTTCTTGCCATACGGCATTTTCAGCTTTTCAAACAAAATGACGCCAAGCTGTTTTGGGGAATTGATGTTGAATTTCTCCCCGGCTCCTTCGTAAATCAGCGTTTCCAGCTCTGTAATGCGCTCCTGCAGCTGCCTGCCATACGCTTCGAGCTCGCCTGCCTCAATGCGGATGCCTTCCTTTTCCATATCGGAAAGCGTATAGGCCAACGGCATTTCAATTGTTTCAAACAAGTCCTTCATGCCGTTTTCTTCCAGCTGCTGCGCCAGGATATCCATAGCTGCATACGCCGTATAGGCCGGATAACAGGCGGCTTTTAAAAACGCTTCCGGCTGCTGCGCCATCGCTTCTTCCATGGACAGCTTTCCGGTCAGTTCACTGCGCGGCGGGAGCATCTCCCCCAGAAAATCCTTTGCCACGTCCTCGTATGCGTACTCGCTTTTCAGCGGATTTAATAAATAAGCCGCAATCATAACGTCAAATACCTGCTTTTGCGGCGGTATTTCCATATATTTCAGCTGCCGCTTGATATCAAACGAAGCCACACGGTTTCCAGACGTCAGAATCTGCGCAAGCTGCCCGAGCAGTACTTCCTGTGTAACAGCCGCATCCGGCTTTGTGCCTTCCAGGCCCGGCTCATTCTTTGTACACGGCACAAAATAAATTTCCGTCTCAGAAACAGCTGCCGCAAGCCCATAGACCGTCCCGTGCTCCTCAATCAGCTGTACCGCCGATTTTTCAGCTCTTTTCAGCTTCTCCAGAACCGGTAACGCCTGGCCTGCATCTGCAATTACCTGAAAATGCTCCTCTGCCCGGCTGCATCCTTCGGATTTTTCCTGTCCCTGAAACCGGGAAAGCAGCTGCTTGAATTCCAGCTTTCTGCAAAGCTCATACGCTTCTTTTGTATACAGGTTTCCAAGCCCTGCCTTTGCGAGGTCATACTCAATATCCGCATTCACATCGATCGTTACCAGCTTTTTGGAAAACTGTGCCTTTTCGTAATTTTCCCGGAACGACTCGCGCACCTTGGATTTTGGCATTTCATCGATATGCGCGAACGCATTTTCTATGCTGCCGTACTGGCTGATAATTTTGACTGCCGTCTTTTCCCCGATTCCCGGCACGCCCGGCACATTGTCCGAAGCATCGCCCATCAGCGCCTTCACATCAATAAATGCAGACGGTGTCACGCTGTATTTTTCCAATACCTGCCCTGCATAATAATCTTCTACTTCCGTCCCGTTTTTTTTCGTCTTAGGAATCCTGATTTTAATCCGGTCTGAGGCCAGCTGCAAAAGGTCGCGGTCGCCTGATACAACCGATACCGCAAGCCCCTGCGCTTCACACCGCTTCGCAATCGTGCCAAGCAGGTCATCTGCCTCATACCCGGCCTTTTCCACAACCGCAACACCCATTGCTGCAAGCATCTGCTTCATAACCGGAACCTGTTCGCGCAGCTCCGGTGCCATGGGCTTTCTTGTCCCTTTGTATTCCGCATACATCTGATGGCGGAACGTGGGCGCATTTACATCAAAAGCAACCGTCAGGTAATCCGGCTGTTCTTCCTCCAAAATCCGAAACAGGATGTTTAAAAATCCATACACGGCATTCGTATGCAGCCCCTCAGAATTTGATAAATCCGGAATCCCGAAAAATGCCCTGTTCAGGATGCTGTGCCCGTCGATTAATACCAGCTTTCTGCTCATGAATGTATAATCTCCTCCCCGTCCTCATCATACAGGGTGAAGAACTTCGTATCAATTTCCGGATAGGAACGCTTTAAGGAAATCGGCTTGCCGCTGTTGCTCAAAAAGCAGTGCTCGCTCTGTGCCACGGCGCGCAGCTCCCCGGTTTCTTTGTCGGTCATCCGGTATACGACCTTCATTTTGACACTGTTATAATCAATCATCCTCGCTTCAATCACGACTGTATCGCGAAAGTGCACCATGCTTTTATACTCGCAGTTCACAGAAAGCACAGGGCTTATGATTTCCATTTCTTCCATCGCCTTGTAGCTGAACCCCATCTGGTCCATCAAATCCATCCTGGCTTCTTCCATCCACCGGATATAGTTGGAATGGTGGATAATTCCCATCTGGTCTGTTTCATAATACTGCGCCGTATGTTCATATGGCCGGATTTTGATTTTTTCTCCTGTATACGGTTTTATTCTTGTGTCCTTTACTGACATGCAATCACCTTCCTGATTCCTTTTTGGATTCTATCAAAAACAATTTTATCCTTTGTCCTGCCTGCTGTATCTGCATCCGCCTGCGGCCCTGAAAAACACCGCCCTGCATCTGTTTTCGTTTGTGCATACCTGTTATTATGCCACAGTCAGCTGGTAATTTCAAGATGCTGCTGCATGGCATTACGGCTGCGCAGCATCAAAATCACGCAGTATCTGCTCCGCTTCCTTCTGGCTGCACCCCGTCAGCGCCGCGATATCCTCAATAATCATCGCATCGCTGAATGCATGGCGCCTTTCGTTGCTGATAATGCCCCTGGCCTCTCCTCTGGCCTCTCCTCTTTTTTCAAACATTCCCATGATTGTCATACTGTCTTCCGCCTCCCTGGCAATACTTCTTGAATATTCTGCATACGGGTTATATGCCGGGTCTCCGGCTCTTTTTACAAATACCGACTGAATATACCGGATTAATGCATCCCCTTCTTCGCCCATTTCCAGAAAATCTTCCGATAAAAACACAAGGCACACATGCATCAGGCCGGCCTGGCTTTCCAGTTTTTCAATTTCCCGGTCAAACCCAGCCTTCTGTCTCTTTCCATATCCAGGTGATTCCTGCGCAAGGCTGCCTGTGCCTTTGAGGGACACATCATATCTGGAATACTGCAATGCCTTTGGGATGTCATTGATGATAATCCATACGGAATAAACCGGCCGGAGCACCCCATAATCCGCATCCGTCAGATTCGTCAGCTGGCGGCTTATCATCCGGCTGCAGTAATAGATTCCCCGCTTGACCAGCGGATATCCCGGACTTTTCTCCCGCTGCATCTCCAGGTCAAAATACAGCTGCTTGAATTTCTGGTCATAGGTATATTCCGATTCTTTCAGCGCTTCATCTGTTTTATATAAGATATCATACGCTGCTTTTTCCATATCAGCTGTTAAGCTGTAATCCTGATTCTGCTTCTTTTCCATTCCTTCCTTCCTGATTCTCATCCTTCCCGTGCTCCTGCTGCGCTATATACTGCTCCATCAGCTCCGCCGCCAGCGCTATCATCTCTGCGCACGGACGTTTTTTATAATATTCACCTGTCCGCTCGCTCGGCACCGGGCTTTTGTCTTTTCCTTCCAGCCCGAGCAGCTCCCGGCAGACAATAGAGCCGGTCCTGGCCCGGAACCGTGCCGCAAGCTCCTGTATTCTTGCATAATGCTCTTTTTTCGCCTGCAGGTCTTTCGGGTCATCATATCCGTACAGCGCCCCGGCCACAAGAAACATCCCGCTGACCGCCCCGCAGACTTCCCGCATCCGGCCCATGCCGCCGCCAAACGAAGATGCCGTTTTCAGCAGCGTATTTTTTTCTATCCCGGTTTCCTCACCAAATGCCAGTGCCACCGACTGTGTGCAGTTATATCCTTCCAGAAAAAATGCTTTCGCCTGCTCGCCTTTTTTATCCATGTCCTTTTCGTCCTTTCCTGCTTCTTATTTATAATCTTTCCAAATCCTGCAGCTATGTTCTTTCGTTTTCACGTTATAGCTGATTCCAGCACAAAGCAGCCTGCCCCTGTAATCTTCCAATGCTTTTGGGTAACACCGCTGCTTTATCTGTCTTATCGCGCTTTCTGCTGTATGGTTCCACTTTAACTCCACTAAAAGAGCTGGTTTATCTGCAAACCGCTTCTTTGGCAAAAAAACCATATCCGCCCTGCCTTTTCCTGATGGAAGCTCCCGTATCAAGGTATAGTAATTTCGCGCTGTATAAAATGCCAGTGAAATCGTATAGCTGAGTGCATTTTCATCATGATACTGCAAATAAGAGCTTTCATAATGGGCTTCCTGCACTGCCTTTGCCACAAAAGCCTCATCCCCAGCCCAGAGAGCTTCCAGCGCGTCCTTTGCATTTTTCAGCGCCTTCGAAACCGCTCCCCAGTCTGAATTGCTGATAGAAGTTACATATTCATTTAAAATCTCCTGATTCGGAATAAACACTTCTTCCCGGTCACTGCGGTACCCAAGATATCCAAGATGTACCAGCAGTGTCAGCACATCATCTTTTGAATGAAACGTCACCATATCATTAGTAAAGCTGTGAATATCTGCCGGAACACTGTTCTTTTCATTCATCATTTTTAATACCACATCCCGGAGGCCTTCAAAATTCATATCAATATAAACACGCAATGCTTCAAATGTCTCCGTCTGGTTCCAGTAATACTGGAATTTGTGAAACCGCATGGCACTTACAACTGAACGTGGATTGTAAACAGACCCTGTCCCTTCCAGGACATACCCGTCATACCACTTTTTCATTTCCTCAAAATCCATCCCATACCGGCTGCATAACCCCAAAACCTCTTTTTCAGTAAAACCAGCATACTGCGCCAGTTCTCCCTGAAATGTCATGGAAAATTCATCAAACATATTCAGGGCACTGTGCGTTCCATATTTTTTTACCGGAAGAATCCCTGTCATATAACACAGGGAAATATATCCTTTGTCTTTAAGCATCCCCCTTAGAAAATCCAGATACCTCTTTTGTGCCCCCGCATCTGTCCGGTATTCCCTGAAAACACAGTCCCATTCGTCAATGATGATGACAAATGAAGTTTTCATTTCAAGATACACATCCTGCATGCACCCCGGCAAATCCTGCCTGTCAAAATAATCAACAGCAGGATATTCTTTTGCCAGCTCCCGGATTACCTGCCTTTCAAGCATGCCCAGCATATGTTCCACACTGCCTGTCCTGCTTAAAAACTCCTGCATATTCAGATACAGCACATGATATTTATTTAAATCCTTCTGAAAGCACGGGTCTTTGGCAATCTCAAATCCAGCAAACAGTTCCCCTGAATCACATCCGCGGCTGTAAAAAGCTGCCAGCATATCCGCCGCTACAGACTTGCCAAACCTGCGCGGCCTGCTCATGCATATGTACTTCTGCATGGAATTCATGACCCGGCTGCAATAGCGGATAAGGCCCGTTTTATCAATATAGATTTCAGAATTGACACACTGGGCAAATTTCTCATTGCCAGGATTCAGATAAATACCCACGCCGCTTCCTCCCGTACCATCTTTTGGATAAGTATACACAAAAATGCCTGAAACTGCAACTCACATCCTAAAGCTGATTCTGGTTCCCATTCTGCTGCCGTTACTGTTTACAGCAGATGCAAAATTCTGTGCAAATGCCAGCAGCCTGCCTGCACCAGTTTTCACGCGCTTATACAACCGCTTCAATCAGCAGCCTGTTTCCAAACCAAATCTCCTTTATTCCGGCCTGTTTGTTCTTATTGAAATTAAAACTGAGCATGTATCCTTTTTTCAGATGATAATAGTCCAAATAATCTGCCAGCTGTTTTTCACCCCTCTCATGACATGCATTGCCACGCCAGATTTTCAGTTCTATGATAAACTGTTCTCCCAGATAATCTACAATCACATCTGTACGTTCCATATTGCGTGTCTGTGATTCAATATAATAATTCCCCACCCCATTTATAATTGGCCGTAAATACAGCAGAAAATACCTGCGGCCATCTTCTTCCGCAAAGTCCTGTGGCCTGTCACCATACAAGTCATCAAAATGGATAATAAACTTTTCCAGGACGAGCTTCATGTCCAGATGCCCGTTTCGAATAAACTGATTTTTCTCCATCAGGGCTGCATCATAAAGCCTGTTCTGGCACATATCATGCGATGCAAGAAACAGGTTATACAGCAGTGTTTCAAAAATCCGGTTCGCTATAACTATCCGGTTTTCTTCTTTTTTTACAAAACCAAACATCAGCGCTGTTTCCACGCAGCGCAATCCAACCACATAAGGAATCTCCTTCCCCCGGAATAACAGGTCTTTGAGCATAACTTCCAGTTCTGGATAATCTTCCAGCTTATGAATCAGGGAATCAAACAGTGTATTTTGTTCTGACAGCATCAAGCGCACCGCTTCCAGAATATCCTCCCTTGTCCATGCCCTTTTGGGGCTGCTTCCTGCATTGCCTGTAATCCGCTCATCTGCCAGCTTGCATAGACAGGAAACCAGAAATGGATAGCCGGAGGTATAGTCATAAATCATCCCTGCAATCCCGTACACATCCATTCCTGTATGGCAGTCCTTTTCATATTCCTTCAGCATGCCGGCAATTTCATCCGCAGAAAAACTCATATCCACAAGAAAATCTGCTGCTATATTCCACGGACTGTTCGCCCTGTGCCGTTCTCCCCCGCCAATTTTCCGTTTCAGGTTTTTCACATCGTAAACACCTGCAAGAATCACAGACTGAAACGCAGGACTTTCATCCCTGTCAATATAACCAGCCCGCAGCATAGCCAGAAAATCCAAAAATACTTCATAATTTGCCGCACTGTCCGCCTCATCCACAAGAAAAATTACAGGCCGTCCAGATTCCCCGCACCAGATGCTGAAAAGTTCAAACAAATCAGCCAGACCCATATTTTCCCCGGTTCCAGCTGCAAGCTGCCCAAATCCTGCTGCTGCATCTTCTGGCACTTCCTTTTGAAATACAGGTTTTTTCATGATTTCCCTGGCCAGCGCCTTTACAAACAATTCCTCTGTTTTAAAATCCTTATGGCTTAATTTTTGAAAATCAAGGCTCAATACCGCATAATCATCTCCAAGATATGGCCCAAGCGCTTTCAGCAGCGTTGTCTTGCCGTACTGCCTGGCACGGTTTATCGTAATATACTCTCCCCGTTCCATCATACTTTTTAACGCAGACAGCCTGCCCTGAATATCTGCCATATAGTGCACATTCGGCCTGCAGTCTGCGCTGATATTAAAATACCTTTCCATCATCCAGCCCCTTTCCATGCACTGCTGCTTTCTGATATCAGTATAAAGAATATCCATTGGAAAATCAACACACATCCCCACACTTCAATTGCAGGCTGCACAGAGCACTTGTCTTGCATCAGCCAGCGCTTCTCGCATTTATTTCCAAATACTGGCTTTATTTCCTGCATATAAAATCTTTAAATCAGCCAGAATCTTTGTCAACGTTCGTTTCAAATATCAAAACCATTTTTCTGTCAGAAAATATTTCAAAACTATAATTGACATATCTGCAAAAAACATATATAATATGAAAAAAATCAGAAAGGACTGGTATTGCAATGCAGACAGAACAGACAGAAACAGCAGGCATGAACCTGGAAAACGAACCCGCAAAATCAGAAGAAGCTGCTGATACGAACACCTCTCCTAAAACAGCAAAAACAACAGCTCCTGCCGAGCCAGGCAAAGCACCTGCATATTTTTATCTTCTTCCAAAAGAAGAAGCAGCCATGCGGGTATTGTGGGACACCGATGACGCACTGAGCGCTTCCGAGATTGCAGAACGCATTCCGGAACGTACCTGGCCGGCTTCTTCCATACAGGGCATCCTGCGGAATCTGGAAAAGAAAAACGCCATAAAAGTCGAAGCCATTACCAAACTCGGCAAATCCTATGGCAGGCTTTTCCGCCCTTCGTTAACTTCCAATGAGTATTCCCTGATGCAGTTTAAAAGATATTACCATTCCGGAAAGCCAGACAGCCATTCCGTGCTGGCATCCCTGACAGGCACAATCGCTGATGCGGACAAAGAATTCCTTGATGGATTGCAGAAGCTTTTAAATGAATATGAAAAAAAGGAACATTAACACCATGTTCCTTTTTTTATGTACCATGCAAAAAGAAGCATGGATAATACGATTCCTAAACAATCCTGCCTTTTTTACTGTATTTGCTCATATGCGCTATCCCTTTCTATTTACTTTCCAAAACATATCGATATGCATTTGATTCATATTTCGATATTATTTTGAATCACAAAATCTTTCTTGAGAAGATATCATATTTTTATATATTTCAATATATTTATTTCCAAAATCTTTTTTCAATTCAGATATATTCTAAAACTACAATTGACACAATTTACAAAAATATATATATTATTAAGAAAGTAATGACACAAAGGAGTATGAATTCCATGTATCTGACTGTTTATTCCATCGCCGTGGCTGTATTCTGGGCAACTGTTTTCACAAAACTGGCTGCCAGCTTTCGAAAACGGATTAAGGATTTGCGGTATTTTTCGCTATACCCTTTTATGCTTGTTCTTTTTTTCAGCACACTGCGAATCCTATTCCCGCTGGAGCTTCCATACACGTACATTGTGGAATCCTGGAAAATCCTGCCGTGGATTCAGGGCTTTTCCCGCATTCAGCTTGTTTCCTTTGGATTTGTAACAATAACGCCCGGTGTCCTTTTCCTTACCGTATGGATTTTGGGAGCTGCCGTGGTATTCTGCAGGCACATGCAAAACCATATCCGCTTCCACCGCCTTTTGCATTCTCTCCCGGCCGCTTCTGACAGCCGCCTGCAGCGCATGCTTGCAGAAGCTGACCCGCAAGGAAAACTGGCAAAGGCAAAAATCATTGTACATGAAGCTGTGGCTTCACCTGCACTGTCCGGTTTCCTGCGGCCAGTCATTATCCTTCCCGATATGTACTTTGATGACGAGGAGCTGCTTGGCATTTTTCTTCATGAAAGCGCGCATTTTAAAAGCCGGCATATATTTGCAAAACTGGCCGCAGAACTGGCATGTATCTGTTTTTGGTGGAATCCTCTTTTAAAAGAGCTGCCGGAAGAAATTTCGCACGCACTGGAGCTGCATTCCGATAAAGCTGTCTGTAAAAAGCTGGACAAAAAGCAGCAGCTTAAATACCTCTCTGTTATATTGAAGGTATTGCGGAATGCAAGCCGCCCGGACTCCCTGAAGGCCGCTTCCTTAAGCCTTGCAGACAGGCCGGACAAACGAAATATGGAACAGCGTTTTCAGATGATACTCGAAGACCATTACCAGAAGAAACATAAGCCGTACTGTTTTGCCACGCTGCTGGCCCTGCTTGTATTTCTGCTTTCTTATGCTGTGATACCGCAGCCTGCCAGCCTGCCGCCTTCTGATACTTTTGGAACCATGGATGCACTTTCATCAGACTCCAATTTTTACTGTGTGGAAAAAAGTGATGGTTATGACCTTTACGAATATCCAAATCACTTTATTGTGCATATGGACCATTTAGAAGAACAGTTTAAAAATCTGAAAATATATAAATACCAGAAAGGAACCAGTACAAATGAAAATTAAACTATCCATCCTAATATTATTTTTTATATTATCAGCCACACCTATCCAGATATTTGCCAGCAGTCTGGCTGATTCATTTCCGGCAGACATTCATACATACACAAACCATACCCAATACCGTTACAAAATAGAAAATGGCAAGACATACAAGAGATTATGGTCTATTACATACAGCCGCTGGGAAGACCCATACTGGACACTTGTATAACCAAAAGCTGCAAAAACGGGGCCTTCGGACATTATCCAAAGGCCCCGCCAGTATTCCTGTCTTTGCTGCGTCTTATGCTTCCCGCTTTCCCTTACACAGGTAAAAAACAATTACAAACAGCAGTATTTCCAGATAAACCGCTGCGCTTCCCGTTACGAGATTCTTTGTAAGCAGTGCGTTATCCGCCGTCAGGGAATGAATCTGGGTAATGACAAACAGCAGTGCAGAAACTGCTCCCATGCCATGCAGCGCTATTACAAATACTTCCTGTTTTCTTTTCAGCACCGTTTTACTGCCCCATAAAAAGACTGCGCCATAAACCGCACAGGCAAGGATGCCGTATGCATATACAACATACCTTCCAACCGGAAGGCTTGCCGCTGCCCCGGTTACGGCCAGGATTCCTGCTGCCAGGATAACGCCTGTCACAAGCGCTGCGATAAGATGGCTGGCAGCCGGCACCTTCCTGACGCCCCTTCCCCGGACAACCGCCATTACGGCCAGAAAATATACAGCATTGATAACCAGTGCATAATTCAAGTAATTCACGCCCCATGCATCACAATTACGGAAAATCTGAAGCTCCATAAAAATACGGATGCCGGACAGGCACAGAAACTGCACAAAAGCATTGTTCAATAAAATCCCAAGCCTCGAAGAACCGCTTCTGTGCTCCGTGCAGGCAGCATGAAAGCTCCGGTACAGGTCATCCCGTGTATAAGATGCGCCTGTCTGCTGTGCTTTACTGCTTTGCAGCTTATTCCGATACCCTTCCAGTATCTGCGTGCACTCTGCATCGTCATACTGAAACGAAAGCTGGAAATGAAGCCGGTCTAAAAATGCTGCTTCTGAAAAAGATTTTCTCGTTTTCATGAAAAACACCTCCTTTTTTCACTTTCGGCCATAAGTCCGATTCATTCATAGAAACAATTTTGCATTTCAAAATCCTTCTTATATTATATCATGTTTTTTATAACTGTCAATCTATTTTATGCTGTCTTTTTTCCGTTTCCACTTCCCGGTTACCCACCGGTTTTCCAAAACTGTGCCAGATAACAAAAAAAGGGGCTGTCGCATTAAGCAATACATATACAAGATGTAGTCTATAAGAATGATTCAAATAAACTATATCTTGTATCATTTTTCTTAGTGCGACAGCCCCCATCTGTTTTTCTTAAATTATTCCCGAAACGGTCAGCACCCAGTAAATCAGCCCCAGCACCCAGCTGGAAAATATCCCGAACAGGATAACCGGGCCTGCAATTGTAAAAATCTTGGCCCCGATGCCGAATACCTGGCCTTCCTTCTGGAACTCAATCGCAGGTGCTGCCACGCTGTTTGCAAATCCGGTAATCGGTACAAGCGCTCCGGCCCCGCCCCATTTGGCAAATGCCGGGTAAATATTCAGTCCGGTCAGCACAATGCTCAGGAAAATAAGGGTCAGGCTGCACCAGCTTCCAGCCGTGTCTTTGTCAAATCCCATATTTTTTGCCGTATTTAAAATTACCTGCCCGGCAATGCAGATAATCCCGCCGACCAGAAAGGCGCGGCACATGGCCCAGGCCAGGTTTCTGGTCGGCGTCACCTGCTTGACATATTCATTGTATTCCTGCTGCTGACGCTGTTTTTCTTCTTCTTTCATTGTCATCTGCTCCTGTCATGCTCTTGAATTTCAGGCAGTCGTTCCGCAGGGCCGCGTGCGGCCTGCCGGAAATATGCCTGCCATTAGCATAAGCAGCTGTTCTGGAAATATACAGGCATTTTCTGCCAGAACCTTTGATGCAGCAGCATGACAGTCAGGCATTACTTCTCCTGGCGTAAATGGAACCGGCTTACCAGCTCATGCAGGCGCTTGGACTGGCCGGACAGCTCCGCGCTGGTGACAGCAGAATTCTGTGCATACGAAGAATTGGTCTGGACAACCCCGCTGATTAATTCCACATTTTCAGAAATCTGCTGCAGCACGGTTTTCTGATTCTGCGACGCATTGCTGATTTTGTCCATGGAGCCGAGTATCTGTTTCGAGCCGTCTACAACGGCCACAAGCGATTTCGCCGTATCGTCTGCAATCCGGATGCCGTTTTCCACGGCCTTCTGGGAGCTTTCTATCAGTGACGCTGTCTGGCTGACTGCTTCGGCACTCTTTGACGCCAGCTCGCGAATCTCATTCGCTACAACCGCAAAGCCCTTTCCAAGCTCCCCGGCCCTTGCTGCCTCAATGGAAGCATTCAGGGAAAGCAGGTTTGTCTGCTCGGCAATGTCTTCAATCGTCTTGACAATTTCCTGAATCTCGCCGGATGAATCGCTGATATCTGACATCGCGCGGATTAAATGCTCCATTTCCTGATTGCTGGCCTTTATATTCTGCCCGACCTCTGTCACAATCACATTGGCTGACTGCGCATCCTGAGCGTTTGCCGATACATCCCTGGACAGGCTTTCTATCGAAGCTGCCAGCTCGTCAATCGCTGCCGCCTGCTCCGAGGCGCCATCTGAGAGCACCTGCGCACCGGACGACACGCTTTCTGAACTGCCCGAAACCTCGTCTGCGGAATGCACGATTTCCTGCAGCGTATCATTTAAGGACTGCGATATTTTCTCAATTGATTCCCGGATTGGAATAAAATCCCCGATATAATCCTGGGTAATCGAAATATCCATATGGTTGTCTGCCATCTGCGACAGCTTGCTGGAAATATCCTCGACATAAGTATTCATGGTCGCGCTGATATGGTTAAATGCCTGTGCCAGATGCCCCAGCTCGTCATCGGACTCGATATCGATATGAATATCCAAATCCCCTGCTTCCAGCTTTGCAGCTCCTTCGCTGATTGCCTGAATCGGTTCCAGATACCGGTTAATCATGCGGTTTACGGAAATAATCAGCACTGCTGCAAATAAAACAACCAGAAAAGTCAGTTTTCCCGTGCTTTCTAAAATCGCCCAGTAAAATTCGCTGCTGTTGACAGCCATATGTAACGTCCAGTCGGTCTTTCCGCCTGAGGTCAGGGGAATCGTCACCGTCATGCCATTTTTGCCCGTACCGAAATTTTTTCCGCTCTTTATCAGAAAACGGGTGTTTTCATGTATGCCTTCCGGCATGGAACGGATTTTCTGTCCGTATTCTTCCAGCTTTTCATATCCGGCATCTGCAGCAGCCACGCCTGCTTTGTTCTCGTCGGCAGAATCAACCAGTATCGTGCCGTCCGCAGCAAGCGCTGTCAGGTGGGCCGTTTTATAATTGGTGCTGACCAAAAGCTGCTCCTGCATATTGTCCAGGCCCACATCCACGCCGGTAACCCCGAGGAATTCGCCCTGCGCATCGTATATCGGGGCAATAATGCTTATCATCATGATATTTTTTCCCATCAGCTCATAAATATAAGGGTCCATGACATATGGCTGTCCGGTTTCTTTTATCTGCATATAGTATTCTTTTTCGTAATTGTCAAACGCATCCTCGTGTTTTTCAAAAACATATCCCGTCTTATTTTCATCCGGATATACGACAGATTCATAAGCAATATCCCGCTTATGCACGCTGTAAGGCTCCCCATTGGCATCGGCAATCGCATTCTGCTCAAAATAAGCAAATGCCGTCGGATAACCGCCGCCGCTTTCCAAAAGCCCCACCAGCGCCGTATCTATGGCGTCCCTTTGTTCTTTTGGGTCCAGCTGGGAAATATTGCGCAGCGAGCCTGCAAATCCCACAACCTTGCCATATGCATTTTCGATATCGTTCGCAACCAGAAACGCATTTTCATAAGCTGCCGCTGACAGCTTCTCCCTGTTTACCTGAATCAGCGCCCTTGCAGAAAGAAACGCAGCCATAAGAATCGTCAGCAGGAAAATACCAGCCGTAATCAGCGCCATTTTGGAAACAATTTTCCTGCTCAGGCTGGTCTTAACGCCGTTTGCCGGCGGCACATGCTTCTTCTTTTTCCGGCCGCCTTCCAGATGAACGTCTTCTTTTTCCTTCGGGCTGCTCCCGCTGCCCTTAAACTCTCCCTCATTTTTTTCTCCGTGAAACATCCTATCTCCTCCATGGTATCATGATATCAGGTTATTTTATTCAGCTCCCTGGAAAATATCTCCCAGAGTCATGTTTACATTTGGAAATGCCCGCAAAGCAATCTTCGTATCTGCATTGTAATACCGGCTGGCCTTATCCTGTTCCAGAATATAGCTGTACCTAAGCTGGTATCTGTCCTGTTCCAGATAATAAACCTGCACCGCCTGCTCCTTTGCAGACACAATCCAGTATTCTTCCACGCCAAGCTGTTCATAAATTTCTTTTTTCACAATCATGTCGCGCATCGCAGTGGACGGGCTGAGTGTTTCTGCCACAAAACGGGGAACTCCCGTATAACTGCCGCCCTTTAAGTGGTTTCTGTCACAGATTACCATAATATCCGGAACGACATAATCATCATTTTCCTGCGGATGATAACACAAATCCAGATTTTCCATAAAGACAAGGCACAGGCTGTCTTTCAGCCCATTTTTAATCAGGCTGTAAATATTTCCATTTACAATCCCATGGCGGTAATGGGGTGAAGGTGACATGTCATAAACCATACCGCCGATTTTTTCTTCCCTGCCAGATTCCCCCTGCAGCAGCTGCATAGCACCACATCCTTTCTGTGTTCAGGCATTCAGTCCCGGCATGGCAAAATCCCGGGACGGCTGCTCACCGCTCCTTTTCCAGCAAATCCCGCACGACCTCCCCTGCCAGGATAAGCCCGGCTGCGGAAGGCACGAAGGCCATGCTGCCAGGAACGGCCCTGCGGCGCACATCAGGCGCTGCGCCTTCTCCTTCCGGCAGCCCTGTCTGGGGCGCATTAGGCGGTTCCATCGGTTTTTCTTTGGAATATACGGTTTTCAGGCTGAAAATGCCCCGTTTTTTCAGCTCCCTGCGCATTACCTTCGCAAGCGGGCAGACCGATGTTTCCGAAATATCTGCGACCTGAAAAGCCGACGGGTCCATTTTATTTCCGGCGCCCATGGAACTGATAACCGGCGTTCCTGCTGCTTTTGCCTGTTCAATCAGCGCCAGCTTGCCTGTTACGGTGTCAATTGCATCGACGACATAGTCATACTGCGTAAAATCAAACAGCCCGGCTGTTTCCGGCAGATAAAACGTATGAAAAACGTTTACCACCGCATCGGGATTAATATCCAAAATACGCTCCCTTGCCACATCGGTCTTATATTTTCCGACGGTGCTGTGCAGTGCAAGAATCTGCCGGTTTATATTGGACAGGCTTACCCTGTCATGGTCAATTAAATCCAGCGTGCCGATTCCGCTGCGCGCAAGCGCCTCTGTGACATATCCGCCCACGCCGCCTATGCCAAAGACTGCCACACGTGACCCGGCCAGACGCTCTAAGCCATCCCGGCCAGTCAGTAATTCTGTCCTTGAAAACGGGTGCTCCATGCATGCTCCTTTCCTGTTTCGATTGCGTGTTTCCAAATTTTGTGCCCTGTTCAGTCCAGTGTCAGGTTCAGATAGCCATGCACGCCCGGCATTCCCAAAGCCATGCCGGTCAGATAAATGCGGCTTTCTGCTGCCTGTACATTCCTGTCCGGCTCCGGCTGCATCCCTGCCTGTGCCGAAACCGCCGCAGGCTGCACTGCATGTTTTGCGGACAGTGCTGCCCCGCCTGTCAGCACCAGCATCCGGCACGGCTGTGTCAGGCATTCTGTCAGCACCTGTTCCACATCCTTATCAGAAAGTGACGTCTCCGTCACAATGACGCTTTCTTCTTCCACATAATACAGCAGAATATCTTCCCGGCCTGTTTTCGCCGTACTTCCACAGGTATCGGATATCAGCAGGGCATCCCCGCCGTTTTCCCGGTGCTGTGCGATTGCAAAGGCTGCATGCTCTTTCGGCCAGCGGACATAGCCATGCATCTGGAAATGGCTGTCCCGCACCCTGCAGTAAGCATCTGCACCGGCCTTTCGGATAACCCGCCCGGATGCCTGAGCCGCCCGCACATCCTGCTGCGGCAGCACCCGCTGCTGCTTCTTTAGATAAAAGGCACCGGAAAAGCCAAGCGGCTCATAAAATCCGCCTATCAGCCCTTCTTCTGCCGGTTCTGCAATCAGCGGTGCCCGATAGATGCGCGAAGCTTCCTGCAGCAGCCTTCCCGCAAGCCCGCGCCCGCGGTGCTGCGGATAGACAGCCAGCGCGTAAACATACCGTACCGGCTGCCAGCAGCCTTCTGTTCCTTCCATTATATAAATGCTTCCCGGCAGAAAAAAGGATGCTCCCAAAAGCATCCCCTTTTCCTGCGCCAGAAGCACATCTTCCTTTTTATACAGCGCATGAAAAAAAGCGTCGATATAAGCATCTTCATCTGCAAAACATTCTTTCCAGAGATGTTTCAGCTGCGGAATATCCCCGTTCTCCCCAAAACGAATCATCTGTGAAACCTCGCGTAAAATTTTTCTACAAGCAGCTCCGGCTGGTAGGACAGCTTTGCCTTGCGCAGCCCTTCGTCTCCTGTATCTTCCTCGCGGTTGACATACTTGTAGTCCTGGCAGTTGTGCAGCACGAACTGCTGGTTTATCATCGGATAAGCGCCCTGCACGCTGGCCAGCGCCTTTTCAATATGCACCACATAGGTATCTGCATTCAGCGGCTCCCCGATGGTAAATGCAACCAGCCGCCCGCCTTTGTAGAGCATCCCGCCATCCAGCACAAGTTCTGCCAGATTGCGCAGTGCCCGGCGGTTCATATGCAGTTCATTTTCCATCTCGTCATTCCATTTTTCTGCTTCGGCTTCCTTCCAGACATCCAAAAGCCGCATGCATTCCCCGGCATCTTCCGGCATCATTTCGCGGTAAAGCCAGTTATTGCCATCCTTAAAGCGGGCAATATGGTTGCGCTTGCCGTGCAGCTTTCTGCCGGAAAGCGTGGACAGCTTTTCGGTGCTGTATACATAATCATAATCGCCCCGGTCTGTTTCCACGTCATACTGCCCCGGATAATGCTGTTCCAGCCAGTCCAGGTCGCTTTGTACGAGGGATGCCAGCTTTAACTCCCCTGTTTCTGCCTCGGCCTGTACACGCAGCGCATCCAGCGCTCCTTTGCGGTTTCCTGCCCCGATAGGAATCGTGTAACAGCATTCGCCGTCATTGAGAAACCTGAAAATCAGGCATCCCTGTTCTTTTGCCATTTTGACGCCATAAATGTCGCTCCATAAATAATTGTTGGCAAAAGAATATTCACACGCCTGCCTTGCGTCCTCTATCATCCGGTGGGTTACCCACTCGCGGTCGCCGAATGACAGGCTGTAAAACTCTATCATAATAATAGTCTCCCTTAACTGTTCACATCTTTTTTCTACCTGCAGGATGTACTGATTGCTTCAATGGCAACTGCCCCGCCGCGCACGATTTCGATATTGTGGAATTTTGTTTTCAGCAGCTCAATCAGCTCATTGTTCCTGCGCTCGGTCAGCTTGCATTCGAGCATCACGCTGTCTTTGCCGATATCCGCCACCTGCACGCTGAATACTTCCGCAATGCGGAACACCTCGTCAATCTGGCTGGAACGGATATCCTTTACTTTTGCAAACAAAATTTCTTTCATATGAATCGGAACGTTTGTAAGGTCAATTACCTTGATTACTTCCACCATGCGGTTTAACTGCTTTTTAATCTGTTCAAAGGTAATGTCATCGCTTGTCACGCAGATTGTCATGCGTGAAACGGTTGCATCTTCCGTCGGCCCGACTGTCAGGCTTTGCAGATTATAGGATTTCCCGGAAAAAAGCCCTGATACTTTTGCCAGAACGCCCACCTGATTTTCCACGTACAGGGCAATCCATCTGTTTTTCATCTTTTATCCATTCCTTTCCGGCACTGCCTGCTATTTCAAAATCATCTCGCTCATCGGATTTCCGCCTTTTACCATCGGCAGCACCAGCTCATCGGCTGCAATCAGAAACTCGATTAAAGTCGGCGCATCCGCATTGTGCTTTGCCTGGTAAAATGCATCCTCTATCTGGGACGGTTCCGTAACCCGGATGCCGTAAGCCCCGTAGCACTGTGCAAATTTCACAAAATCCGGCACATATGGCGGGCAGGCTTCGTTCGGCCCCTTGCACATATCCGGGCATCCCTTCTGCCTGCGCAGGCAGGTAGCTTCATAGCGCTTGCCGTAAAACAGCTGCTGCATCTGGCGTACCATGCCGAGATACTGGTTATTTAACAGGCAGATGGTAACCGGGGCTTTCTCTGCGATTGCCGTCGCCATTTCCTGCATGTTCATCTGAAAGCCGCCGTCTCCGGTAATGCAGATAACATTTTCATACGGCTTTCCGATTTTTGCACCGATTGCCGCCGGAAGCCCGAATCCCATGGAGCCAAGCCCGCCGGATGTAATCAGCTTTTTGCGCCCGCCGATTTCCAGATACTGGCTTGCCCACATCTGATGCTGCCCGACATCGGTTACGATAATGGCCTCTTTATAGCTGCGGTTAACAGCTTCCATAATCATCTGCGGCGTCATGCCGCGGTCACGGCGCATTTCCAGCGGATTTTCGGTTTCCCAGCCCCTGATTTTTGCAATCCATTTTTCCGTGTCCTGCTTTTCTGCCCATTCGCATAATTTTTCCAGTGCCAGCTTTGCATCGGCAACAATCGGAACATCCACCACGACATTTCTCGAAATCGCTGCCGTATCGACATCGATATGGATAATCCTTGCATGCGGGGCAAATTCATTCAAATCTCCGGTAATCCGGTCGTTAAAGCGTGTCCCGATGGAAAAGAGCAGGTCGCACTGGCTGACTGCAATATTGCACGCATATTTTCCATGCATGCCGGAATTTCCCAGATACAGTGGATGCTTCGGCGGCATGGCGCCTTTTCCCATTACCGTTGTCACGACCGGAATCTGCGTGCGTTCTGCAAATTTCTGGAGCTGCTCCTGCGCGCCGCCGATATGAATGCCGCCGCCGGCTAAAATCAGCGGGCGTTTTGCCGATTTTAACAGGCGGTATGCCTTTTTCAGCTGCCCGATATGCACGCTCTCATTCGGCTTATAGCCCCGGATATGAACCTGCGAAGGATATTCGCTGTCCCCGGACTGCATCTGGATATCTTTTGGAATATCAATCAGCACAGGACCCGGCTTTCCGGTCTGCGCAATATGAAACGCCATTTTCAAAATCCGGCCCAGGTCTTTCCGCTCCCGGACGGTTACCCCGTATTTGGTCACCGAACGGGTCATGCCGACAATGTCAACTTCCTGAAACGCATCGTTGCCAATCAGGCTGAGCGGCACCTGCCCGGTAATGCATACCAGCGGGATGCTGTCATAATGGGCATCCGCAAGCCCGGTAATAATATTCGTCGCTCCCGGCCCGCTCGTTACCAGGCATACCCCGGGTTTTCCGGTCGCCTTTGCATACCCCTCCGCTTCAAAAATCAGGCCCTGTTCATGCCTTGGCAGGACGACCTGGATATCCTCCTGTTTGTATAGTTCATCGAAAATGTCCGTGACCATCCCGCCGGGATATCCAAATATTGTATCTACGCCTTCTTCCCGCAGCGCTTTTACAAATAATTTTCTTCCTGTTATATCCATGGTTTCCTCCCTTTTGGCATATTTCCTGTTCTCATATCTGCAAAAATGGTAATCCGTCTGATGATAAGCCTGTTTCCCGCTTTCTGAAACCAGTGCCCACTGCGGGCTCTCATCCAGATTCGGGAAAAAGGCATCCGCATCAAAGGCGGCATCTATTTTTGTAAGATATACAGTCTCGCAGTCATCCAGCAGCTGGCGGTAAATGCTTTCCCCGCCAATGACAAACACATCCTTTGTGTGATACGCTTCCAGCCTTCGGTACAATTCTTCTATCGAATGCACAGCGAAAATGCCCTCTGCCTGATAGTTTTTGTCATGTGTCAGCACAATATTCACGCGTCCGGGCAGATATCCGCCCGGCAGGCTTTCCTGTGTTTTCCTGCCCATCACAATGGCTTTTCCCATCGTCATTTCCCGGAAACATTTCATATCGTCCGGGATGCGCAGCAAAAGCCCGTTATTACAGCCAATGCCCCAGTTTTTATCAGCCGATGCTATCGCATTCATCAATTGCCCGCCCGATATCATGGCGCATATACTGTTTTTCAAAGGTCACCCACTGCACCGCTTCATACGCTTTGCTGCGGGCCTTTTTCAAATCGTCCCCTTTTGCCGTAATGCCAAGCACGCGGCCGCCGTTTGTGACGATTTTTCCGTCCCGGAAGGCTGTCCCGGAATGGAAGCAGTAATAATCCTCTTTTCCTTCAAATGCTTCCAGCCCTTCTATCGGGAAGCCTTTTTCATAAGACAGCGGATATCCGCCCGATGCAAGCATTACACAGACCGCTGCGTTGTCTTCAAAGGCAAGCTCTATTTCATCCAGCCTTCCGTCTACACAGGCTTCCATCACTTCTATTATGTCATTTTTCATGCGCGGCAGCACGACCTGTGCTTCCGGGTCGCCAAAACGCGCGTTGTATTCCAGCACCTTCGGGCCGTCCTGCGTCAGCATCAGCCCGAAGAAAATCACGCCCTTATACGGCCTTCCTTCAGCCGCCATTGCATCCAGCGTCGCCTGATAAATATGCTTCTGGCAGAACGCATCCACTTCCTTTGTATAAAACGGGCTTGGCGAAAACGTGCCCATGCCGCCGGTATTAAGGCCTTTATCCCCGTCCTGTGCCCGTTTATGGTCCTGTGCGGAGTTCATGATTTTAATCGTTTTCCCATCGGCAAATGACAGTACGGACACTTCCCGTCCGGTCATAAATTCTTCCACAACCATCCGGTTTCCAGATTCGCCGAATTTTTTATCCTCCATAATCTGCTTTACGCCCTCTTTTGCCTCATCCAGCGTATTGCAGATTAAAACCCCCTTGCCAAGCGCCAGGCCGTCTGCTTTTAATACAACCGGCAGTTTTGCCGTTTCCAGGTACGCAAGCGCTTCCCGGGCATCGTCAAAGGTTTCATAGGCGGCTGTCGGAATATGGTATTTTTTCATCAGGTCTTTGGAAAATGCCTTGGAGCCTTCTAATACAGCTGCATTTTTCCTCGGGCCGAATACCCTGAGCCCTTCTGCTTCAAAGACATCCACAATGCCGCCTGCCAGAGGGTCTTCCATGCCGATAATCGTAAAATCAACCGCATGCTCTTTCGCAAATGCCGCCAGCTTTTCAAATTCCATTGCCCCAATCGGGACACACTCTGCAATCTGCGCAATTCCCGCATTTCCCGGTGCACAGTAAATTTTATCTGCCTTCGGGCTTTTCGCTGCGCATGCCGCAATCGCATGCTCGCGCCCGCCGCTTCCTGCTATTAATATGTTCATAAACCGATTCTCCTTCTGCCCCGGCTCCTTTCAGCCGTTTTCCATATCCGGCCGGCAGCACTTTTTCTGCAGCCGGTAAATTATCCGATTACCACCCTGCCGTCTTCCACCCTGGCTTTGCCGTTTGCAATCAAATGAACAGCCTCTGGCAGTATGTGCCATTCGGCTTCTTCCATCACCCGCCGCTGCAGGATTTCCGGCGTATCGCCCTGTTTTACTTCCACTGCCTTTTGCAGGATAATCGGGCCGGTGTCCGTTCCCTCGTCCACAAAATGCACCGTTGCCCCGGTCACCCTGACACCGCGCTTTAACGCAAGCTCATGTACCTTCAGCCCGTAACAGCCTGCCCCGCAGAAAGACGGAATCAGCGACGGGTGAATATTGATAATGCGGTTTCTGTATTTTTGTATGATAATTTCCGGCAGAATCACCAGATAGCCTGCCAGCACTACCAGCCCGGCCTGTACGTCATCCAGTGTTTCTGCGAGCGCCTGGTGGAACGCTTCCCGGCTCTCATAATCCTTCGGGGAAACACAGATTCCCCGGATGCCATGCTTTTTTGCACGTTCCAGCGCATAGGCATCTTTTTTATTGCTGATAACAGCTGCAATTTCTGCATTCTGTATGGAGCCGGACGCAATCGCGTCTATCAATGCCTGTAAATTGGTGCCGCCGCCGGACACCAGGACTGCCAGCCTCAGCATAACGTGACTCCTTTTTCACCTTCCTGTACTTCTCCGATTACATAAGCCTCCACTCCGGCTTCTGCGGCTGCCTTTACCGCTTTGTCCGCGTCAGCCGGATTTACGGCAAGCACCATGCCGATGCCCATGTTAAACGTATTGTACATGACTTTTTCTTCCACGTTTCCCGTGCGTGCAATCAACTCAAAAACAGCCGGAACCTCATAGCTGTCCCTGCGAATGACTGCATGCATGCCTTCCGGGAGCATGCGCGGCACGTTTTCATAAAATCCGCCGCCTGTAATATGGCTGCAGGCCCTGATAACGGCCCCGGATTCCTGAATCTTTCGCAGTGCGCCCACATAGATTCTTGTCGGCTCAAGCAGTGTTTCCCCAAGCGTGCGTCCAAGTTCCGGATAATGTGTGTCCAGCGAAGCTTTGTCCATTGGAAAAATGCTGCGCACAAGTGAAAATCCATTCGAATGCACGCCCGTCGAAGCAAAGCCGATTAATACATCTTCTTTTTTCAAATCTTTTCCGGTAATGATGTCCTTTTCATCTACAACACCGACTGCGAATCCAGCCAGGTCGTATTCCTCCTGCGGATAAAATCCCGGCATTTCCGCCGTTTCCCCGCCAATCAGCGCAGCGCCTGCCTGCCTGCAGCCTTCGGCCACGCCGCTGACAATGCCGGCGATTTTTTCAGGATAATTTTTCCCGCATGCAATATAATCCAGAAAGAACAGCGGCTGTCCGCCCGCGCATGCAATATCATTGACGCACATTGCCACACAGTCTATGCCGACCGTATCATGCCTGTCCATCACAAATGCCAGCTTTAATTTCGTGCCGACCCCGTCCGTGCCCGATACAAGCACCGGTTTTTCCATCTGCCGGAATGCTTCCATCGAAAACGCCCCGGAAAATCCGCCCAGATTTGTCAGTACTTCCGGGCGCATGGTACTTTGTACATGCTGTTTCATCAATTCTACTGCTTTGTAGCCAGCTTCAATATCCACTCCAGCCTTTTTGTAATCCATGATTATCCCTCCTGTTTTATGAAGCAGTCTTGTGTTTTCAGGCTCCGCAGCCCCCTGCAGCATCCATGAAAACATGTAAATACCGTCATTTCTATTCATAATGCCATAAGTTGGGGAAAATTTCAATGCACTTTTTTTTATTTTCGCAGGATTATGCATCAGTCAGATACATTATACAAGCTCCCAGTCCTTTCAGCACTCCTCAAGCGGGATTTCTTCTTTATCCTCATCCGGCGCATTTTCATAGTTTTCTGCCATCCTTTGACAAAAAATTTTCCATTTCACATCATATATTCCGCTGGCATCCGTTCCTGTCTGGTAACATTTTTATATTCCCGCAATATACTATATCAAATCCAGTCACAGGAGTCTTTATGAATCTGAAACGACATCTGCTCCCATTTCTTTTAACCGCTGCGCTGGCTGTTTTGATGCTGGCCGGATGCGGACAAAGCACAAAGGACAGCACAGCGCCTTCACAGCCAGGAAGCTCTGCCAGCCCGGACGAAGCAAACGGGCCGCAAAAGGAATCCGGCCCGGACAGCCAGAAGAATCCGGCCGCCGAGCCTGTTCCCGTAACCTTAAACGAAGTTGCACATTCTATTTTTTATGCACCGATGTATGCTGCAATCGAAAATGGTTATTTTGCAGAACATGGCATAGAACTGGAGCTGGTCACCGGATTCGGCGCAGACAAGGTAATGGCGGCTGTTTTATCCGGGGAAGCGGATATCGGGTTTATGGGGCCGGAAACAACGGTTTATACCTATAACGAAGGTGCCGCAGATGCTGTCGTGAATTTTGCGCAGCTGACGCAGAGAGCCGGAAATTTTATTGTGGCACGCCAGCAGATGGATGATTTTGAATTGTCAGATTTAATCGGAAAAGATGTGCTGGGCGGCCGGGCAGGCGGCATGCCGGAAATGGTATTTGAATATGTGTTAAGAAAAAACGGCATCGAGCCTTCCGAGGTAAAGATTGACCAGGGCATCGATTTTGGTTCGACCGCTGCTGCTTTTTCTGGCGGGAAGGGTGATTTTACCGTTGAATTCGAGCCTTCTGCCACCGCCCTGGAACAGGAAGGCGCCGGCTTTGTCATAAGCTCCGTCGGTGTCGAATCGGGCTACGTTCCATACACCGCTTTCAGCGCAAAGCAGAGCTATCTGGAATCAAATAAAGAACTGATTCAGGCATTTACCGATGCCCTGCAGGAAGGCATGGATTATGTGACTACACACACTTCCGCCGAAATTGCTAAAACCATACAGCCGCAGTTTTCTGAAACAGACCTGGAAACGCTGACGATGATTGTAGACCGTTACCACGAACAGGACACCTGGAAAAACGACCTCGTGTTCTCAGAAGACAGCTTCGAGCTGCTTTTGGATATTCTGGAAGAATCGGAAGTCATTACGAGCCGGCCGCCATTCCACGAGCTTGTAACAGCAGAATTTGCCACAAAAGCAGCAGAAAGCCTGTAAGCATCTGTCCAGACACCCCGCAGCGCAGCCGCTGCGGGATATCTGGCTGCTTTAAAGCTCATCCCCGGTTTCCCTATCCAGGATGATATTTCCAGAATGATGCAGGCAGCACTGGAAGGATGATTTGCGTATGCTGATACAAAAATTCCAGGCCTGGAACCAAACGTAACCGGACGCTGCTATCGAAGCGCGTCAACCGCCGCACGTTCTATCGCAAGCCCCGTATTGTAGCGATTCAAAAACGCCTCAAAGCCCGCCACATCCAGGCCGAAGCCCTGGATCACATCCATGGCGTTGTCCAGCCGGGTGGGGTTCACCACCGAGGAGCCGGCCCCCTGATACCGGGCCTTCTGGGCGAACTCGCCGATGACCGCCACCTTCGCGCCCCGCTTCAGGGGCAGGATGTTATTCTCGTTCTTCAGCAGGACGATGGACTGCTCACTGGCCTTCGCCGCCATGGCGTGATGCTTCTCCACGTCGAAGGGCTTGCCCTCCAGGGGCTCCACCGCCCCGGCGGTGGACAGGATCACGTCCAGCAGCTCATCCACCCGCCGGTCCAGCAGCTCCTGGCTGATCCGCCCGGACTTCACCGCGTCGATGAGCTCCAGGTCGGAGTCGCCGCCGGTGGTGGGCATCTCCAGGTGGGACCCGGCCCGGACGCCCTCCACGTGGTCGTTGGAGCCGCCCCAGTCGGACACCACGAAGCCGTCAAAGCCCCACTCGTCCCGGAGAATCTCCTGCAAAAGGTGCCTGTTCTCGTTGGCGTACACGCCGTTGATCCGGTTGTAGGAGGACATGATGGACTTGGAGTGCCCCTCCTTCACGGCGATCTCAAACCCGGTGAGGTAGATCTCCCGGAGGGTGCGCTCGTCCATGACGGAGTCGGAGGCCATCCGCCGCAGCTCCTGGGAGTTGGCGGCGAAGTGCTTGGGGCAGGCCGCCACGCCGTTTTTCTGGATGCCCCGGATATAGCTGGCCGCCAGCTTGCCCGCCAGATAGGGGTCCTCGCTGAAATACTCGAAGTTGCGCCCGCAGAAGGGGGAGCGTTTGATGTTGAGCCCCGGGCCCAGCACCACGCACACCCCCTGGGAGGCGGCCTCCGCCCCCAGATGCGCGCCGATCTCCTCCCCCAGCTCCACGTCCCAGGAGTTGGCCACAGCCGCCGCCGTGGGATAGCAGGTGGCGGGCAGGGACGGGTTCAGCCCCAGCTGGTCCCCCTCCCCCGCCTGCTTGCGGATGCCGTGGGGGCCGTCGGACAGGGTCATGTTGGGCACGCCCAACCGCTCCACGCTCCGCGTCTGCCAGAAGTCCTTGCCGGAGAACAGGTAGCACTTCTCCTCCAATGTCATTTGCTTGATGATGTCCGCGTGTTTCAAGCAGACCCCTCCTCACTGATTTCGATGGGTTCGATGCCCGGAAGCACAGAACAAATCCGGGGACAGGTTCCCGGGATTTGCTCTGTGCTCCCGCACCCCCGCCCCGCCGGAGCGGGGACGGGGGAACGGAAGCTGTGGTTAGTCTGCGCAGTTCGGGCCGCTTTACGCTCAGCCCTTCTTCTTGCCGTAGCCGCGGAGCAGCAGAACCTCGCCGGCCACCGCCGCTAGAATCACCACGGCGGAGATGGTGTACATCGCGATCTGCCACGCCGCCATGCCGCCGCCCGCGCCGTTGGCGTAGGCCCGGCTGTTGGCCGTGGTGTACAGGATGTTCTTGCAGGCCTGCCGCGCCGCCTGGAGGGAGGTGCCGCTGGTCTTGTCGGTGAGCTCGCCCACCTCGATCATCTGGGGGCTAAGGCAGAAGTCGCCGCCGTTGCGGATCTGGATGTCGGCGTCCTGGTAGCCGTAGCCGCCGAAGTAGTCGGTGAGCACCATGCCGCGGAAGCCCCACTCGTCCCGGAGCACCCGGTTCAGCAGCTCGGGGTTGGCCCCGGCGTACTTGTTGCCGATGTAGTTGAAGGCGGACATGATGGCCATGGACTTGCCCTCGTAGTTCTTCACGCACATCTCGAAGGGCTTCAGGTAGATCTCCCGGATGGCCTGCTCGTTGGACCAGGTGCACAGCATATCGGTGCGGTGGGTCTCCTGGTCGTTGAGGGCGAAGTGCTTCAGGAAGGAGTACACGCCGCTCTCCGCCGCGCCGTTGACGGCGTTGGAGGCCATGGCCCCGGACAGGTAGCCGTCCTCGGAGTAGTACTCGAAGTTACGGCCGGAGAAGGCGGTGCGGTGGATGTTCATGGCGGGGGCGTACCAGCCGGACACGTCCATCTCGTCGGCCATCTTGCCGATGCTCGCGCCGAAGTCATGGGCCAGCTGGGTGTTCCAGGTGGCGGCGATGACCACGCCGGCGGGGAAGCCGATGGAGGCCTTCTGGGTGAAGTTGTTGTTGATGGAGGCAGGGCCGTCGTTGTCGTTGGTGCGGACCTTGCCAATGGACTCCACGGAGTTGGTCTGATAGCCGCCCAGGGAAATGAGGGCGTTCATGTCGTCCAGGGTCATCTGGTCCAGCAGCTGGTCCCACTTGGGATCGTCATAGTCCAGACCACGCAGGTCCTTGAGCTGGAGGCCGTTCTTGGCCCCGGTGGTA
>OFHA01000699.1_pt1 | contig 27854 bp, 32 predicted proteins | sample 1521891 | NCBI WGS metagenome assembly OFHA01 (sample SAMEA3504089, study PRJEB24116) | mouse gut metagenome | biome: mouse gut; feature: mouse-associated habitat; material: faeces | place: Denmark | collected 2011
CCCAGTACCACCAGCCGGTATCTATATGAGGTCAGCCATCTGATGGAGGAGCATCCAGACTGCGGCAAGCTGGCCATCGACCTGCGAAAGTGCCCTGGAGGAAAGGCGGATCTTCTTCCGGTTCTGGAGGAGATCCGGAAGAAGGCGCAACTGTTGGAGGGAAAACAAATCTACGTGCTGACCGGGGGCAATACGGCCTCCGCTGCCACCAGGATGATCGCTTTCCTCAAGGACGAATTCGGCGCAGTGATCGTTGGCGAACCAACGGGAGAGTTTTCTTCCTTCTTCAGCCGGAGCGAGGAGCGAGACAACAGTCCGACCATTCTCCCGCATTCGCAGATTAAGGTTCAGATCTCAGACAGATGGCGGGACAGTGTGGAATTGCTACACGAGATGGGTGTAACACCAATCTATAAGGAGCATTACGATGAGGACGGCAGAATCTATCAGTGGGAGACCTGTATTCAGCCGGACGTGTATGTCCACCTGGACATTGAGGATCTACGCCAGGGGAAAGACTCCGTTCTGGAGTGGGTCTTGGCGCAGTAACATAATACCGTGTCGTTCTCTTGGAAAATGATATCCACTGCATCCGTTTGCTCACAGCAATTTTTCCTGTTTATCTTGTATCAACTCTGCGGTTTTTCCATTTTTTGTAATTTTTTTATTTTTTTTGTCGTCACTTTTTTATTGCAATATAGCGCCAACAAAAACGGAGAAGGAGGGATTTGAACCCTCGCGCCGGTTACCCGACCTATACCCTTAGCAGGGGCACCTCTTCGACCACTTGAGTACTTCTCCAAAGCTATAGAAAATTTTTTAACTTGTCTGCGACATAACGCATAACTTATAATACAGAAAAGGACTTTATTTGTCAAGCATTTTTTTAAATATTTAATTCTATGATTCGACTTTGTTTTTGGGAATTTGATTTGCTGGCAATAACCCAGATTCAATGTTACGTCTTTGTAAGAATTATCTGCCTAGAAAACAAAATTTGTTTTCTCCATATTTATTAATGCAGCATATTTTACAAAAGCATATTTATGCTTTCTAAAATCCGATTCTTATATTTCATTATAAAATGTCTGCCACTTACAATTCATTTTTATTTCCTTTCATAATGGCTGCTACCTGCAATTTGCTTTTATTTGCTTTTATTTCCTTACATAATGGCCGCTACCTGCAATTTGCTTTTATTTCATTTCATAATAGCTGCCACTTGCAATTCATTTTTATTTCTTTATATAATGCCTGCCATCTGCAATTCGCTTTTATTTCCTTAATTTCAGCCAATATACAATTCCGATATAAAAACATTATGAAAAGACCGGCTATCCTTTGGACAACCGGTCTTGGCATTTAATCTGTTACATATGGCATCAATGCAATATGACGCGCCCTTTTGATTGCGACTGTAAGCGCCCTCTGATGTTTTGCGCAGTTTCCTGTAATTCTTCTAGGAAGAATTTTGCCTCTTTCAGAGATGTATCTCTTTAATTTATTGGTGTCTTTATAATCAATTACATTATCTTTGCCACAAAATACACAGACTTTTTTCCTTCTGTGCATAGGTCTTCTTTTAAAAGATCCGCTGTCTTTGCCATCTTTATTATAAGCCATTTTTCTTACCTCCTGTTAATTTGTCTAGTTGAAGGGCAACTCCTCGTCTATGCCGTCCGGAATGTTCATGAATCCGTCACCGACCGCTGCGCTTGGGGCTGGCCTGTCTGCCGGGGCAAATCCTGCGTTTTGTTCACTGGCGGATTTACTCTCTGCAAATTCCTGCTCCTCTACAACTACGTCCGTTGTATAAACTTTCTGCCCATCTCTATTTGTATAGCTTCCAGTCTGGATTCTTCCAGTAAGCGCGATTTTTATGCCTTTCCGCAAATATTTCTCAGCAAACTCACCTTGACGCCCAAATGCAACGCATCCAATAAAATCCGCTGTCTGCGTGTCATTGTCACGGCGGAACCTTCTGTCCACTGCGATTGTATATCTGGCTACTGCAGTCGCCTGCTCACCCTGAGAATAACGGATTTCCGGATCTCTAGTCAACCGGCCCATAAGAATTACCTTATTCATATATTTTCCTCTTTTCTAATTTATGCCTCGTCTTTTCTAACGCATAAGAAACGAAGAATGTCGTCCATAATACGGACGCGCTGTTCTACCTGTGCCGGAACATCTGCGTTTGCATCAAACTGGATAAAATAATAGAAGCCTTCTCTCATCTTTTGAACTTCATAAGCTAATCTTTTCTTACCCCAGTCTTCAACTTCTGTTACAGTCCCGCCAAAACGGGCAATATATTCTTTGGCTTTCTCTACTGTAGCAGTTCTGGCATCTTCTTCGATTTTTGCATTAACAACAAGAGCTAATTCATATTTGTTCATGCAGTCGTACCTCCTTTTGGTCTCTGGCCCCTTCTCATTTACTTTTTCTAAGAAAGAGCAAGGAATTTATAGTTTTCACAATGAAGTATGATAACATATTTTCCACTAAGTAGCAAGCGGTTTTCGAATTTCTTTCACATTCTTTTCCACTAATTTGCGTGAAACCATAATTTGATGACCACAGCCTTTACATTTTAAACGAAAATCCGCCCCCACGCGCAGAACGTCCCATTCAAAGCTGCCACAGGGATGCTTTTTCTTTAACTTTATAATATCTCCAATTTCAAATTGCATAGGTTCTCCTCGTCTGTTTTATAGCTGAATCCGTGATAATACTTCTCCAATTTTGCCTTCTATCCGAAGATTTGCCCTTTTATCTAATGGGGTCGTGGAATTATTAATTAAAACCAATTTGTTTCCACGGTAATAATCCACAAGGCCCGCCGCCGGATAAACTGCAAGCGATGTGCCTCCAATTATCAGCATATCTGCTTGCGCGATATGGGATATGGAGCTTTGGATTGTTTCGTCATTGAGCCCTTCTTCATATAAAACTACGTCGGGTTTCACCATTTCCCCGCAGGAATCACAAAGCGGGCTGTCTTTACTGTTCAAAATATAGCCCACATCAAAAAATTTACCGCATGACATACAATAATTTCTGTGAACGCTTCCATGAAGCTCGAATACTTTCTTACTTCCCGCCGCCTGATGCAGTCCATCAATATTTTGTGTAATAACCGCTTTTAGTTTTCCGGCTTTCTCTAATTCTGCAAGTTTTTTATGAGCCGCATTTGGTTTTGCTGTAAGACATAACATTTTTTTTCGGTAAAAACGATAAAATTCCGACGGGCGGCTGATATAGAAAGAATGGCTTAGTATGGTCTCTGGCGGATAGTCGTATTCCTGATGATAAAGACCGTCTACGCTCCGAAAATCGGGGATTCCACTTTCGGTGGACACTCCTGCCCCTCCAAAAAAAACAATATTGTCTGTATCTTTTATCCATTGCAAAAATTGTTCTATCTTTTCCATGCTATGCTCCCTTCTGATTCACTCTCTCTTACCAGTTAAATACAAGTAATATTCCTGCCAGCGCTAAAATACATACTGTGCCGGCTGCCGCCAGTATATTTATGACTTTTATTGTATGATCTTTTAGAATTTTTGACAATAACCAATAAAATGCAACGCCAATGACGCCGCCTAACGTATTGCCAAGCAAATCAGTTATATCCGTTACACCGACAGCCAGAATATACTGCGCTGTTTCGAATGCAAGGCTTACGAAAAAAGCAGGGGCCGCTTTTTGAATGAAATTCCAATTTTCTTTTAATGCGCTTACATAAATCCCCAGCGGCATAAAGGCTGCAATGTTTAAATAAATTTCTGAGAGATCTATCTTTCCATTGATAATGACGGAAGCCCCGAACGGCTTTAAATTTATTCTCCTACTTGTTCCGATATTTTGAAAATCTGTTGACATTTTAAAGAGTATCACCCATGTGATAAAAATGAGATACAATACTAACAGAATTTTTGTCACCCTCTTACTCTTATTAGATTCCACTGTTTTCTCCTCCTGTTTTTAATATAGATGTCTTTTGGATTATAACACAGATTAGAAAAAAGAAAATGAAGGAAATATGAAGGTTTTTTAAAAATAAAAAACATGGCTGTATGGCATTTTATCCGATACAATCATGTTTTTTATCATTTTTAATTGCGGGGGCAGGATTTGAACCTACGACCTTCGGGTTATGAGCCCGACGAGCTTCCAGACTGCTCCACCCCGCGTTAGAATAGTCCGCCTGACAAGTCAGGTCGTTGTATGAAAGCTATTATATCTGTTTCTTGTAGAAATGTCAAATAAAATCAAACAAAATTCTTTATTTTCAATGTTGGACGAATTTTCATTGCAATATACAAATAAGAACAGATTTTTAATAATTTTGGTTTTTTCATAACTCTTGTTCCTATTTGATAGAAACAATCTCTTTTACAAGATGATTCAAATACAAAGATACGGCTTTTATATTATTGTTGAGCTGTTCTAATAATATACCCAAAAGACCAAGTTCTTTAATATATATTCTTTGATTTCTTTAAATATTATAGAAAATACAATTTCGGTTTCGTTTTCTGCAATATACATACATGTTAGATACATCTATTTTGCAAACAATTTTCGGTAAACAACTATTGTATTGGCGCTATGATTTATTTTGCTTGATTTTAACTTTGACATTTACTATTTGATAAGAGGAATCATTATTTATAAAATTGGATACGATTGTTTACAATGTTGTTTGCCTTTTATTCTGTTGAAAACTTTATTTTCTCATTTAAATTTTCTTTTTATTCACATATTTTCGATTCATTCCTTTCATTTTCTTTTGATTATATAGAAACGGTTACTTCTTTTGTTTTTGATAATAATCCGAAATCGCCGCCTGAATTGCTTCTTCCGCCAATACGGAACAATGTATTTTATGTGGCGGCAGGCCATCTAACGCTTCTGCAACGGCCTTGTTTGTCAGTTCCTGCGCTTCAGAAAGTTTTTTGCCTTTTATCAATTCTGTCGCCATCGAACTGGAAGCAATCGCGCTTCCACATCCAAATGTGTTGAATTTTACGTCTTGAATCCTGTCTCCCTCGATTTTTAAATAAATTTTCATTATATCGCCGCATTTTGCATTGCCGACCTCGCCAATGCCGTCTGCGTTTTCAATCACTCCTACATTTCTCGGATTCGAAAAATGATCCATTACTTTTTCACTGTATAACATATTCTTTCTTTCCCTCCTGTAAATCTCTCCAAATAGGAGATATACTCCTCAGATAAGATACTGCATTCTGAATCTCTGCTATCATATAATTAATTTCTTCTTCTGTATTTTCCACAGATAAAGTCAAACGCAAAGAGCCATGCGCAATCTCATGCGGTCTGCCTATCGCAAGCAGTACATGACTTGGATCAAGGGAACCCGATGTACAGGCGGATCCGGACGAAGCGCAGATGCCTTTGCTGTCCAATAATAGAAGAAGCGATTCGCCTTCTATCCCCTCAAAACAAACATTGACATTTCCGGGCAAGCGTTTCTTACAATCACCGTTTAATATAGTATGCGGGATTTTTATAAGCCCCTCAATTAATTTGTTGCGCAGCGGAAGCAATTTCGCTGATGTTTCTTCCATATCCGCTACAGAGTCTTTTAATGCGGCAGCCATGCCAAGAATTGCCGGAAGATTTTCCGTCCCTGCGCGTTTGCCGCGTTCCTGAGCGCCTCCTTCAATCAGAGTTGATACCGGAATCCCCTTTTTTACATAAAGCGCCCCTATCCCTTTTGGTCCATGGAATTTATGGGCGGAAAGCGAAAGCATATCAATCGGCTCCTTGTGGACATTAATATCCAAATGGCCGACAGCCTGCACTGCATCTGTATGGAATATAACGCCTTGTTCTCTGCATATTTTCCCTAACTCTGCAATCGGCTGAATGGAACCAATTTCATTATTGGCATACATAATGGTCGCAAATACGGTGTCCTGACGGAGAGACGCCGCAAATTCTTCCGGCCTTACAATTCCATTTTCATGCGGGCTTAACAGCGTAACCTCATATCCTTTTTGTTTTAGTTTTTCTAATGTATGAAGCACGGCATGATGCTCTATTCCAGTTGAAATAATATGTTTCTTCTTCTTTTTTTCACCAATCGCGGCGGCGGAAAGAATCGCCTGATTGTCCGCTTCACTGCCTCCGGACGTAAAATAAATTTCCTCTGCGCTGGCGCCAATCGTCTCTGCGATTGTCTCTCTTGCGGCCAAAAGAGCCTCTGCCGCCTGCTGCCCTACACTGTGCAGACTGGACGGATTTCCATAAAGCTTGTTCTGGCATAAGAACATTGCATCGGACGCTGATTTGCTTAATCTGGTCGTTGCGGCATTATCTGCATATATATTCATTCAATATCCTCCTGTTTCTCATCGATCATAAACATATAATTCATATAATTCCTATATGTTTAATATGTTTTATTATAAACAGGACTTCTAACCTTGTCAAGCGTATCTGAAAAATATTCTACTTGACATCCAAATTTCCTGATGTTATCGTAAAACCTATAGGAATAATAGGATTTTTTATATGAAAGGGGTTTTTTAATTGAACATTTACGAACGCATTACGGATCTGATCGGCGGCACACCGCTGATGAAATTGACAAATTACATGAAACAACAAAATTTAGAAGCTGAATTATATGGAAAACTGGAATTTTTTAATCCTGCCGGAAGCGTCAAAGACAGAATTGCTAAAGCTATGATTGAAGATGCAGAGGCAAACGGGATATTAAAGCCAAATGCGGTTTTAATTGAACCGACAAGCGGGAATACCGGAATCGGACTTGCGGCGGCGGCGGCTTCAAAAGGATATAAGGTTATCTTGACTATGCCTGAAACGATGAGCGTGGAACGCCGGAACCTGCTTAAAGCCTATGGCGCCACCCTTGTCCTTACAGATGGCGCAAAAGGCATGGCGGGGGCGATTTCAAAAGCAAAGGAACTTGCAGAACAAACGCCGGACAGTTTTATCCCAAGCCAGTTTACTAACCCAGCCAATCCGAAAGCCCATTATAATTCTACGGGACCTGAAATCTGGGAAGATACGGACGGACGCATAGATGTGTTCGTCGCAGGGATAGGCACAGGCGGGACAATCACAGGCGTTGGCGAGTATTTAAAAAGCAAAAATCCTAAAATTCAAATTATTGGCGTAGAACCTGCCGGCTCTCCCATGCTTACAAAAGGTTCTCCCGGAGCGCATAAAATTCAGGGAATTGGAGCGGGCTTTGTTCCTGACACTCTAAACACAAATATTTATGACGAAATCATCACCGTGGAAAATGAAGATGCGTTTGCCACAGGCCGCGCGCTTGCCAGAAAAGAAGGGCTTCTTGTTGGAATTTCATCGGGCGCCGCAGTATTTGCAGCCGCTGAAATTGCAAAACGGCCAGAACAAAAAGGAAATCGAATAGTTGCCCTGTTGCCGGACACCGGAGAACGTTACTTATCTACTCCAATGTTCTCAGAATAACAGAAAAAGGTCTGTCACAATGAACCGCTCCCTCGTAAGTGACAAGTTTTTATTATTTCACTTATCTGCCTAGAGGGAAGCGGTTCGTTGCGACAGACCTTTCTATATTATTTATATATATCATCAAAATTCAACACAAAATAAACCCCTTGGTCAACTCCTGGCCCGACTAACGGCAAACAGCTCCACGCATTCCTACGCTTCTACCCCTGCCCTATCCATCTCATGTTCCCTGAGGAGAGGTCTTACCGCATTCCGGCAAGGACGTCTCATCATTTCATATTTTTTATATGACATAATTATTCGCTTCGCGGTCTTTTTGCTTATCTATAATATCCTGAAGGGTAATGCCGTCAAGATATTCGTTTACGACATGGGAAAGACCCTGCCAGACAGGATGCATGAAACATTCTGCGCTTCGTTCACATGGGAATAAGTCGGTTTCTACACAGGCGACGGGCGAAAGCGCTCCTTCCGTCAGACGGAGGATCTGCCCTACTGTATAATCATCAGGCTTCCCCGCAAGCTGGTAACCGCCCTGTGAGCCCCGATTTGTACGCAAAATGCCAGATTTATTTAACATTGGGATAATCTGTTCTAAATATTTTTTAGAAATATTTTGCCGTTTTGCAATATCTTTCAGAGCTATAAAACTGCCGTCATTATGTTCTGCCAAATCAATCAGCATACGCAGCGCATAGCGTCCCTTTGTCGATATTTTCATATGCATCACCTTATCATTGCTTGATAGGGCTATCGTAACATATATTTACTGTGTTTTCAAGAAGCCGGAAAACAGAAGCGTAAATTATCTTTTCATTTAGAAAAAAGGGCTGCCGCAAAATAGCCGCTGGATACAACATATGGATTTTAATGCCCTGCTGGCTGATCCATCGCTTGTATCATAAGCTATAATTACGACAGCTCCTATTCTTCACTTATAATCCGCTTGTATTACACAACTCCTTGGAGTAACATTGCTTCTGCCACTTTCTCAAAGCCGGCAATGTTCGCGCCCATCACATAGTTGCCTTCCTGTCCATAGCGTTTTGCCGCATCGTCTATGGTGTGGTAAATATTGACCATAATTTGTTTTAACTTGGAATCCACTTCTTCAAATGTCCAGCTTAATCTTTCACTATTCTGGGACATTTCAAGCGCTGATGTAGCCACGCCGCCTGCATTGGCTGCTTTTCCGCCGATAAACCATACGCCGTTTTCCTGAAGGTATTTAGTCGCATCGATTGTAGTTGGCATATTTGCGCCTTCGCAGACTGCTTTACAGCCATTTGCAACTAACTGTTTTGCATCGTCGATGAACAGTTCGTTTTGTGTTGCGCATGGCAGAGCAATATCGCATTTCACAGACCATACGCCGCGTCCTTCGTGATATTCCGCGCTTTTACGCGCATTCGCGTATTCCGTTAAACGTGCGCGTTTCACTTCTTTTACTTCTTTCAAAAGAACAACGTCAATTCCTTCCGGATCATAAATCCATCCTGTAGAGTCGGAACAGGTTACGACTTTTGCGCCCATCTGCTGCGCTTTCTGCGTCGCGTAGATTGCTACGTTTCCTGCGCCGGAGATGACAACTGTTTTACCTTCCATGGATTCTCCGTGGCATTTCATTAATTCTTCTGTAATATACAAAAGACCATATCCAGTAGCTTCGGTACGGACTAAGGAACCGCCATAGGATAATCCCTTTCCGGTTAAAACGCCTTCATATACCCCTTTGATTTTCTTATACTGCCCAAACATATAGCCGATTTCCCTTGCGCCCGTCCCAATGTCTCCAGCTGGCACATCTGTGTCCGCTCCAATATATTTGGATAACTCTGTCATAAAGCTTTGGCAGAATGCCATCACTTCCCGATCTGATTTGCCTTTCGGATCAAAGTCGGCTCCGCCTTTGCCGCCGCCGATTGGCAGGCCTGTCAGAGAATTTTTAAATATCTGCTCAAATCCTAAAAATTTGATAATTCCTGTATTTACGGAAGGATGCAGACGAAGTCCTCCTTTATATGGCCCAATCGCATTATTGAACTGGATTCTATAACCTGTGTTTACCTGAACCTGCCCCTTATCGTCTACCCATGGCACACGGAACTTAAACTGTCTGTCCGGCTCAGTCAGTCTTTCTAACAGGGCTTCTTTGCGGTATTTTTCTTCATTTGCTTCAATAGCAGGCTTTAAAGATTCTAAAACTTCTTCCACTGCCTGAAGAAATTCCGGTTCAGATGCATTTTTTGCTTTTACGCGTTCAAGAACTTCATCAACATAACTCATTTTTTTCTATCTCCTTTTCGAAAAAATCTGTGCAAGCGTTACACGCTTGCGCAACGTAAACGGATGCCAAATTTATTTTAGTATGAAATGAGCCATTACGCAATATTTTTTTATTATAATTTTATATCTACTGGAATATATCCGTCCAAATGTAGATTATTTTCATTTTCTTTTTCTTCTTCTTTTTGCTTTTCCTCTTTTATTTTTTCCTCTTTATTTTCCTTTTTCGCTTGTTCTATTTCTGATTTAGCTGCTTGCAAAACCGCATGGTTGGCTTTTCTCAGTTCTTTAAACTGCCAGCCTTCCGCTTTTTCCACACTCTGGTTGACATTCGCAAGCTGCTCCTGTTTTGCTCCAACATTGCCGCCTCTTTCTAAATCTGTTTTGATTTCCCTCGCCGTTACTCTGGCTTCCCCTTTTAGTTTCGTAACGACTGTTCCCTGAGATTTTGCCTGTTTCATGGACGAATCTGCGGATATCATTGATTTGATGCCAGCCTTTGAAATGCCTTCATTCGTTTCCGGCCGCTCCTTTGCCTGCTCCTCTCCTTTCGCCGCTGCCTGCTCTTGCTGCTTTTCCCTTCTTTTATCAATTTCATGCTGGCGGAGCTGATTGTTTAATTCTGTGATTTTCTGTTGATACTCCTGCCGCTTCTTTTGTTTTTCCTCCGCGCTTAATTCCTCATTTGATGAAAGCTGCTGCATTTCCTTTTGAATTTGGGCAATCTGGGTCTTAATGTGTTTACTATACGCATCTTCCTGCCCTGAATTAGACAATCCTATTTTTGGGGTTCCTTGGTTTACTCCACCTATTTTCATGTTTCATTCCTCCGTTTCATTTTCATCTGACCGATTCTAGTTGTTTCAAGTTATATTTCGTCTAATGAGAGGAATCCTTAAAGCGTTTTGACGTGAAATAAGTTTTTTTTGTTGTAAACCGGCCTGTAAACCACAATAATTCCCTGCTGCCTACTCTTTCCAGAAATCTATTGGTTCATAATCTCTAAGCTCCGCTAAAAACCCTCTTTTTTGCAGTTCCTCTTGAATCTGGTCTAAAATCTCATCTGATTCCGCTGTCACTGTATGATAATGGAAGCCTGATGTTACGTCTTTTAAGGATTTTGAAATGCCGCTTTTTAATTTTTCTATATATTCTTTCACATCACGGCGGGATTTTAACCCCATCTCTACACGGATCACATTGTAAATTTTATGATAGACAAATTCATCGACAACCATGCCGCCAAAATCCACATATAGATTTAATTCTTCTTCCATTTCATCATCAGAATGTTTTACCTTAAAAATTCTCTGGCAAGATATGCCGCTTCCCATCATATATCCGCGGCAGGTGCTTACAATTTCCCTCTTTTGCGCCCGTAAAAGGGCAATATCCTGCACAATGACCTGACGGCTGACTGCAAACGTTTTGGCTAAAGCCGTTCCGGAAACCGGCTGTCTGGCATTTGCCAGAATCTCAAGCATTTTCTCCCTTCTTTGTTCTCCGCTCATACCATACTCACTTTCCTTCAGAAACCGGACGTAAATTCTTTAATGAAATATCTAAAATAGGCGCAGAATGCGTTAATGCCCCGCTGGAAACATAGTCGACGCCAAGATCTAATATCCTTTGAACCGTCTCTCTTGTTACATTGCCTGAAATTTCAATTTCCGCCCTATGGGCAATCATCTCAACCGCTTCCCGCATAACTTCCGGCTCCATATTATCCAACATAATAATATCCGCCCCCGCTTCCACCGCTTCCTTTGCCATTTCAAGTGATTCCACTTCCACTTCTATTTTCCGCACAAAAGGAGCATATTCTTTTGCCATTTGCACTGCTTCTTTCACGCCGCCTGCCGCGCCGATGTGATTATCCTTTAAGAGCACCCCGTCTGTTAAATTATACCTATGGTTATGCCCGCTTCCAACCCGTACCGCATACTTTTCAAATATCCGGTTATTCGGCGTTGTCTTTCTTGTGTCTAACAGTTTTATGCCGCTGCCCTCTAATAACTTTGCAACTGAAGCCGTATATGTTGCAATTCCGCTCATTCGCTGAAGATAATTCAGCGCTGTGCGTTCTCCGGACAATAACACGCGGATATCCCCCCGGACTTTCGCAAGGCGTTCACCCGCCTTTACCGCTTGGCCGTCTTGTGTAAAAAAAGTCACTTCTGCCTTTTCATCTAAAAGTTGAAAAACCCTTGCAAATACAGAAAGCCCGCAGATAATTCCGTCTTCTTTACAAATCAAATCCACTTCCCCGAGGCAAAAATGGGGCATAACGGAATTTGTTGTCACATCTTCGCTTGTAATGTCTTCTTTTAAAGCGCTTAAAATATAAGGATCTACATTTAATTTCATTGTTATTGGATCATACATAATTTATTTAACCTCTCAATCTCACTTAATACATTCTTTTTATATGTTTCCGCCAAACGTGTCTCATCTTGATAAGGCGAATAATCCGGCGCTTTTCCGGTTTCTTTCCAATGTGTTGCATTAAACTTGCGGCATGACAGATCTTTTGCCGCGCGTTTTGCAAAAACCAAGCTTTCCAAAAGCGAATTGCTTGCAAGCCTGTTTTTCCCATGCACGCCGTTACAGGCGGTTTCTCCGACCGCATATAATCTTTCCATAGAAGTCCTGCAAAATTTATCCACTTTGATTCCTCCCATAAAATAATGCTGCGCCGGAACGACTGGAATACATTCATGAAAAACGTCGTACCCTTTTGATTTACAATGCTCTACAATATTAGGAAAATGGCGCCGGATTTCCTCATCTGATATGTGTTCCATAGAAAGCCATACAAATGGCTTTCCGTCTTTTTCCATCTGACTATAAATCTCTTTTGTCAGGGCGTCTCTTGGAAGAAGCTCGTTTACAAACCTTTCTTTGTTTGCATTATAAAGGACGGCTCCTTCTCCCCGTACCGATTCAGAAATCAAAAAACTCCGTTCTTCCGTTTCCTCTGTATAAAGCGTCGTCGGATGAATCTGGACATAATTGATATGTTCCAGCTCTATCCCATGCGCCAAAGCTACCGCAATGCCGTCTCCGGTTAAATGCCTGTAATTTGTTGTATGTGGATATAACCCGCCAATTCCTCCGCATGCCAAAACCGTTATGTCCGCATAAATCCTATCCAGTTTTCCTTCTTTATTCCGGACATACGCGCCATAGCAGGCATTTTCCCCGCAAATCAAATCCAGCATTGCGCAATTCTCTACAATCTGGATATTCGGCTGACGCCTTGCTTTTTCCAAAAGCTTTCCCGTAATTTCTTTTCCGGTTATATCGGCATGGAACAAAATCCGTTTTGCAGAATGCCCTCCTTCTCGCGTGTAGGAAAAACTTCCATCACGTTCTCTGTGAAACTCGACGCCATACGACACTAAATCCTCCACCGCATCTCTGGAAGAACGTATCATAATTTCCACCGATTCAGGATTATTTTCATAATGTCCGGCATGCATCGTGTCTTCAAAATAGCTGTCATAATCCGATTCTTCTCTTAACATGCACATACCGCCCTGAGCCAGAAAAGAGTCGCTATGTTCCGCTTTTTCCTTTGTAATCATGTAAATATTTTTATCCTTTGGAAGATGAAGCGCGCAAAACAGCCCCGCACAGCCCGTTCCTATAATTAATATATCTGTTTTCATCTTGCCTCCATAGATGCCGCTACCTTGCCATCTCTAACATTTTCTCCAAGGGGCGGGCGGCCCGTTCCATAATCTGTGTATCCAAAATTACCTCCGGACAGCTTTCGCTTCCCATATTTTCTAAAACATTTGCTATCTTTTCCATCGTCACCTTTTTCATATCCGGACAGACCTGTGGAGAGATCACAGGATAAAAGCGTTTGTCTGGGTTCTCTTTTTCCAACTGATAGAAAACTCCTGTTTCCGTGGCAATAATGTATTCTTTTGCCGGACTTTCTTTTGCAAAGCGGATAATCTCTGTCGTACTTCCCACATAATCTGCAAGTTCTAACACGTCTTCTGCGCATTCCGGATGCGCCAGAACCGGGGCGTTTGGATATTTTTGTTTTGCTTCTAACAATAAATTCCGCTCAATGCTTCGATGCGTGGGGCAATATCCATTGTGATAAATAAATTCCTTTTCAGGAGCCTGTTTCGCCACAAAGCGCGCCAAATGGCTGTCCGGTATAAAATAAATCTGATTTTGCGTAAGTTTCTTTACAACTTTAACTGCATTAGAAGAAGTCACGCAAATATCTGATTCCGCTTTTACCTCTGCTGAAGAATTTACATAGCAGACTACCGCCGCATCCGGATATTTTTTCCGTATCGTTCTCACTTGCTCTGCCGTCACCATATCCGCCATCGGGCATCCTGCCGTTAGATCCGCCATATAGACATGCTTATCCGGATTTAACAGTTTCGCGCTCTCTCCCATAAAGGACACTCCGGCAAACAAGATATTTTTATGTTTTGTTTCCGCCGCCAGCTTTGCCAGCGCATAAGAGTCGCCCACAAAATCTGCAATTTCCTGAACAGCCCCATCTACATAATAATGCGCAAGGATTACCACATCTTTTTCTTGCTTTAGCCTGCAAATTTTCTCATTCATCTTCCTTTGTTCCTCCCTGAATCATATTTCACGCATTATAACACAGTTTCGCTATGCTGACAAGACAGTTGTATATTCAGAATTTCAAAAGTAGGAATCCTCTTAATGATGCTTTTCTTAAAAATTAATTAAGAAACAATTCCTTAACCCATTGATTTTATCACGCTAGCGCTCTAAAATAGAAATAACTTTACACATAAGAAAGGGCAAAGGCAAATTAACTATGTATTTAATGTTAAAAGACACTCCGGTTTTATATTTTGATTTAGATGAATTTATTGTAGAAGTGATTCATAATGACTTACTTCCCTACTGCCTTCGCTCTAATATCCGCAAGGCAAATAATATGAAAGATATTCTGTTTAATATTCAGGCTGTAAAAAGTTATTTAAGCAGCCGGATTCTTTCCCTCTCAAGAGACAATGCCAAACAAATCTATGCCGCGTTTCAAATTCCCCAGATTGATTCCATTGATAACCGCACAAATATCTGCATTAAGTGTAAAGGCGTTTCCATTCAGGACAGTTTTTGGATTAAAGAAGAAAATGCTAACCTTGAATGGAAGAATGTAAACATACGCCAAAATAATTTAAGTGATATTGCAGATATATCTTTAAGCGGCTTTAACCCGACGATTGCGACAAATGCAATTTGCCCTGAACTAACGACTAAGGGCCTGTTCCGTAAAGGCTGGATACATATTGGCGGAAACCTGTATATGCTGAAATCGGATCGGACGAATAATTTTGTGAATACGAAAATGGAAATCCTTGCATCAGAAATTTTAGAATGTTTCGAAAATGGGATTGACAGCATTGTTTATGCCGGAGATATTAAGAATACGACAGATGGGCTGGCTGTAATTTCAATTTGCGAGAATTTTGTTGATGAAGAATATTCATTTGTGGAAGCTTGGGAGTTTATGGATTACTTGAAGCGCCTCGGCATTGATTTTAGGGAATTTTGTTTAAAAGAGTGGGGTTCGTTGTTCGCCAGCATCCCCGTTTTAGATTATATTATTATGAACACAGACAGGCATACGCAAAATTACGGCGCATTGATGAATAATGAAACCGGCAAAATCGAAAAACTGGCTCCATTGTTTGATTTCAACTGCGCGCTTGTAGCGGATTATTTTATGCGGGATGCTGAGGAAACGTTTAGCCAAATGTTTAACACGAAAGAAACCATGCGCGACTTGGCTTTTCAGTTTTTAGAATACACAGATATTCAATTTTGTGAAAAAAGATTTTTAAAAATTTTAGAACTAAATAAAGAGTTTGAATATATTTTTGAACGTGTGTATAAACGCGCGCAAAAACTTAAAATTGTATAAAAACGCCGCTCTATGCTGTTCGAGCGGCGCTTTTATTTTTTATTTCATATCTTTGACGCCGATCCTTGTCAATGCCTTTCGCAGAGCAAACTCTGCGCGGGCTAAATCTATATCGGCTGTTTTTGCCATAAGGCGTTCTTCCGCTCTTTTTTTGGCGGCTTCTGCCCGGCTAATGTCTATCTCCTCTGACCATTCCGCTATTTCTGCCAGTAACGTCACCTGTTCGGGCAAAATTTCCGCAAATCCAGCATGAACCGCGGCAATTTTTTCTCCCTCCGCTTCATGTATGATGACTGCTCCCGGAGCCAGTACGGTTGTCAGCGGTATATGGTTTTTGTAAACGCCAATCTGGCCGGAGTTAGTCGTAAACTCAATCATTTCCGCCTCTCCAGCATAAAAAACCCGATCCGGCGTTATGACTTGCACCTGAAACATTTTTTCATTGTCTGCCATTTTATCACCCCTTACTTCACACGGGCGCGCACTTCATCTATTGTTCCGGCATTTAAGAAATGGCTTTCCGGTACGTCGTCTAATTTGCCTTCTATAATTTCTTTAAATCCTCTAACTGTTTCTGCAATTGGAACATATTTCCCTTCCAGACCCGTAAACTGCCCAGCGACAAAGAATGGCTGAGACAAAAATCTCTGCACTTTTCTTGCTCGGTTTACGACAAGCTTGTCGTCCTCTGAAAGTTCGTCCATACCTAAGATTGCAATAATATCCTGAAGTTCTTTGTATTTTTGCAGGATTTCCTGAACGCCGCGGGCAACTTCAAAATGCTCCTGCCCGACAATTCTCGGATCTAAGATTCGTGAAGTTGATCCAAGCGGGTCTACTGCCGGATAGATTCCAAGCTCTGCAATGGAACGCTCTAAAACGGTCGTTGCATCTAAGTGGGCAAACGTTGTCGCCGGAGCCGGATCTGTAAGGTCATCGGCTGGAACGTAAACTGCCTGAACAGAAGTAATGGAACCATTTTTCGTTGATGTAATACGTTCCTGAAGCGTTCCCATTTCTGTCTGTAAGGTTGGCTGATAGCCTACGGCGGAAGGCATACGGCCTAATAATGCCGATACCTCAGAACCTGCCTGCGTAAATCGGAAAATATTATCAATGAATAAAAGCACATCTTTTCCGCCTTTATCGCGGAAATATTCTGCCATTGTCAGACCAGACAATCCAACGCGCATTCTGGCTCCGGGCGGCTCATTCATCTGCCCAAATACCATGGTCGTTTTATCAATTACGCCGGATTCTTTCATTTCATAATAAAGGTCGTTCCCTTCACGGGTCCGCTCTCCTACGCCCGTAAATACGGAATAGCCGCCATGCTCTGTCGCTATATTGTGGATTAATTCCTGAATCAAAACTGTCTTGCCAACGCCTGCGCCGCCAAACAGCCCAATTTTTCCACCCTTTTGGTACGGGCAAAGCAAATCCACTACTTTTATTCCGGTCTCCAGCATCTCCTGTGAAGTCGATTGTTCTTCAAAGGTAGGCGCTTTTCTATGGATAGGCCAATACTCAACGTTTTTCGGCGGCTTCACTTCATCAATCGGCTCGCCTAAGACATTGAACATACGCCCCAATGTATTTTCACCAACCGGAACACTGATTGGCGCCCCGGTCGCTATGGCTTCCATTCCACGGACAAGCCCGTCTGTAGAACCCATGGCAATACATCTGACCGTATCGTCACCCAGATGCTGAGACACTTCCACTACCAGCTTATTCCCCTCTTGGGTCGTAACGTTGATAGCGTCGTTAATCTCCGGCAAATGCCCCTCTGTAAATTTAATATCCAGAACGGCGCCGATAATCTGAGTGATTTTACCTATATTCTTATCTGCCATCTCTTTCTATCACTCCTTCTTTTCGGTTATCCCTCTTTGCCTTCCGGCATTCTTTATGAAATCGCTGACGCGCCCGCAATGATTTCGGTTAATTCCTGCGTAATCGAACCTTGACGCGCCCGGTTGTATTTCAATGACAAATCACTTATCATTTCTTCTGCATTGCTTGTTGCTGAATCCATTGCCTGCATTCTGGCTCCGTTTTCGCTGGCTGCCGCTTCCACCAATGCGCCATAAAAAAGACTGGTGATATATTTCGGTATAATTAAATCCAACGCTTCTTCATCGTTTGGCTCATAATTCATTAAGATATTGGATTCGTCTTTTTCCTCTGTATCTCCAATTTCTATCGGAAGCAGCTTCATCAGTTTCGGCTCATGGCTTACGGTATTTTTAAAATGCGTATACGCCAAATATATTTCACCGATTTCTTCTTCCTGAAACGCTTTTAAAATCTGCTTACAGATTGCCGCCGCATCTTCATAAACCGGCGCTTCAATCACGGAAGAGTAATCTGACGCAATCTCATACCCTTTTCGTTCCAATGCTTCTTTTCCTTTGTTCCCGATGGAATATATCTTTACGTCCTCTTTGTCTATCCCGCTCTCTGTCACAAGCTTCACGACATTTGAGTTATATCCTCCGGCTAATCCGCGGTTTGAAGTGATTACTACAACCGCTTTCTTTTTGGATGCGCCGGCATTTAGATAAGCATGACGGATTGTACCGGAACGTTTCAACATCGAAACCACCGTCTGATACATATAATTAAAATATGGATTCGTCTCCTCCGCGCGATTTTTCGCCTTCTGCAATTTGACTGTAGAAACAAGCTTCATGGCTTTTGTGATTTGCTGCGTACTTTGTATGCTGCTTCTTCTTCGCTTAATGTCTCTCATCGAGGCCATAATTTTTCACCGCCCTTACTTCTCGTTCTACCGAAATGATTTTTTACATTCTTCAATCGCTTTAATTAACGCTTTTTCCTTTTCTTTCGTCATTTCTTTCGTTTTGCGGATAGATTCTAAAATTTCCGGATATTTTGTCTCCACATAATCAAACAATTCTTCTTGGAAACGCAGCACATCTTCCACAGGTATGTCAATTAAATATTTTTTGGTCGCCGCATAGATGATAACTACCTGATTTTCAACCGGCATCGGCTGATACTGCGGCTGCTTTAAGATTTCCCGTATTCTTTCCCCCTGAGCCAGTTTTTCCTTCGTATCAGCGTCTAATTCTGAACCGAACTGTGAAAATGCCGCTAATTCACGGTACTGCGCAAGCTCTACTCGAATCGGCGCCGCAATCTTCTTGATGGCTTTAATCTGCGCCGCTCCGCCTACGCGGGAAACGGAAAGCCCTGCGTTGATTGCCGGACGGAATCCTGCATTAAACATATCTGTTTCCAAATATATCTGTCCGTCCGTAATCGAAATTACATTGGTTGGAATATAAGCGGAAACGTCTCCTGCCTGCGTCTCGATAATTGGAAGCGCCGTTAATGATCCGCCGCCTAAACTGTCATTTAACCTTGCCGCGCGTTCTAATAATCTGGAATGAAGATAAAATACATCGCCCGGATACGCTTCACGTCCCGGCGGCCGCTTTAACAACAAGGAGAGCGTCCGGTATGCCGCGGCATGTTTGCTCAAATCGTCATATACCACAAGTACGTCCTGTCCGTTTTCCATCCATTCTTCTCCGATTGCGCATCCGGAATACGGCGCAATATACTGAAGCGGCGCCAGCTCACTTGCAGTCGATGCAACGACTGTCGTATAAGAAAGCGCTCCAAATTCTTCTAACGTTTTTACAATCGAAGCAACCGTAGACGCTTTCTGGCCGATTGCCACGTAAATACATTTTACATCTTTGCCTTTTTGGTTGATAATCGTATCAATCGCAATCGCAGTTTTGCCTGTTTGCTTATCGCCTATAATCAGCTCACGCTGGCCACGTCCAATCGGCACCATGGCATCAATTGCCTTAATGCCTGTCTGAAGCGGCGTATCTACCGATTTTCTGGAAATAACGCCGCTTGCGACACGCTCAATTTTACGGAATTTTTCCGTTTCAATCGGCCCTTTGCCATCAATCGGCTGTCCTAACGCATTTACAACACGCCCCAGCATGGCATCGCCGACTGGGACTTCCACTACCCTTCCGGTAGTTTTTACTGTATCGCCTTCATTAATGCTTCTGGCATCGCCTAACAAAACTGCTCCGACATTATCTTCCTCTAAATTAAGTATCATTCCATACACTTCACCGGGAAACTCTAAAAGCTCGCCCTGCATTGCATTTTCAAGCCCATGGATGCGGGCAATTCCATCTGCCACTTGAATTACCGTTCCTACATCTGCCACTTGAAGCTGCGCTGCATATCTTTTAATCTGTTCTTTAATTACAGAACTGATTTCCTCTGGTCTTAAATTCATGGAACTCATTCACCTACTTTCAACTGAATTTTCGATAATTCTCTGGATAAATGATTGAGCTTCGTCCGAATACTGCTGTCCACCACACGATCCTTAATCCGAATTACCATACCGCCGATCAATGCGGCATCTACATCATAGTGCATTTCAAATTCTACATACTTCGTCGTCTGAATCAATTTCTTTGCCACCTGCGCTTTCTGCGTTTCTGACAATTCTAATGCAGACGTCACATAAGCAGTTCCAATATTCTTTGATTCTTTTACTTCATTAATAAAATACTCCAGCACAGAATCCAGTTCGGCAAAATGCCCCTTATCGACAATCATGCCAATAAGTCCTACCAGCTCATCTGATATCCGTCCTTTGAAAATATGTTCTATGATTTGAATTTTTTCTTCTTTTACAATCTTCGGATGATTCATTAATTTATAAATATCCGCATCTTCCTTTAAAACAGCGCGCACTCCTTCCGCTTCTTCGTAAAACGCATCCAAGCGTTTTGACTCTGCCGCCACCTCAAATAATGCATCTCCATACGTTTTTGCAACTAGCTTTGCCATGTCGAATCACCCATTTCTTTCAGCGTTTCTTCTACAAGCGTATCCTGAATCTGAATATTCATTGAAGCAGTAACTACCTTTGCCGCCATCATAGAGGCAACGGCAACCATCTCTTGCTTAACCTCGTCGATTGCGCGTTTTTTCTCCAATGCGGCTTCCTGACGCGCACGCTCGATAATGCGGCTGGCTTCTTCTTTTGCCTCGTCCATAATTCTCGCTTCATTTTTTAATGCTTTCTGACGCGCTTCACTCAATATCTGCTCTGCTTCTTTTTCTACGCCTTTTAATTTGTTTTCATACAGCTCTTTTAATTCTTTTGCGCTCTCCTTATCGGCTGCTGCATCGCTAATGTTTTTCTGAATGCCTTCCTGTCTGTCTTTTAACAGTTTCCGAACCGGATTAAACAAAAGATAGCTTGCAAACAGAAATAACACAAACACAGATGCGCCAAATTGCAGCGCGTCCATCAATAGCTGCATGTCAAGCCCAAACAATCTATCCATATTTAGAAGTTTACCCTCCTTTCCGTATCTAACAATCCGCGCTTATGCGCATTAAGGCAGCTTTTTACTGCTACCATGTCAAAGGTTTTACGAAAAGTAAGAGGATTGCCACAAGCAGACCGTACAGACCTGTTGTTTCGGCAACTGCCTGTCCTAATAACATCGTAGATGTAATGTCAGATTTTGCTCCCGGATTTCTTCCAACTGCATTTGCCGCATAACCAGCCGCAATACCCTGCCCGACGCCGGGCCCGATTCCTGCTATAACTGCCAAACCGGCGCCAATAGCTGAACATGCTAAGATTAAGTCATTTCCTGAAATATTCATAATATAATTCCTCCTGTATATATAATTTTATACCTATCGTTACTCTGAATCAATCGCCTGGTTGATGTATGTCATCGTCAACATACAAAATACATAAGTCTGAATTGCCCCTGAGAATAAATCAAAATAAACATGGAGCGCAGACGGCCAAAATGTTGCAATCCAGCCTAATAATCCGTAAACCAGCGCCATAATAATCGTGCCTGACAAAATATTCGCAAACAGACGCAATGACAAGGAAATCGGCACTGCAATTTCACTAATAATATTGATTGGAGCCCAAATCGGCCATGGATCGCACAATCCTTTGAGCACGCCCGACACATGCTGGTGTTTAAATTTGTTAAACTGAATCAAACAAAATGTCATAACCCCAAGCGCAAACGTTACGCCATAATCAGCCGTCGGAGGCCTTAACCCAAAAATTCCGGATATATTGCTCATTAAGATAAAGATAAAAATTGTGCTGATATAATTCGCAAATTTAACGGAATTTACGCCCATTACGCCTTTTACCATTTTATCTAGCATCTCAACAATCAGCTCCACTACATTCTGAAAAGCGTCCGGCGTTTCCTTCGCATGTTTAATTTTCCTGTTCGCGGCAATAAAAAAACCAATTAACAGAATCATCACAATCAATACGCATACATGGGTCGTCGTAATCCAGCAGGTCTGGCCAAACACTTCGTAAGAAAACAAACCATGCACCATAATATCTATATCCGCGCCGGCTGACATCAAAATTGCATTATTCAAATTCTCACCTCCTTATTCCTGTTCTTCTATTTTTCCACTTTCAAAAGTTTCTGGCTCTCCCTCCTTTCTTTGAAATCTTATCATTACTTTATGCAATAGAGGCTGCATATACGCAGCAATTTTTAAACCCATTACCCCAACAAAAGCGGCAATAGGATTTCCAAGCTTAAAATATGAAATTACAAGAAATGCCGCCGCCACCGCAAAATAACGTAAAAGCGACATAGTAATCAACTTCCCCCGGCCGCTCTGCGCGCTCACGGCATCTTCTATGACGACCGCCATATGAATTGCCATTCCAACCGCCAGCAGTATCCCCAGCCATAAGCCGGCTGAATACATTGCTTTTTGTTCCGTCAGCCAGATGCCGACAGACTGCGCAGCTATGCCGTAAAGAATAATTCCCATCACCAGTTCGGGCAGCGCTTTATTTAGTCTTCTTAACATTTCTGGTATCCCTGTCACTTTCCTGTTCATATATTTTTTTCGCTAACCGGTAAATATTGCGAAAACCTGCAAGAGCGCCTATGACAAACAAAGGCGCCACTATTAACAGCATATCATACTTCTTTCCAATATATACCCCTAACATTGTGCACATTAAAATCGGGACAATCATATGAATCCCAAATTGCGTAATCAGAGCAAGAGATTGATAAACATTCTTCTTGTATTTCACAAAAATTCTCCTTTTATAAACACAGGGAAATTTCCCGATCCGTATGTTCATATTTATAATACCGCACGCCAGCCGCATCAAACATGCGTTTGGATGCAATCACTGCCGGAGTATCCCGATATTTGTCAGAATCAAACACAACTGTCTTAATTCCTGACTGAATAATCGCTTTTGCGCACTCATTACACGGAAACAATGAAACATATATCTTCGCGCCTTCCAAACTTCCACCCCGGTAATTGAGAATTGCATTCAGCTCGCTATGCGTTGTATACAAATACTTATTTTCCAAAGGCTCCCCTTCTCTTGCCCATGGAAACGCATCATCAGAACAGCCGGAAGGAAACCCATTATATCCCATTGAAAGAATCTTATTATCGCCGCTTACAATACAGGCCCCTACCTGCGTATGTGGATCTTTTGATCGCATGGCGGAAAGCATCGCAACCCCCATAAAATACTCGTCCCAACTAATATAGTCCTTTCTTTTATCACTCATAAAAAACTCCTTTATCCAAAATATTTACAAGTTTTTTCAGCGTCGCAAGCAGTGTTTCATAGCAAAGCCCATACATTTGCAGCGTTCCTCCATAAGGGTCCATAACCTCAATTTCATCTCCCACATATTCCGAAAGCACATGAACCTTATTGGAATCGGCATGGGCAAACAATTCTAAAATTTTATCCCTATGTTTACTCTCCATCGCCAATACTAAAACATTGCCCTGTAAATCATCTTCCGTAAGCTGGCTCGACATACAGCCTTCTGTAGAAAGCCCATTGCTAATCATCACCGCTTCCGCCTTTTGGTTCAAAGGCTCTGGAAATAAAACTACAAGCCCCCGCGCCAAAATTTCTATATTCCATGTTAAACCAAGATTTTTTAAAATCGCAGCAGCCATAATTTCCCTGCAATTACCGCTTTCGGCTGCAAATATTATTTTATCATACAATTTTTGTGTCCCCCTGATTATCCTTCGCCATAAGAACCTGATGCCCCGCCGCTTTCAACAAACGGTTCATAACAGCCTGTCCGATTCCAAATGACCGGAAGCTTTCTGAATAAATGACGTCTGTTTCCATCTCATCAAATTCCCTCAAAATACGATATAAATTTCTCGCAATATGATCCACGTCTTTCCCGCTTCCTACCGTCAAAACGCGATCTCCCTGATAATATCCTATCGTCTCGTCCGTTCCAATTACGCCGACTTTTCTGCCTTGGCTTTGCTTCTCTCTAGTCAACGCATTAATTTTTTCTATTACATTTTTTTTCTTGCCTTCTATCACTATTAAATCTGCTTTTGGCGCATAATGGCGGTACTTCATGCCCGGCGCCTTTGGCCTTGCAGACGTATCTTTTGTCAAAATTGCAGGATCTGTCCAAACAGTTCCAATCTTCTCAGCCAACATGTCAGCCGTAATATATCCCGGCCTTAAAATCATTGGAGTTTCTTCAGTCAAATCCACAATCGTCGATTCTATCCCAATTCCTACTTCCCCGCCATCTAATATCAATGGTATCCTCCCATTCAAATCTTCTTTGACGTGAGCGGCCAATGTAGGACTTGGCCTGCCTGATTTATTTGCGCTGGGCGCCGCAATCAGACAGCCGCTCTCACGAATCAATGCCAACGCCGTTTTATGATCCGGCATCCGCACAGCAACCGTGTCTAAACCGCCTGTTGTCTCATAAGGCACAGCCTTTCCCTTTTTCACTATAATCGTCAATGGACCGGGCCAGAATGCGTTTGAAAGAAGCTTTGCTTTTGCGGGAACGTCTCCCGCAATTCGATACAAATCTTCAAATTCAGCAATATGAACGATTAAAGGGTTGTCCGATGGCCGTCCTTTTGCCTCATAAATCTTTTTAGAGGCATTTGGATCACATGCGTTTGCTCCTAAACCATACACCGTTTCAGTTGGAAATGCGACCAACCCACCCGTTTTAATTATCTTTGCGGCCTCTCTTATCTGCCCAAAACACGCCGCGCAATCTTCTATTTTATATATTTTCGTTTCCATATATTAGAATATACCACAACCATCGGAAAAATGGAATCACTTTTCTACCTTTAACAGATGGCTCTTTTTCGCTGCCGCAACCAGAAATCTCCCTTTTGGAAAGTTTGCAAGCTGATCTTCCCCTACCGCGCCAGTTTTCAAGATCGCCACTGCATAAACAATGACCGCCAAAAGGATCGAAGGAATTAAACAGATTACATTGCTTTTCACAAATATGCTAAGCCCCATATAAACGCCGCGCGCGCAAATCCCCATTAAAAGAGCGGAAAGAAACGGCAATAGAAACATTGTCTTAAAATCCTCTTTTACGCCAAGATACCGCCGGACGCATATACTGTTTAACACGCACATTAAGAATGAATATACAATCAGGCAGATTACAAGTGCATATAAATCAAGTTCCGTAAACATAAGCAACACAACCAAAAGAACCGTCTGAACCACTAATGCAACCGCCGCATTCCGCACAGGCAGATTCACTTTTCCTATTCCCTGCAAAATGCCATTTGTCAGCGTTGACAACGAATAAAAAATAACCGTCACAGCAATCATTGCCAACAGCCTTGCCGCCATATCTAATGTGTCTTTTTGCGGAAACAAAAGCTGCATAATTGGTTTCGCCAACACAGCCAGCCCCATCGCGGCAGGAATTGCAATCAGCATAGTCGTCCACATCGCATTCTCTGCCTTTTTTTTCGCCACTGCCCGATTTCCCAATGCGCTGCTTTTTGATATAGTCGGAATCATCGCAGAAGATAGCGAAGCCGCAAGGGCAATCGGAATATTAATAATCACCATCGCTTTTCCAGCAAACACGCCATATGCCGTCGCTGTCTCTGCAACGCTAAGCCCTTTGGAATAGATCATTACTTTTGAATACACTGTCTGATTAAAAGATGTGCTGAAATTATAGATAAAGGTGCTTAAAATAATCGGCGTTACCGTAACCAGCATTCCTTTTAAAATGTCCTCATAAGAATCTATATAACGATGCCGGTCTTTTGCCATTCTGGTATGCAGCATTTTCCGGTTTAACGCATATACCGCAAGCATAAATAACAAAGCAATGACAACGCCGCTTCCTGTTCCAAGCGCGCTTCCTGCGGCGCCATAGATGGCTTTTGTGGTACTGCTCTTTGAAGAAGCCATTCCAATCAAAAGATGCGCCGCATATATGCTGATCACAGCATTCAAAATCTGCTCAACAATCTGCGAAAATGAAGTCTGCACCATGGAACCATGCGCCTGAAAATATCCCCGCAGCACACCTGCAAAACCTGACAAAAAAATTGTTGGGGAGAATACTTTTAAAACAACTGCCGCTTCCCCTTCCAAAAACAATTCCGCGCCCAAAAAAGTAAATAAACTTGCAGCCCCGCCGATTACAAACACATAAATTAATGCGCAGTGAAAAATTCTATGCGCGCTGCGGTATTCTTTTAGGGCAAGTTTTGATGCGATAATTTTTGAAATTGCTGACGGAATGCTATAAGATGAAAGCAACAATATAATCGTATAAATATTATATGCAGAAGTATAATATCCATTGCCTTCATCTCCTATAATGCTTGTCAGCGGACTTCTATATAAAATTCCAATAATGCGGCAAATAATTCCTGCCGCCGCTAAAATCCCTGCCTGTTTCAAGTAATTATTCCTGTTGCTTTTCTTAGCCATAAAAGACCTCGCTTTTTGCCTGCGTACACCTGCATAATTTCTAATTCATTATTATAGTAAATTGTAAAACTATAGTCAAATTTTACCAGTTATTTCTTAATGTTTCCTGATATAAATTTAGAATATTTTTATAAAAAACAGCATCTAATTCACTTTCCAAAATCCCTCTTTTTTTCAATTCCCTCTCCAATAAATATAGCTTAGAGCAATCCGTCAATTCTGATTCTCCTGAAAAACCATCAAAATCCGAGCCAAGACCCACGCAAGAAATCCCTCCAACCTGAATCATATGAAAAATATGATCTGCAATCCTTGACACTTTACTGTAGTATACGCCATTTCGCGGTTTATTCTCTAAAAACAACCCATAAAAATTAATCCCTATCACTCCGCCTTTTTCCGCAATTTTTTGAATCATATCATCGCTTAAGTTCCGCTTATGCCCGCATAAAGTCGCCGCATTCGAATGGCTTGCCACAAAAGGTTTCTTCGCATAACGGAATACGTCATAAAATCCCGCTTCCGATAAATGTGATACATCAGGAATCATGCCTAATTTTTCCATTTTCGCCAGAAAGGAAATTCCCTTCTCCGTCAAACCCGCTTTTGTCGCCAAAGAATTATCATAATTCCAACAAAATGTCATCATTCTAATTCCGTCGTTGTAAAACTCCTCTAGTTTTTCTTCCTTTCCTCCACAAACTTCCCCTTCTTCTAAAGTAAGCAGCGCCGATATTCGTCCCGCTTTCCTATTTTCTAAAATATCATCTATTGTTTTTACCTCGCGGATTTTATCACTATTCTTGTTTATTTCCTTTCTTATAAAATCAATCTGACCTTTAGCGCACTGAAAAGGGTTTTCTTCTTTTCCAATATCCGTAAATATCGCAAAATTCTGCAAAATATATCCGGCTTTCATTAATCGCTCTAAATCAACACATAATTGATTCGAAGATAATTCTTCTACAAGACCTTGTTTTCTTCTACTATAAAGTTCTGAGACTGTATCACAGTGCATATCTATGATAGACATATTTTCTCATTTCTTTTCTTTTTCTATTCCATTTAGTATATGTTTAACAAATGCCTATTAGGCGTATGTAAAAAAAAAGAATCCATCATTCCTATATCAGGAATAATAAGACTCTTTATAAATCCTTTATAAAAGGCGCAGACCGGATTTGAACCGGTGAATCAGGGTGTTGCAGACCCATGCCTTACCACTTGGCTACTGCGCCTTATAAAAAAATGACTCCAACGGGAATCGAACCCGTGTTACCGCCGTGAAAGGGCGATGTCTTA
>OFHA01000701.1_pt1 | contig 27696 bp, 26 predicted proteins | sample 1521891 | NCBI WGS metagenome assembly OFHA01 (sample SAMEA3504089, study PRJEB24116) | mouse gut metagenome | biome: mouse gut; feature: mouse-associated habitat; material: faeces | place: Denmark | collected 2011
ATAATATTTTTTGTAATAGGGTCTGATACTTTTACCCAAGGATGATACATTGCTGCAAAATCACTATCAAATAAATTGCGATATTCTACAATATCATTTACTGTTTTCTTTTCTCTTGGTATATCCAATATCGCAAAACGATTTCCCATATTTTCGCAATGTGCTATAAGAGAGGAAACAATTTGAGCATCTGTCATGCCAGGTATTGCAAGTAAATTTACTTCATTATTATCAATAAATGACTGTAAACCTGTTCTGTTATTTGGTCCTCTGTCTTCTCCTATAAAATCTGTAGCAGAAAGTGCTTGCTGTGTGCCGTTTTTACCTCCAGACAAATGTATCACAGCACTGTCTTTTTCATTGCCACAAATTATATCAAAAGCAGAGGCTATTTTTTCTTCCAATTCTTTTACTTCTACCATAATGATTTCACTTTTTGTTAATCTTTGTTCTATAAAATCATAAGAATTTCTATTCAAAGAACAATGTTCATATTTTTCCTCTATCATATCATATTTCACATGAATATCTATTTGACTCACCGATACGATTAATTGAGGAATCGTAACATCAATATCCTCTGCAAATTTTTGTTCCATTGTAATTGTAGTATCATCTACATCAACCACTTTATTATAAAATTTTTGTTCATCTTTTGTTATAAAAACAACATCTCCTACTGAAAATCCTTGTGTATTTTTGACACGATATCGATATGGATTTGATTGTACTTCTTCTAATATCTGTGTTTTATATTGACTACTTTCTGTTATAGTAATTGTAATTTTATTTCCCCATTCTCCTGCTTCTTTTGCATAAAAAATAACAGGTGCTTTTTCTTCACTACAACTATAAAATGCATCAGAAGGTACTACTCTTTTGACATAACATCTTGAACCACCATTTGTAAAAAATTGATTAACTGCATATGCTAAATAACGATATTCTCCAAATTCTCTTTCTGTTAAATAATTACCAAATACTCTGCGAAATGATGCAAAATTTGTAATCAATACAGGTACACCATATTGAGGACCCTTTTCTGTCATACCTATAAAGCTTGCTGTACTTGTACTGACACTTGTCATAGGCGTTTCTGCACTATCAAATTCTTCTACATATATACCTGGAGTTAAATATTCTGCCATAATTTTCCGATTTTATATAATTATAAAATCAGTTCCTCCCTTCTATAAATAATTATATTATCAAAAAGAGAAAGTATAAAATACTGCTCTCATAAACAAAAATGAGGCTGATAATATGATTTACATTTTTTGTTGTATTGTCAATATTTACTACATAAATAATCATTTTATTACAAAATATGACAGCCACATTATACTATATACCATTGATTGTTTTAAATAGAAATACATTTGTAATTTTGACAAATACATTATTGTTTTTTTACATTTTTATCGTAACAAAAATAAAAACCTTGTTTTTTATAAAAAACAAGGTTTTTACTATTTTATAATATTACGATTTTATGTTTCCATCTATTGTAATCACAACTACTTTTAAATTAATTTCTTTTTTGCTGTTTTCTATTGCCTTTTTTACAGCAAATTCCATACCCCCACAACAAGGTACTTCCATTCTCACTACTGTAACATTTTTGATATCATGGCTACAAAATATATTTGTCAATTTTTCTGAATAATCTACCATATCTAATTTTGTACAACCAATAATTGTTGTTTTTCCATTCATAAAATCATTATGAAAATTTCCATATGCATAAGCAGTGCAGTCTGCTGCTATCAGCAAATCACTATTCGAAAAATATTCTGCATTTTCTGCAACCAGTTTTAATTGAACAGGCCATTGCTGTAATTTACTTGTTACATTTTGATTTGTATGTACTGCTGTTTTTTGATGTTGTTTCACTGCTTCTTGATTAAAAGGCATAGCCTCTCTTTCTTCAAAAGAAATAGCATTTGTAGGACAAGTAGGCAGGCAATTACCCAATCCATCACAATAGTCATCTCTTACTAATACTGCTTTACCATTTTGAATGGCAATCGCACCTTCATGACACGCCTCTGCACAAGCACCACATCCATTACAAAGTTGTTCATCTATTTTAATGATTTTTCTTATCAATTTTATTCCTCCTATATTTTTTATATGATATGGATACATTTTTATTACAGCATTATGATATACTATATTATACTGATTTTCAATAATTATTTTAAAATTGATACTAGTAGTTTATTGTATATATTGTTACTTATTGTTAAAAAATAGACAATATTTATAAAAAAATAAGGGACAAATATTTTAATTTATCCCTTATTTTATATTATCCATACATCACATCATTTTTTTCATATCTTCCATAGTAGCATAAGAAGCAATCGCACCTTTTCCCTGTACGCTATAAGCACAATAGGCATTAGAGAAATTCATATATTCTACTGCCTTTTGTTCCGATAAATCAGAAAGCGTTTCCGCTGTCATACCATCAGCAGAAAGCTGATATAAAAATGAACCAATAAAGGCATCTCCTGCACCCGTTGTATCTAATGCTTTTACTTTTTTGCCTTCTGAAGTTGCTTTCATATGATTTGTATATACTTCTGCTCCTTCTGCACCTTTTGTAAAAATAATTACTTTTACATTTCCTTGGAAAAGAATCTCTTTTGCTTGTTCTATTGTTTGATATCCTGTTATAAATTCTAATTCTTCATCTGAAATTTTTAAAATATCGGCATAAGGTAAAAATTCTAGTACTGTATTTTTTAATGCTTTATGGTCATTCCATAATGGTAAGCGTATATTAGGGTCAAAGCTAATGATAGCACCTGCTTTTTTTGCATATTCTATTGCTGTTTTATGTGCATATTTCATAGGATATTCTCCCAATGAAACAGAACAAAAATGTAATGCAAAACTATTTTCAAACCATTTTTCATTGATATCTTGTTTTTGTAAAAGCATATCGGCACTAGGTTTTCTATAAAAAGAAAATTCTCTGTTACCATCTTCCATTAATGATACAAATGCTAAACAAGTATTTGCTTCATCTGTTCTGATAATATGTTCTGTTTGTATACCGAAACCCTTTAAATCCTTTTCGATTTTATCCCCAAAAGCATCATTACCCAGTTGTGTTATCATTTCAGAAGTACCACCTAACTTTGTATATGCACCACAAACATTTGCTGGTGCTCCTCCTGTAACTGGGTGAAATGTATCTACCTCTCCCAATGAGCAACCTTTTTCTGTTGGTATAAAATCAATTAATGCTTCTCCTATTGCTACTAATTTTTTCATACAACATTCCTCCCTATGGTATAACGATTCATTTGCCACATTTTACAATATTTTGTGTCACAATGATAGTATAACATAACTTTATCATTTTGTGGATAAAATCTTGTAGTAAAAACTTCCTCACCAGCATTCAAATAAATTTCTAATATAGATTTATCAGCAAATATTTTTATATTTTGACATTGCTCTAATGTTACAGAGCGACTTTTTCTTCCTGAACCCAATGCCCCTTTAAATGAAATTTCAAAATATTTTTGTTGTTTATGAAATGCTATTACAACATCATTATCTATTTCAATGTCAAAACTTTGTCCGCTTTTGTTGTCATATTCCAATTCAAATGAAGGTACTACTTCCATATTATTTTCAATAGCAATTTGCTGTGTTCTAAGCTGTTCGATTTCTTTTATAGGCATTTGATAAATTTTACCATTTTTATATTTTAATTCTCTAGGCATTGTTAGCATATGTTGCCAGCCATTTTTTACTGTGGGATTGTCATATCCTTTTTCATCTGGTATACCTGCCCAAGCAATCAATATCCTTCTACCCTTATTATCTAAAAATGTTTGAGGTGCATAAAAATCAAATCCTTTATCCCATTCTGTAAAATTTTCAAGTGTATATTGATTTGTCATATCACCCTTTAACAAAAAATATCCTGATTGATGTATATTTTGATAATTTCTCTGTTGTTGTTGTAGTCCTTGAGGAGAAACAGAAAGTATTTTTTTTCCGTCTAATTCAAATAAGTCAGGACACTCCCACATATAGCCGAAATTTTGTTCTGTTGTTAATATGTTTTTCAATTCCCAATTTACTTTATCATAAGAACAATATAATAAAACTTCTCCTTTGTCTGGTTTTGCTCTTGCTCCTAATACCATATAATATATGTCATTTTCTTTCCAAACTTTTGGGTCACGTATATGAAGTGTCAAACCTTTAGGATAATCTTTAGGTGTTAATATGCATTTTTTTGTTCCAAAATGAATACCATCATTACTTTCTACTAATATTGTATAAGGTTCTCGTCCTGTATTAGTATAGTCAAAATCCCCTTCCAATTTTACATTACCTGTATAGTATAAATACATTTTTTCATTTTCTATTAAAGCACTGCCAGAATATACACCATGTATATCAAAAGGCTGGTCTGAAAAAAGAGGAACTCCCATATATTCCCAATGAATCATATCTTTACTTTTATAATGTCCCCAAAATTTCAAGCCACCTTCTGCATCAAATGGAGAATATTGAAAAAATACATGATACTCTCCTTGATACATACATAGTCCATTTGGGTCATTCAACCAACCTGTGGGGGGCATCAAATGATACCCTGCCCGCCATTTGTCTTTATCTATATCTAAAAAAATATTTTTTTCTGCCTGTTCTAATTGTTTCATAAAATAATGAAGTAATACATTCATACTTAGTCACCTCAATTTCTTATTGTAATGTTATCACTTCGTCGCCTTCTTCTGATTGTTTGTTTGTTAAAACATTGATTTGTTTAAAATCTGCTGTATTTGTAATCACAACAGGTGTAGTAATTTCGTAGCCTTCTGCTATAATATTTTCTTTTTCAAACGTTAAAAGCAAATCTCCCTTTTTCACTTCATCATCTACTTTTACATGAGTTTGATAGTATTTTCCATTTAATTGTACTGTATCCATTCCTACATGAATTAATACCTCTATACCATTGTTACTAGTTATACCAACAGCGTGTTTAGTATCCATTACAACTGTTATTTTTCCATCAAATGGTGCAACTACTCTGCCTTGTTCTGGCTGTATTGCAACACCTTTTCCTAAATATTCTCCTGCAAATGTTTCATCTTTTACAGTATTTAATGGTATCACTTTTCCCTTTATAGGACTATATACTATTTTATTTTCTGATGTTGTTTGATTCTGTTCTGTTTGTTCATTTTGTCCTGTTTGAGTATTTTGATTATTTTCTTTTTGTTCCTTTTTTTCTGTTTCCTCTTTCCATATTATCCATGTCAATACAAATGAAACACCTATTGCTATTGCTAATGTAATAATATACTGCATAGGTCTATGTAAATGAAGTAATATACCAAATATACCTGTAACACCTGTTCCCGTTGCTCCTAATCCTACAATAGAGGCATACAATGCACCACAACCTCCGCCTATTGATGCTGCAACAAATGGTTTAAAAAATCTCATATTAACACCAAATATTGCTGGTTCTGTAATACCCATAAATGCACTTAATGAAGAAGGTAATGCCATTGATTTTAATTTTTTATTTTTTGTTTTTAATGCTACTGCAAGTGCTGCACTGCCTTGTGCTACATTTGCTGCAGAAGCCAAAGGCAACCAGTATGTCATACCAAATTTTGAAATTTGTCCTAAATCAATAACAGTATACATATGATGAATACCTGATACTACTGTTGTCGCATATGCTGTACCCATTATAAAACTTCCTATGCCTAAAGGTAATGCTATTAACCATTGTACGCCATCTAATATACCATTTTCAATCAATACAAATACAGGACCAATCGCTGCTAATGTTAAATATGCTGTTACAAATACACTTACAAGAGGTGTTACAAATAAATCCAACATTGCTGGCACAATTTTATGTAATTTCTTTTCAATGGTACTTAATATCCATGCGGCAATAATAACTGGTATAACGTGTCCTTGATATCCCACCATATCTATACTATATAATCCAAAAAATACACTTTGTGTTTGTAATACACCTTCTGTTGCTACTGTCCAAGCATTTTGTAAATTAGGGTGTATCATTATCATACCAATTACTGCACCTAAAAATGGATTGCCTCCAAATACTTTTGCTGCACTAAATGCTATCAATATTGGTAAAAATGTGTATGCTGTGTTACTGAAAATCTGTGCAAAAACATAAAGAGAACTACTTGTATCAATATTGATAATACCATTATTTACCATAAAATTAAGTGATTCCATAATACCCATTAAAAAACCACTCGCCACAATGGCAGGTATAATAGGTACAAATATATCCCCTAATGTTTTAATTGCTTTTTGAAACCAGTTTGTTTTTGCTGTTGCTGCTGCTTTAACTTCTTCTTTTGTACTTGCTGTAATGCCTGCAATGGCTATAAATTCATCATATACTTTGTTTACAATACCTGTACCAAATATAATCTGTAACTGTCCTGATGCAAAAAATACGCCTTTTACACCATCAATATTTTCCACTGCTTCTTTGTCACATTTATCATTGTCTGCTATGACAAGTCTTAGCCTTGTTGCACAATGCGCCGCAGATATTAAATTTTGTTTTCCTCCTATTTTCTCATAAACTTCTTTTGCCGATTGTTTATAATCCATATGATTCCCTCCTAAAAGTATAAAAATTCTATTATTATTTTATTATCACGGTCAAAACACTTTTTAAATATATGAAATCGATTTCAGTTGTTATATATTATTATAACTATTTTTATACTTTTGTATAGAGTCAAATTACACAAATTATTCATTTTATTTTTTGTGAATCATAACAAAAACTGCTTTCTATAAAAAGCAGTTTCATTTTTTATATATTATTTCGTAGATTGCTGTTCTATTATTTCAAATCCCAATTTAACCTCTTTTATTACTTTCTTCTGTTCTTTTAGTAAATCTAGCAACATTTGTGCGCCGTCTTGTCCACTTGTTTTATAATAAAAATGTGCAGTAGTTAATGTTGGTGTAATGATTTCTGATAATTTTGTGTGTCCAATTCCTACAATTTGTATTTGCTGTGGTATATTAATTTGTTTTTCTTTTAAATATTTTATCGCACCTACTGCTATGAAATCGGTTGCACAAAATATAGCATCTATATGCTCATGTTGTTCTAAAAGTCTTTTCATGGCATCATAACCAGATTCCATTGAAAAATCACTTTCTGTCATAATATTTTCATTTGCCACTATATGATATGATTTTAAAGCATCTAAATACCCCTTTTTTCTTTCCAAACCTGCTGCTTTATCTTTTACTGTTACACCAATATAAGCAATTTTTTTTCTTCCATTACAAATCATAATTTCAGTTAATTGCTTTGCAGCTAAATAATCATTATGATAAATGCAACTCGTATAATCAACTTTTTGACCAATTATCACTACAGGTACATCTATTTGCTTTATAATATTTTTATGTTCTTTATTTAATAATGTTGCAATAAATATAATACCTTCTACATTATTGTTTTGAAATACATTCAAGTATTCCAGTTCCTTTTGCACATTATTTTCTGTATTCGCAAGTAATATTTGAAATCCTTTTTCAGAAAGTACTTGACTAATACCTGCTACAATTCTGCTTATTGTTTCTGAATTGATTTTAGGTAATACTATGCCTATCAATTTTGATTTTTTGGTGCGTAGTGTTTGTGCCTGCAATGAAGGTCTGTAACCTGTTTGTTCAATTACTTTTTTTATTTTCTGTTTTTTTTCTTCACTAATATAACCATTATTCAAATAGCGAGATACTGCTGCACGGGATACACCTGCTAGTTTTGCAATTTCGGCTATTGTCAAAACATTTCCCTCCTTTTTCATGTTTCTATTTTGTTTATTATTATTATATAACAATCCCTTTTTTCTCTCAATAAATCAATATTAATATTTTTTTAGCTGTTTTGAAAAATTTCTGTTGTAAAAATACACAAAACATGATAGAATATTTTGTGTATTTCCATTATGAAATAATGTGTAAAATAGTTAATCTGTATAATTTAAACAATAATACAAAAGGCATTTCACAAATATATTTAAGGAGATGATTATGAAATCAAATAAGCACACTGTAATTTCCCCTAATATAGAATCTTCTTCTATAAAATGTGCTAATGAAAAAAATCCTTTCTATTATCATGGCGCTGAGCTGATACAGCATTATAATGATACTATAAAAAAATCCAGCATTAGCTTAATACAAATTTCAGCAGATGATTCTTTTTCATTAATTTCTACCGATAACACTTTTTCTGAAAATTACCAAAGACAAAATATAAATTCTTATATTCATTATATCCCAGAACAACAAAGAGAATATATTACAAAAGAAATTGCAAAACATCGCTTAAAAAAAAGTTTATTCCAAATAGAGCATACTTTGCTAAAAAAGGATAATACTGTTACACAATTCCATGTTTATGGCAATTTTTTAAAACAACAGAATGACACTTTTATTTGCACATTGTTGCTAATAGAAAATAGTCAATATAAACATTTCAAAAAACAATTAAAAGACTGTTTTATTTCTATGACAGAAACAAACAGTTGCCATCACAAAAGAAAAGTTGTTTTTCCTCAGAGTTTAGAAAGTAATATCAATGCTATGCCTGTACTGTTTGAATATAAACCAGAAAAAAATACATTGTATTTTTCTAATTTAGTCAAACAAACATATTATTTCCCTTTTTATACTTTGAAAGAAACAATTTTAATACACAATAATGACAAAGAATATTTTTATATTCTTTTAAAATACTGTCAAAATCATAGAGGAATGGTACAAACAAAAATACGACTCTATACAAGTGAAAACAAATATCAATGGTTTTATTTAATATTTTACACATTATGCAGCAAAAATAATAAAAAACGTATTTCTATTTATGGAAAACTAATGCCTATATTTACTCCTGGTATTACCATGAATGAAATAAAAAGAGATGCTATTACCAATTTATACCATCGTGATGCATTAGAACAGTATATCAATTTGTCATTGCAAGACCCTTTAACAAATCAATCTGCATTTATCTTAATTGATTTGCCTAATTTAAAAAATATTTATAATACAATAGGTATTCCTTTAGGTGACATGGTATTAAATGATATTGTACAAAAAATTAAAAAACACTTTTATCAAACAGATGTTATTGCTCGTTATACTTATGATAAAATTGTTGTATATTTACCAAATATCATTTCAAAAACAATATTGCAACATACCATTAACAAAATGAATACAATATTCCATACAACATATGGCAATAATGAAAATAGTTATACTGTAAATCCACACACTGGCATTTCTTTGTATCCTCATGATGGAAATTCCTATCAATCTTTATTGCGCTGTGCAAATAAGGCATTAAAGCATAGTGCAGAAATAAACAATCATCATTTTTTGTTTTATGAAGATTATAAAAAAAATAATAGTAATACTCCAAAATAACTTTTTTGAGTATACAAAAAAGCCCTTTCAAAAAAAGGGCTTTTTCACTATAAATACAAATTCTTATTTTAAAAAACAACATTCAAAAGCATTTTAAATCTTTGCTCCCCATATACTGCATGAGGTATATTCTTAGGCATAATAATACTTTCTCCTTGTTGTAATAGAAATTCTTTTCCATCAATGGTAAACTTTCCAGTACCTTCCAGTACTGTTACAAGAGCGTCCCCTCCTGCTGCGTGTGTGCTGATTTCTTCTCCTTTTTCAAAAGCAAATAATGTCAAACTAACTGATTCATTTTGCACAAGTGTTTTGCTCACAATTTGACCATCTTGATAAGATACTTGTTCTTTTAATTCTAATATAGCCCCTTTTTCTATATTTTTTAATTTTCCATTCATTATTGTACCTCCGTTTTATTTTAAATAAGTGATTACTTCTAACAAATCATTACACTGCACATAAATCGTATCCATATATTGTTTTTCTGGTGTTATCAAATCCTTTATAAATATTACTGGTATACCCGCCTCTTTTGCTGCAATAATGCCATTTTGAGAATCTTCCAATATCAAACATCTTTCTGCTGGTACATTTAATTTTTCCACTGCTTTTAAAAAAATATCTGTAAAAGATTTCCCTCTTTCAATTTCATCACCACAAACAGATAAATCAAAATATTTTAATATATCTGTTTTTTTCAGTATCAAATTCATATTTTCTCTTGGGCTACTTGTTTCAACTATATTTTTGATATTCTGTTTTTTTAAATATTCTAATAACTCCCAAAGTCCTTTTTGTACAGTAATTTCTTCATTTTCATACATGATTTTTTTCTTTCACATAATATTTTTAAAAACAAATCATGCTGAAATGTTTCTCCAAATGTTTTTTCTAATATTGTTTTTGTTTGTGAATCAGGTAATCTAATTAAGCTGATTAGCATTTCTCTTTCTGCATGAAATCCCATTTTTTCTAATATTTCTTTTAATTTTTTGTGAATCATATTCTCTGTATCAACTATTAGTCCGTCCATATCAAATATTACTATATCAAAGTTCCCTATAATAAAACCCTCTCTTTTCCATTTTTATATCATTTAAATTTACTATATTTTCCGCCCCAAACTATATGATTATAATTTTCAACATCTGTATCGCCTTCTGTACTAATACACAATATACTTGAATGTTCATCTAATTGTAGCATTTTCTTAACAGATTCTAATTCTTGACATTGTAATATATTTGCCATACAACCAAAACCAGCCGCACCACTTTCTCCTGATATAATGGATGTATCTCCCTTTAAATTTGCTGCAAGCATTCTCATACCATCTGCTGCCATATACTCTGGACAACGTATAAAAGCATCTGCATAGCCTTTTAAAACATTCCATCCAATAGAACAAGGTTCTCCACAAGCAAGCCCTGCCATAATCGTATTCATATCTCCTGTTACACAATGTAACTTTCCATCATCTACCTTTGCTGTTCTGAACAAACAATCTGCTTTTGCAGGTTCTACAATTACAATAATTGGTTTTTTCTCTTTATAGAGATTTGAAAAAAATCCTGTAACTGCTCCTGCCATACTGCCTACACCTGCCTGCAAAAATATATGAGTAGGTGCTTGTTTTCCTTCTAATTGTTCCATAATTTCATATGCCATAGTAGTATATCCCTGCATAATCCATTTTGGAATATCCTCATAACCCTCCCATGCAGTATCTTGTACCATTATCCAGCCTTTTTGTTTTGATTGCTCATATGCTAATCTTACCGCATCATCATAATTTTTATCTGTAATTTCTGCCTCTGCACCTTCTGCAATAATATTTTGTAGTCTTTCTTGACTGCTTCCCTTAGGCATATATATTACTGATTTTTGACCCAATTTTTTCGCTGTCCAAGCGACACTTCTGCCATGATTGCCATCTGTTGCTGCTACAAATGTCATATCTCCTGTTTTTTGTTTCACTTCTTTTGAAAGTATAGATTCTGCAGAAAGTTGTGTAATATCTTGTCCCATTTTTTCAGCAATTTTATTTGCTATGGCATAGCTTGCTCCCAACACTTTAAATGCATTTAATCCAAAACGATAGCTTTCATCTTTTACATAAATATGATTGACATTTAATTTTTTTGCCATATTTTCTAAACAAATAAGAGGTGTTTTTTGATAGACAGCAAAACTTTTATGAAATTGTATTGCTTTTTTAGATTGTTCTATGTCTAAAAAAGCAATATCTTCTCTATTGTCTTTTGCTTTTTCATTCCATACCATATCAAATGCTTGTTCATTCATAATATACTTCCTTTCTTTCTCATGCATGATATGCTTATATTTTCATGTTGTTGTATCTCGCTTCTAAACGATATATCGACATACCTTTCTCTGAAAACTTTTGTTCATACTCTGTCATAATATTTTGTTCTGCATATTCACTATTATGCAAGTCAAAACAAACATGAGATAATTCCCACTTATCTGCACAAAATTCATTTAATGAAAATTCAAATAACTGTTTATTATCTGTTTTGAAAAAAACTTCTCCTTTTTCTCCTAAAACATCTCTATAACTTTGTAAAAATGTCCTATGTGTCAATCTTCTTTTAGCATGTCCTTTTTTAGGCCATGGGTCACTAAAATTTAAATAAATTCTTTTAATTTCTCCTTTTTCAAACAAATCACTTAATAAAGCTGCATTATCACAAACCAGAGCCAAATTAGGTAAATTTTCAACTTTTCTTGCTGCTACTGCAATTACACTCGCTTGTCTTTCCAATGCTATAAAATTTATATTGGTATAACGTTTCGCATTTTCTATTATAAAATTACCCTTTCCGCATCCAATTTCTACATAAATATCATTATCATTTTCAAAATAAGCAGACCAATTTCCTTTTTTTTCTGTTGCTTGTTTTATAATATAAGGATTTGTTTGCAGTTCTTGCTCTGTCCAATGTTTTTTTCTCATTCTCATATGATGTCATACTGCTCAATATCAATATTATTTTTGTGCATTACAATAAAGGGGCGTTTTTATTTTCAAACTCTCCATACTGTAATACGATACTGTCATATATCATTTTTTACAATATTACTGCAAACATATTTTATGATATGCTTGCAGTAAGTATTATGAGCAGACTCTCCTTTCACTTTATATCATCATACTACAATAAATGTTATAATTCAATATGATTACTCTCTAATTTTTCTCAACCAATATCCATAACAGCCCTCTTTCATCACTTCTTTGCCACAAGGCTGAAATAATTCAAATGAAAGCTGTTCCGCTTCTCTCCTTTTTTCAGAAGAATATTGCGCAGGTACACCTATTATATATTCTTTTTCACCTGTTTTTTGTAATATAAAATGTTTGTATTTTCTATAAGCAAATATGTAAAATAAATGTTTCATCATTTCCGTAGCATTCATAGGCAATACAATCAGTTCTTCTAATGCAATGCTTTTCCAATTTCCTTGTTCAAAAGGCTGTATATTGTCATTATACTGCAATATGTATGCAATTTCTTTATTTTGTTCTATTATAGTATTTTGTTCTGTTTTTTGTTGAGGTATCTTTACTTCTGTATTATTTTGCTTTTGCACTACATCATTTTCTGATTGTTGTTTTGTATTGCTATTCGTTTTTAGCTGTAAAATATCTTGCTGTTGTTGTTTTGTAATAATACCATTTTGCTCCAATTTTTCCAATTCCTGTTTAAATTGAAAAAGCATATTTTTAAAGTTTTTTTGAAAAGGAGAATCTTGCGATTTTAATGTAACAACATTTTTTTTATTTTCTTCTTTTACAATATTATCAGGGTGTTGGGGTTGTTCTGGTTCTTGTTTTGTAATATTATTTGTATTTTTTTCTTTTATAGATGTCAATTTCTTTTCAGGTGTTTTTAATAATACTGCTTCTGCTGCTACCAAATCATTTTCCTCTTGAAATAGCTTTTTCCATTGCACTTTATCATGAAAATATCCCGCTAAAGGTACAATTAAACCATATCCACCTTTTACAATCAATGCTACTGTATGTAGTTCCTCTGCATGAAAAGCACTTTTTCCTATTGCATCGGGGTCAAATTCCCATTTTAATTCTCCCTTTCCATGAGCATCTACTTCTATTGTACCACAGCAAATACCTTTCATCTCATCGCCTTTTCCCCCTATTACAAATGCATCATATCGCCTTCCATCTGTTAATTTTTTTAAACCTTGCACTGAAAATGTGAAACGTCCTTTTCCATTTTTCAATTCCATAACACAACTTCCCCATGCAGACTGCTGCCCTAGTGAAAATCCTCCCAGTTCCTGTTTTAACATCACAAATGATTTATCATATCGTCTATTATACATATTATCATTCCTTCCAAAATAAAGCCTATTTTGCTATTATAAACTTTATGAAAGCAATGTAAAAAACAGAACTATTTTTGCATTTTTTCTATTTCATTTGTCAAACGTCCAAACTGCTCTAATGACAATGCCTCTCCTCTTACCTTTTCATCTAATACTACATTTTGTATTGCTTGTGTTAACATTTGTTTAGAAAATCCTAGTTTTGATTGATTATAAAGACTATTTAATAATGTTTTTCTCCTTTGTCCAAAAGCACATTTTACAATATGAAAAAATAATGCTTCATTCACTTCTTTTAATAAAGGTTCTTTTCTTAAATGAAGTGTAATGACAGCAGAAGATACTTTCGGCTTTGGCATAAAGCAAGAAGGAGGTACAACCATATCCATTTTTGCAGTACAATAATACTGTACTGCAATAGATAGCGCTCCATAGTCTTTACTGCCGAATTTCGCTTGCATACGTTCTGCCACTTCTTTCTGCACCATAACAGTAATACTTTCTACGTTTCTATGATTTTCAAGCAAATCCATAATAATAGGCGTTGTAATATAATAAGGCAAATTTGCCACCACTTTTACAGCATTTCCATCATTTTCACTTTGTATTAAAGCGTCTACATCTGTTTTCAAAATATCTTGATTTTTAATCACTACATTTTCATATTCTCCTATTGTTTGCTGCAATATTGGTATCAAATGCTTATCAATTTCAATCGCAATCACTTTTTTTGCTTTTTCTGCTAATACCTGCGTTAAACTGCCAATACCTGGACCAATTTCTAAAACACAATCTTGTTTTGTAATATTTGCACTTTCTGCAATATTTTCTAATATATTACCATCAATTAAAAAATTTTGTCCAAAATTTTTTTTAAAATAAAAACAATTTTGTTCTATAATTTTTTTTGTTTGTGATGGTGTTGCAATTCTTTCTATCATATAACCCTTCCTTTTCTTTATTACACTTTTACAGATTATACCCAAAACATTGCTTATTGTAAATAAAAAAGCCCTTTTTTATTATAAAAAGGGCTTTTTTATATTATTCTGCCATATTATTCATATCACCAATTACAACATCTAATTTTAAAGAAGTATCTCCATTTCTGACAACATAAACTTCTGCTGTTTTTCCGACTTCTAATTCTTTCAATATATTAGATAAATCATCTGTATCCATAATTTTTTTGCCATTTACTTCTACAATAATATCTCCTTTTTCCATACCTGCATTTTCTGCATTCTCTCCTGGAATCACCTGCATTACAATGACGCCAATAGGTAAACGATATAAATTAGACATTTCTGTTGAAACATTTTTTACATAAATGCCCATACCAGGTTTTGGCACACTACCATTTGTTAACAATATTTCTGCAATTTCACTGACACTATTGCTTGGTATAGCATATCCAATACCTTCTGCTGTACCTCCTGATACGGATTTTGCTGTATTGACACCTATTACTTCTCCTCTTTCATTTATCAAAGGACCACCACTGTTACCTTGATTGATTGCTGCATTTGTTTGCAATACATTTTCTAATGTACTTCCTTGTACATTGATTTCTTTATTAATTGCACTAATCATACCATCTGTTGCAGTCAATCCTTCTCCTAAAGCATTACCAATGGCATACACATCATCGCCGACTTCTACTAAATCAGAATTTCCAAATTTTGCTACAACAATATTTTCTACACCAGATTTTTTCAAATCCTCTTTTAATACTGTTAATACCGCAATTTCTGTATCTTTATCTGTTCCAACTACTTTTGCTTTTACCGCTTTATCTGTATCAAATATTGCAGATACTTGTGTTGCGCCTTGTATTACATGATTATTTGTTACAATACCAACTTTTTCATCATCTTCATAAAATACAATACCACTACCTGCCCCAGAGCCTTCTATTTCACCCCAATAGGAATTTTCCAATATTCTTGTGGATATGCTTACAACAGAAGGCATAACCGTTTTAATTACATCTTTTTTACTCATTGTTGTACTGGAAACTGCTGTTGCAGAAGGTGCAGAACTGATAGGGGCTGCTGTTGTATCATATGGTACTGGTTTTGCAAAATAATTTTGTGACCAACCCAAACCAACACCAAAACTACCTCCGCCTGCTATACTAACAATCAAACACGTTGCAATATATTTTATCCAAGGTTTTTTTTGTTTTTCTGCTTTTTTCACTTGTTCATGATAATAGCATTTTTGTTCTCTTTCTTGTTGTGTATCCTGTGTTGTATCATTTATGTTTTGTTCATCTATTTTATTTTTATCTTCTTCAAACATAATGAATCCCTCCTAATAATATTATTTTTTTAATATGTCGTTGTTTTTTATGAATATGAGTATACTGTACATATTTGAATAAAATATGAATGACCCGTAAATAAATCTTTAATATATTATGTATAAATATAATATATCAAATATAATTCCATTTTTTAAAAATATTATACTTTTCTATTATGATACATTAGAAAAGACTGTCAATTAAATTGACAGTCTTTATCATTACAATACCATATTCAAAAAATCCTGTGTCCTTTTATTTCTTGGATTTCCGAATACTTCTTCTGGCGTGCCTTCTTCTATAATATAACCGCCATCCATAAATACTACTCTATCTGCAACTTCTCTTGCAAATCCCATTTCATGCGTTACAACAATCATTGTCATACCTTGTTCTGCTAATTTTTTCATAACATTTAATACTTCTCCTACCATTTCGGGGTCTAATGCTGATGTTGGTTCATCAAAAAGCATAACATCTGGTTGCATTGCTAATGCTCTTGCAATGGCAACCCTTTGTTGCTGTCCGCCAGAAAGCTGTGCAGGAAAAGCTTCTGCTTTTTCTTCCAAACCAACTGTTTTTAAAAGTTGCATACCCTTTTTTCTTGCTTCTTCCTTTGTCATTTTTTTTCTGTCCACAGGAGCAAGCATAATGTTATCTATAACAGATAAATGTGGAAATAAATTAAATTGCTGAAACACCATACCGATGTTTTCTCTAATTTTATTAATATCTGCTTTTTTATCTGTCAAATTATAATCATCTACAATTACTATACCACTTGTTGGTTCTTCCAGAAAATTTAAACATCTTAAAAATGTACTTTTACCACTGCCAGAAGGACCAATTAAGCAAACAACTTCCCCCTCTTGTACTTCCATGTCAATATGTTTTAATACTTCTAAATCACCAAAACTTTTTTGCAGCCCTTCAGCCTTTACCTTTACCATTGGAAAGTCTCCTTTCTATGATTTGAGATATTTTTGTTAATATTACAATTACTACAAAATACACAATCGCAACCATACCATATGTTTCAAATCCTCTAAATGTTCTGTTTGCAATCAATGTACCTTCTCTCATCAATTCTCCTACACCAATAACAGAAATGATAGAAGTATCTTTTAATGTAATAATAAACTGATTTACTACCGAAGGAATTACAATTCGTATTGCTTGTGGAATGATAACTTTACTCATTGCCACATGATAAGGCAAGCCAAGACTTCTGGCTGCCTCCATTTGTCCTTTATTGACTGCGGAAATACCACTTCTAAATATTTCTGATAAATATGCACCTGCATTTAATGTTAATACAATGATACTAGCCCAAAAAGATGGTATTTGTATTTTTAATGCAGACGCAATACCAAAATACAAAAAATATGCCTGTACCATAAGCGGAGTACCACGGATTACACTTAAATAAATTGTTGCAATCCAATTTAGTGGTTTTATTGTTGAAATTTTGCAAAAACAAGAAATCATACCCACAATAATGGCAAAAATTAATGAAAGTATCGTCAGCTGGAGGGTAATTGACAAACCTTCAAGCAATCTTGGCAAACTTTGTAAAAAAAACTCATAAAAGTTCATACTCTATTACTCCTAGCTTGATTACTTTGTGTAGCTATCTACGATTTCTTGATATTTTCCATTTTCTTTAATGTTTGCCAAACCATCATTAAATTTTTGTAATAATTCTGCATTTTTGCCTTTGGATACTGCAAAACCATAAGAGTTACCTGCTTCTTGTTTGTCATGTAATTTTAATGGTAATCCTTGTTGTATACCATATGCAATAACTGGATAATCTTCAAAACAAGCTACAGAATTGCCTACTTTAACATCTTGATACATACCATTAGAATCATCAAATACTACCATATCAAAATCATATTGGTCTTGTATACTGTTTGCAAAAGCAAAGCCTTCTGTACCTACTTTTACAGCAACATTTTTGCCTTTCAAATCTTCATAAGATTTAATATCTTCATTTGTTGCAGATACTGCCATAACAACGGCTGAATCATAATATGGTTCTGAAAAATCATATCTTTCTTTTCTTTCATCTGTAATGCTCATGCCTGCAATCATACCATCAGCTTGTCCTGCTTCTACTGCTTGCAATGCAGCACTAAATCCTAATACTTGTAAATCCACTTCAAAACCTTGGTCTTCTGCAATCGCATTGATAATATCAATATCGATACCTACATAATTGCCATTTTCATCTGCAAATTCAAAAGGTGCGAATGTAGTATCTGTTGCAATTTTATATGTTTTTACATCACCAGATGGAGCTTCTCCTTGTTGTTGTGTATCCTGTGCATCTTTTTCTGTTTCATCTGGTGTAGCAGAACCCCCACAAGCTGCAAGTCCCATAGCCATTGTTAATGTTAATGCAATCGCTGTTGCTGATTTAAAAAATTTCATTTCTTCTCAATCTCCTTTTCGTTATTTGTATTTTATATATCAATAAAATACATATGCCCTCCGCAAATGCCTTTATTGATATTAATGTAAAAACAACACTGTTTATATTATATTGTTTTCACGGCGTCTATACAAGAGTAAATTTTTAAAAAATAGTATTTTTTTATAAAACTCTTTTATTTTTGCTATTATTTTTCAAAAAATCCCAGCAAAGAACTACTTCCTAATCGCTCTGCACCCAATTTTAAAAATTGTTCTGCATCTGCAATACTTTTTATTCCTCCTGCAGCTTTTATTTTTATATTGCTTTCTATATTTTCAGAAAATAGCTTTATATCTTCTGTTGTAGCACCACCGCTACCAAAGCCTGTACTTGTTTTAATAAAATCTGCTCCTGCTCGACTCACAATTTGACAAAGTATTTTCTTTTGCTGTTCTGTCAAATAACACGTTTCAATAATGACTTTTAATATATGATTTTTACAAGCCTTTTTTACTGTACTAATTTCTTGCTCCACCAAATCATAAAGACCATCTTTTACCCAGCATAAATTGATAACCATATCAATTTCGTCTGCACCATTTGCAATAGCATTTTCTGTTTCAAACACTTTTACTTCTGTGGTATGATATCCATTAGGAAACCCTATTACAGTACAAATGGGAATTTGTTTCTTTACAAACTCAGACGCTTTTTTCACATAGCATGGTGGAATACAAACAGATGCTGTTTTATGATTGATTGCCTCTATACAGATGTTTTGTATTTGTTCCCATGTTGCTGTTTGCTTTAGCAATGTATGGTCAATATGACAAATGATGTCTTGTTTTTCCAAAAATAATCCCCCCTTATTATTACATTTTTAAAAATGCACTTGTATAGTATATCACAAGTTTTAAAAAATCACAATGCCTTCTATATTTAGACAACAATCAATATTTAAAAATACCTTTCTTAATAAAAGAAAGGTATTTTTTTAAATCATATTCATTTCATTATTGTTGTACCATTTCATTGATTTCTGTAATGCGATTATTTTCTACTTTAAACCAAAAAAGTCGGGAAGCTCCAAAACTTGTTTTACCTGCTGCATCTACAAAAGATTTTGTATTCACTAATTGCATATTTCCCTGATTCATACAAGTAACATTTGCTGATTTATTCAGAACATATGTTATTTGTCTGCCATAAGATGTTACAAAATAGTTCTGTTTGGTAGCATTTCTATTATCTGCATTCCATTGTTTTCTGTTTATTGTAATCAATGTTCTACCATGGTCGTCTTTTGTACCATTAATTGTTCCGAAATACCATTTTGTACCATCTGCATCCATTTCTGGAAATTGCTGTTCTATTGCCCAATTATACAATATTTTTCCTTTATCATTAATCTCTCCTGTATAAATACGGAAACTGTTTGTATTTTCTTTGTTGCCTGAAAAACGTAAATGATAATTTCCATAAAAAGGTGTAAAATATTTTCTATATAACTTCAAATATTCCTCATTATTATTTTGTTTTGCTTTTTGTATATATCCCACTGTATCTGGATTTTTGGGATATCTTCTTAATACTTCCTGTAATGTAAAGTCAACTGTTGCCATATTGTCTTTCATTTTTATATTGCTAATATCAATATTCAGCATTTCTATTAAATAATAACTAGAATGTCCTTCTTCAAATACGGATTGTATATGGTCTAAAAAAAGAGGAAGTAATTCTTTATCCATTTTTTCTGCTCCTGTTACATGAATGACAGGAGGATAATACATTTTTTGTTTTTGCTTTAAATAAGCATAATAATAAATATGATTTTGAGGTGTTTCATATTGTTCTTCATTCCAGTTTTTCCAACTATATGCATTAGATATTGTGCTATTTTGTACTTTCTGTTGTTCTATATTGACATACTCCACTTGATTATATTCTTTTCCTTTTTGATTTCTTAATGTGTAATATATGGTATTATCATTTTCCAATCTAAAATTAATGACATCTAATTTATGATACAATTCCGCATCTTCTATATAACCATAATACATCATATTTATCATATTTTCATTTGCTCTTTTTATTTGTTCTGCAATATATGTTTTTTTCATATCTTCAGACATATATTGCATTCTTTTACTACAATCTCCATAACTTTCTGCCCATTTTTTAAGCATTTGCTGCTGTTCTTTTTCATATTCTTCATTTTGTTCCGTTTGGGCAAAAACAACAAGCGTATTTAACACACATATTACCATGATAAAAACTGTTATGATATATCGTATATTGTTTTTTTTCATACTTATCACCGCCCTTTTCTTTTATCATACATGATAATAATATATCCTGTCAATATATACAAATTTATGATTTTCACTATACCATTTTTATATATTATGCACCATACTATTTTTCATGATATATTCTAAAAAAAGCAAAAGAAAGTATTACAAATTTATTAATGCTGTAAAAAATAACATTTTTGTGTCGTTATAGTCGTTATAAAATATAACAAATTGTTATCATTGGAGGTGCGAATGATGTATTACTACGAAAAAATAATGTATCAATATCAATTAAAAAAATTATTTCAAACACAATTTATGACATTTCTAATATTTGCAGTAATATGGCATCAGCAAAATATGATTGTAGTTTGCAGTATGACTATTGCTATGATATTAACTATCATATTGCAAAAAAATAGTCTGTCATTACAGCAAAAAGAAATACAGATAATTACATTATTTCAAAATTTAAAGGAAGTTATAAAAGATTTACCAAGACATCATTTTTTGACATATTGTAATCAAAACAGTTTATCTCCTGAAATGTTTGAAAAAGCATACCAAACGCTTGAAAATGGATACGTTTATATTATACTTTCTGATACACGAAGCCCTGCAAGTGAATTGATTTCTTTATTTACTAAAAAACAATATAATCATGCTTCTATTGCTTTTGATAAAGAATTGAAAACAATGGTTAGTTATAATAATGGTCAAAACAGATTTCCTCCAGGACTGCACGCAGAAAAAATATCTCACTTTTATCATAGACAAGGTGCTTGTATTATGGTATATGCTTTAGAAGCAACAGCAGAACAAAAAAGAAATATGATATTAAAAATAGAACAACTCAATAGAGAAGGAAATTCTTATAACACAGTAGGACTTTTATTAAAACATTCTTTTCAGCCTAATATTATGTTTTGTTCTCAGTTTGTATATTATTTACTTCGTATAGCAGGTATTGCATATTTTGAAAAAAAAGAGGAATATGTAAAGCCTATGGATTTTGTGGAATTAGATTATAAAAGAAAATTAAAATTTTTATATGAAAAGAAATTATAATATCTCTTTACAAAATTGTTATTTTTCCCTCGGGTGTATAACAAACCAATAAAAATATATTGAAACATATCATATACTGTCTTATAATGAAAAAAAATAGATAGGACGGTAAATAATATGAGAACAAGATTTTATTTAGTAAGACATGGTGAAACAGAATGGAATCAAAAAGGAATTTATCAAGGTTGGACAGATATCCCTCTTTCAAAAGAAGGAGAACTACAAACAAAATGCTTAGGAAAGCGTTTTGAAAATACTGCATTAAAATTAGATGCTGTATATTGTTCTCCTTTACAAAGAGCAATTCAAACGGCAAAAGCAATGGCAGATGCAAAAGGATTGCCTGTAATTACAGATGTTCATTTTAAAGAAATCAATTTTGGAGAATGGGAAGGCTATACAGTAAAACAACTCTCTGAAAAATACGGAAAAAATTACACAGACTTTTATGAACATCCTTTTACATATCCATTTCCTGGCGAGGGCAATTTTCAATCTGTTATGGAACGTTCCACAAAGGGATTTTATGAACTTTTAGAAAAACATAAAGGGCAAAATGTTGCCATTGTATCACATGGAGGGGTACTTCGTGTATTGATAATGGCACTTATGGATATGGACGAAACATTTTACAGAAAAACATGGTTGAGCAATACTTCTATAACCATTATTGATGTAAGCGAAAGCGGAAAAAAAGTATTGTTTACATTAAATGATTTTGCTCATTTAGAAACAATGGAACAAATGCAAGGAGAAAAAACATGGCAAATGTAATTGTAATAGGTGGCGGTGCAGCTGGCATGATTGCCTCAGGCAGAGCAGCAGAAAAAGGACATACAGTACATTTATATGAAAAAAATGACCGTTTAGGTAAAAAAATATATATTACTGGAAAAGGCAGATGTAACATTACAAATGATAGCGACATTGATACCCATTTAAGCAATATTGCTGGAAATCCTTATTTTATGTATAGTGCATATTACACACTAGATAGTCAGGCAACAATACAATTTTTCCATAAATTGGGATTGCAAACCAAAACAGAAAGAGGAAACAGAGTATTTCCTGTATCTGATAAAGCAGGAGATGTCGTAAAAGCGTTACAAAAATATTTAAAACAAAATTGTGTAAATGTGCATACCAATACAGCAGTAAAAGAATTGCTTTTTGAACAAAATTGTATCAAAGGTGTTGCTCTTTGTAATGGAAAAAAAGTATATGCAGATGCTGTTATTGTATGTACAGGAGGACTAAGTTATACAGGTACAGGTTCCACAGGAGATGGCTATGATATGGCAAAAGCAACAGGACATACTGTTACAAATCTTTATCCTTCTCTTGTACCCCTAAAAGCAAAACAAAACTGGTGTCAGCAGTTAATGGGCTTGAGTTTAAAAAACTGTGCGATTTGTGTAAAAAATCAAAAAGGGAAAACAATATATAAAGATTTTGGAGAAATGCTTTTCACACATTTTGGTGTATCTGGTCCTATGATATTAACTGCAAGCAGACATATTATAAAAGATTTAAAATATCAAAATTTTAATATAGAAATTGATTTAAAACCAGCATTAGATGAAAAAGCACTTGATAACAGAATATTACGTGATTTTCAAAAATACAGCAATAGAGATTTTAGAAATGCTCTTGATGATTTATTGCCTCAAAAAATGATACCCGTTATGATACTGCTTACAGAAATACCTGAAAATAAAAAAGTTCATGATATTACAAAAGAAGAAAGAAAACGAATTGTAAAACAAATCAAACATATAACGATTACTATTTATGATACAAGAGGATTCGATGAAGCTGTAATCACTTGTGGAGGTGTCTGTGTAGACGAAATAGACCCCTCTACAATGGAATCTAAAAAAATAAAAGGACTGTATTTCTCTGGAGAAGTGCTTGATGTAGATGCTTATACAGGGGGATTTAATTTACAAATTGCATTTTCAACAGGCTATACAGCAGCAGAAAATATAAGGAGCTGATAACAATGATTTGTATTAGGGGAGCAATTACGGTAGAACAAAATGATAAACAACAAATATTACAAGCTACAAAAAATATGCTACAAAATATAATAGAACAAAATCAGTTAGAATTGTCTGATATCATTCAAATACAATTTACTATGACAAAAGATTTAGACGCGGTATATCCTGCTGTTGCAGCTAGAGAAATGGGTATCACAGAAGCTGCTTTGATGTGTATGCAAGAATTATATGTCAAGGGAAGTTTAGAGAAATGTATTCGATGTGCTGTATTATATGATACAGACAAAAAACAAAAAGAGACAATTCATGTCTATTTAGAAAAAGCAAAAACATTACGTCCTGATTTGCATACTTCTAAGTGAATGATAGGGAAATAACAAATACTAAGGGAGTGATGGTATGGAACAATACAGCATTGCTATTGATGGTCCTGCTGGTTCTGGAAAAAGTAGTGTTTCAAAAGAAATTGCAAAAATATTGAATATTGTATATATTGATACAGGTGCTATGTATAGGACAGTAGGATTATATTGTTTAAGAAATCATATCAATTTAGATAATGCAGAAGAAATACAAAAAGCATTGCAAAATATTGATATGAAAATAACTTTATCAGAAGGCAAACAAACAATATATTTAAATGGTGAAGATGTAACAGAAACAATTAGAACACAACAAGCAGGAAAAGCAGCATCTGACGTTGCTGTAATATATGCTGTACGTGAAAAACTGGTACAAATACAAAGAGAACTTTCAAAAGGACATAGCGTTATTATGGATGGCAGAGATATTGGAACGAATGTTCTTCCTCATGCTACTGTAAAAATTTATTTGAATGCAAGTGTAGAACAAAGAACAAACCGTCGCTGTCATGAGCTTATGCTTTTAGGAAAAGAATATAATAAAAAACGTATAGAATATGAAATTATACAAAGAGATGAAAACGATAAAAATAGAAAATATAATCCTTTAAAAAAAGCAGAGGATGCCATTGAAATAGACAACTCCAATATGGATATGGAACAAACTATAAAAACAATTTTAAATATTATAAAACAAAAAATAAATGTTTAGGGGTGTCATATGTTTTATAAAATATCAAAAATAGTGTTGCGTGTGCTTTACAAAATATTATTTCGTATGAGTATAGAAGGAAATGAAAACATACCAAAACAAGGTGGCGTAATACTTTGCGCAAATCATAGCAGTAATTTTGACCCTGTTACAATGGGTATTTATAGTAATAGAGCAGTGCATTATATGGCAAAAAAAGAACTTTTTCAAAATCAATTTATGTATTGGCTTTTAACAGCATTGTATGCCTTTCCAGTAGATAGAAGTACAGCAGATATGACAGCATTTAAAAATGCAGTAAAACTGTTAAAACAAGGTCATATCATAGGAATGTTCGCACAAGGTACAAGAGTAAAAGAAGGGGAAGAAAAAGCAGCAAAAGCAGGTGTTGCATTGTTTGCTACAAAAGCAAACGTTCCTGTTGTACCTGTTGCAATTAGTGGAAGTTGCAAACCTTTTACTAAAATGAAAATTGTATATGGTAAACCATTATATTTTGAAGAATACAGACAAAAAAGACTAAATACAGAAAGTTTAAATGAAATTACAAATAAAATCATGAATGAAATCAATGATATGAAAGTAGAGGTTTAATATATGGCAGAAATCATTGTAGCAAAATCTGCGGGCTTTTGTTTTGGTGTCAGTCGTGCTATTAACATCGCCTATGAACAAAATAAGCAAAATAAAAAAATATATACATATGGTCCTTTAATACACAACAAAGAAGTCATAGCAGATTTAGAAAAAAAAGGGATTCATGTCATTACAGATTTAGATGAAGTGGAAACAGGTACTGTTATGATACGTTCTCATGGTGTGGGAAAACATATTTATGATGAATTGGAACAAAAAGCATTGCAAATGATAGATGGTACTTGTCCATTTGTAAAAAGAATACATAATATTGTTAAAAATGCTTATGAGCAGAAAAAACAAATTATGATTATAGGCGATGCCTCTCATCCAGAAGTACAAGGTATCAATGGCTGGTGTGAAAACAGTGCTGTTATATTAGGAGAATTAGAACAGGCTGAACAATTTCATACTGGAGAAAATAAAAATTATACTGTTGTTGTGCAAACAACATTTCGTAAAAGTAAATTTGAAAATATGATAACACTTTTAAAACAAAAAAATTTAGTGTTAGAAGTGTTTGATACAATTTGCTCTGCAACAGCAGAAAGACAGCAAGAAGCTGTATCATTATCTCAAAATGTGGACAAAATGATTGTGATAGGCGACAAAAACAGCTCTAATACGCAGAAACTTGTCGAAATTTGCAGAAAATATTGTAAAAAAACATATTATATTGAAACAATTTGTAATTTAGTGTTGAATATTTTTAATAAGAATGATAAAATAGGTATAACTGCTGGTGCATCAACACCACCAGCAATCATTAAGGAGGTAATTGGTACAATGAGCGAAGCATTAAATGATGCAGTACAAAATAACGGAGGAAGTGAGGACGAACTGACTTTTGAACAAATGTTAAACGAATCTTTTACAACACTTCATACAGGTGATGTTGTAAAAGGTACTGTTATAAGCATTTCAAATGAAGAAGTCTCCGTAAACTTAAATTACAAATCTGATGGTATTATTCCAAAAGGAGAATACAGCAGAGATGCAAATGTCATTCCTAGCAAAGTATTACAGCCTGGAGATGAAATCGAAGTATTTGTTGTGCGTGTCAACGATGGTGACGGCAATGTTCTTCTTTCCAGAAAACGTATTGAAGACCAAAAAGGTATGGAAGAAGTAGAAGCAGCTTATCAAAACAAAACAGTAATTACAGGGAAAATTACAGACGTTGTTAGAGGCGGATTAATTGCTCTCGTAAATGGCATTAGAGTATTTATTCCATCTTCTCAGGTTTCAAATAAATTTATTGAAGATTTGAATGTATTTAAAGGTCAAGAGTTGGAATTTAATATCATTGAATTAGACAAAGTAAAACGTCGTTTTATTGGTGGTAGAAAAGCATTAATTGAAAAAGAAATATTGGAGAAAAAAGCGGCATTATTTGAAAAATTAGAAATCGGCTCTAAAGTAAAAGGTATAGTAAGCAGAATTACAGATTTCGGCGCATTTGTAGATTTAGGTGGCGTTGATGGTTTAATTCATATTTCTGAAATGTCTTGGGGACGTATTACAAATCCAAAAGAAATATTGAAAGAAGGACAAGAAGTTGATGTCATTATATTAGACGTTGACAAAGAAAAAGGCAAAATTTCACTTTCTTTAAAAGATAGTAACAATAATCCTTGGACAACAGCAGTTGAAAAATATCCTGTGGGTTCTGTTACAGAAGGAAAGGTAGTACGTATGGTACCTTTTGGTGCTTTTATAGAATTAGAAGCAGGTGTTGACGGACTGGTTCATATTTCTCAAATTGCAAACAAACATGTTGTAAAACCAGAAGATGAATTGAAAGCTGGAGAAGTCATTAAAGTAAAAGTATTGGAAGTTAATGCAGAACAGAAAAAAATCAGTTTATCAAAAAGACAGGCTGAAGAGAATACAGAGGAAGCTCCAAAAGAAGAAAAAACAGAGGAATAATCATTTAAAACAGCGGATTTTCCGCTGTTTTTTTATTTTTTATTCTATCAATATCAGCACAAAAAGGGGAACTTTTTTATTTTAAAAAGT
>OFHA01000703.1_pt1 | contig 27600 bp, 28 predicted proteins | sample 1521891 | NCBI WGS metagenome assembly OFHA01 (sample SAMEA3504089, study PRJEB24116) | mouse gut metagenome | biome: mouse gut; feature: mouse-associated habitat; material: faeces | place: Denmark | collected 2011
CCCAGCTCTGCTGGGGGCTTAATGGACGTTCAGTTACTTCTTTATTAATTACTTGTGCCTGCTTTTCCGCTGACGGATTTCCTGACAGCATATTTTTCGCTAACGGTTTTTCCGTTGGCAGTTTTTCCGATAACGGTTTTTCTGGCAACGAAACAATCGGAGTTTCATGAACTTCTATCACATTCATCCCAAACTTTCCGAAAGCTGTCCGTTCCTGTTCTTTCGTTACATATCCCATTTGTATCAGCCTGTCCAGACTCGCTGAAATTGCACTTTTTCCTTCCGGCAGTATTTTAGCAAGCCCGGCAATACTGAAATCCCAGTTGTCTGGAAATGACAGAAGTGTGACCAGCATTCCCCGGTCCCTCAGGCCAAGGGATCTGTTTTCAAGAATGCCTTTACAAACATTCACATATCTGCCCTGCGTCTTATTTTTTAATACGGGCATATCTGCCTCCCTTCTTGATTTTTAATAATGCAGCAGCAAAACTTAATGATTTTAGAATCAAGCATCTCTATCAATTGAGCCAGGCACTATCAAAAATTTTCATTCATGCTTGTTTCACCGATCCGTAACAATTTTCCTCATAAAATTTTCTATTTGCTTTACCTGCTAATACAATAAGATTCGGATTCATTGCGAGCATACGCTTATTTAATTGTTTAATCATTTTATAACCTTGTGCCCTGCTTACTCCCCAATCTTCACAAACTTCTTTGACATCAACATATAATTTTTTGTTCATAACCTTTTCCTTTCTTTATTAATTATTTTGAAATCCACGTATTACTATTTTTGATAAATACTATTATACAAATATTTATTTGTTTGTCAATATTATTATTCTGATATTTATAGTGATTTCTTATTTATTTATTATGATATTTTTGCTATAATGAAAACAAACAAAAAAACGGAGGAAATAATTTTGAAATCGACTGTTTTCGGAGAACGTATTAAAACATTGAGAATCTCACTCGGAAAATCACAAAAAGAATTTGCCGAGTTTATTGGCATTCCGCAGCCGTCTATGTCTGCGTATGAAAACGGAAAGAACAATCCTACTATAGAAGTTTTAGTCAATATTGCGGATAAGTGCAATGTCTCTATAGACTGGCTTTGTGGGAGACAGGAAGAAGTTTCTTTATCAGATCTGTCTGATGTTGCAAGTTTTTTATATAAATTGATGGAAAGCAATGAAATCGGATGCGAGATTGCTGTGCATGACCGGATGGAGAATGGATTAGATATTGAAAAAGAGGGTGAAACAGATAACAGAAACCGCTGGTGGACACGGCTTACTTTTTATGGTAATGATCGTCGGTTTAAATATAATGGGGATTTATGTCAGATTATTAGAAAAATCAATGAAAATACCAACGATTTAGAATCCTATGCTATATCAAAGGAAAGTTATGATCGGGAAAAAAAAATAGAAATTGATAGTTGTAGTCTACCGTTAACACAAAAGCAATACGCTTCATTATCCAGAGATGAACGCTTGCAAAAACATATTGAATATCTAAAAAATTCAGGCCACTTTTGACAATTTATTCCTTAATGCCGTAATCATCCCTTAACAACAGGAAATATACGGCATTTGGAATCTAAATTAAATATTTCACCATAGGTTATTTTTTCATGAACCATGATACATTATTTACGTATACCATAGCTGCTAAACGTAACAGTCCACTCATAGTGTTGCATCCTTTCATGATCTGTTTTTTGTCAGATTAATCTCAGCATCTTCTTTGGTCAACTAGTACAGCATTGTGGAATTAGCCGTGAATAAAGCACCTGCCTTACGCCATCGCCGCGTTGTCGTCAGCCAACTATGGAACCGCTTCGTCTCTTTTCTCCGCCTTGCGATGATACAAAATTCAGCCGCTTTATTTCACTGTTAATAAATGTTTTCCCATAAAACGACTTATTCTTCGGCTTGATCGTTGGCGACACCGAAATCGCGGATCTTTCCATGGATCTGTCAATGTTCTGGTCATTGTCGATAAGTTTATCAATATACAATAATAGGGTACGTAATTCTATTCGTAACAACAATTTTCTTAAGATTAATCCATTTTCAACCATGTTTCATATTCTATTGAAATGTCTGTTTTTTTCTTAGCATTTATAATTGCAAGTAAAATCCCTAATGGACTTAGTGCATAATCATCTGGCATTGATTGTATGGATTTCGGCAGGACACTATTTACAGCATCAACATCTAATCCATAAGTTTTAGCCAAATAATCCCCCACCAAGTTTACCGACAAAACAAACAATTGCAACATACTTAAAAGGGAAATAGATTCTGCAATATTAGTTGGTACTGGTAACATAGCACTAATATGATCACAAATTTTTTTTAAACTTTGAATCGAGTTAATTTCTTTAAATATTACATGTTTGCATAAAAAAATAATCGAAAGGTAATTAAGCTGTGCCGGTGTCAAAAACTCTGCCACATCTATGGCTTTATCTATTAAAATTTTCATATAGTAATCATAATTATAATTTATTCTATTTATTACTATCTCACTCAATAATTCCAGCAATTCTTTTGTTCCAAACCGAGCGTACTCTTGCTGTGACTTACTTAATACAAACTGAATATCTGGATCAGTAAATTCTGAAAAATCTTTCTTTCCTTGTATATCCAGTTTATTAATAATCTCATTACATAATTCCTCAGCTCTTTCTCTTGCTATTTTCCTTGCTTCTTCTTGCAATTTAGGGAAATTGTCCCTAAATAGATTAATAGCTATCTGACTGGCTTGTTCAGCATTTATTCCATTAATCTGAACACCTATCTGCGTTGTTTCCCTTGAAGCCATTGCTGCTTTCTGTATTATTACAACATCATTATTCATCTCTTTCCTCCACTGAATAATAATTACTTTGTATACCTATCTGTGTATTATTGGTTCCTTTATTAGTTTGTTTTATTATATTTCCCGAGTTATCTCTATTTTTTCTCTTACGTCTTTGAAAAATATAATATACACCAGATATAACAGTGATCCCTATTCCACTAAAAACCCATTCTCTATTTTGATATATCCAATCAATTATTTTCATAATATTTATCCTTCTACAAAATTTAACAGTGTTAGATCAACAGTGAATAGTAATGAAAGATTTTCATGCTTTTTCAACATTTACACCGTAAAATTTTACGGCCATTATTCCTACTGTCTATATTTAACTAATCTTTAAATCTAATAAGCCATTTCTTCATCTATCTAACAAACTATTTACCACATGTCTTTTATTATACTTTGCATTGTCGAACTTATAAACAAGACTGACATTTTCTCTTTTCCAGATATCTCTTTATCCACATTACATCTTATTTTATCTAAACTTTTCACCACACAACAATCCTCATACCAACAACTACCCATTTTTTCTCCTTTCACTGACCATTCATTATTCTCCGTCAATTCATACGTAATCGCCTTGATCACCCTCTCTGTCGAATATCGCTTAAATCCCACAAGGTACTCACGTATTTTCCTGTCCACAATCCTGTCAATATCAATTTTATGGTCTTCAATCGCCGACAAAACCACTTCGCGCATAGCAATCTTATCTTTCTTCCCTGTACCTGTCCATTCAATCAACTTGCTAAAGCTCAAAATAATATGCTCAAAACAGATTATATCTAAAATCACAATCTGTTTCGGATACACTGCAACCAATTCTCTAAGCTCCAAATACTTGTTCACCACATCCATATTGTCATAAACAATATCAAACGCCAAATAATACCTGTCTCCCTCTTTCGGCACCAACTGCCTAACTGCATCCAGAAGTCCCTGATTACTCCCCTTGCTTTCAACAATAAATGAGCCATGAAAAAGATGTTGATTCGCCAGTTCCCAAAAATGAAGCCCTGCTCCCGTATCTTCCGTCCAGATATATTTCACACAGTCACCAGCTCTCTTTTCAACGACACATTATAATCAGCCTCATGAAGCAGCATAAAGCTTCCGGCAGATAGATTCAATCCATCACAGTTCCTTGCAAAAAGCATATACTGGTTACTGCAATCAAAATTGATAAATCTCCTGTCCTCATCATCCAAAAGCAGATCTGCATTATCAATCACAACAAATCTATCCCTGCATCTTTTCAGATTTTCATGAAAATCCTCTGTTTTATAGTTAAACAGCTTTATCGCCTGATACTCTTTCGCCATTCTCAAATCTTCCAGCATCTGATAAAGATACGTCTTTCCTGTAGCACTGTCTCCCCTTACCAAAGTGATTCGGTCAGCAAATTCTAAAAAATAAGAAAACGGATCCACTTCAAATTTTATAGTATCATAAATCATCCGAATCCCTCCCCGCATATTCTTCTGACCACCAATGCTCATATCCCACACGTCCAGTCACTACATCCGCATTATTAAAACAAATTTCTACGTTCTCTTTTATATGGATACGCTCTGGCCGGGACATATACAGCGAAATACCATCCATTGAAAAAAGGATGTACAGCACATTCTGCCCACACTCATCTGCATTTACTATTTTCTGCGGATTCTTCATCACGTTTAACAGAGTTTTGCATCCACTGGAAAGATTACGTATTGTTCCTAACCCATACTTAGTTTCTATACGCTTATCTTCAGTCAGTTTTGCATGGTCAATCTGCCAGATCACTGCCCTGTCTTCTTCTGTAAATTTCTCATTGCTTGTATATAAATTAAAATACCAGTCATTCTGCAGAATCCAGTTCTCGGAATCCTGCTTATTCGTATAAACATAAATCATTCCGATCACCGCCTTGTATATAATCTAGTCAATAAAACCTCACCTGTTATTCGTAACTATAACATTATATATGATAGCAAGCAACCGGTAACGATTAAGCTGCTGAATCGCAAAATGCAAGCATTTTGCAAGCACAAACTCCGCAAACCCTCAATTTTACTGGATTTGCGGAGTTTTCACTCTATTCGAACTCAATCGTCCCCGGCGGCTTGCTAGTCAGATCATACACCACCCGGTTAACCCCCTTCACCTCATTCACAACCCGGTTCATCACCTTCTGCAGCACCTCAAACGGAATCTGCGCACACTCTGCCGTCATAAAATCCGTTGTCGTCACCGCGCGCAGCGCCACCGCATAATCATACGTCCTGCCATCGCCCATTACGCCGACCGACCGCATATTTGTCAATGCTGCAAAATACTGGCTGATTTCCCCGGCGAGCCCTGCTGCTGCGATTTCTTCCCGGTAAATGGCATCTGCATCCTGTACAATCCTGACCTTTTCCTCCGTTACTTCGCCAATAATACGAATCCCGAGCCCCGGCCCCGGGAATGGCTGGCGGCTGACGAGATTTTCCGGAATGCCAAGCTCCCGACCAGCCTGACGGACTTCATCCTTAAATAAAAGCCTTAAAGGTTCCACAATCTCCTTAAAATCCACACAGTCCGGCAGGCCGCCGACATTGTGGTGGGATTTGATGGTTGCGGATTTGCCAAGTCCTGACTCAATTACATCAGGATAAATCGTTCCCTGCACAAGATAATCGACTGCCCCGATTTTCTTTGCTTCTTCTTCAAATACCCGGATAAATTCTTCGCCGATAATCTTGCGTTTCTGCTCCGGCTCTGTTACTCCTTTGAGCCTTGCATAGAAGCGTTCCTGTGCGTTGACACGGATAAAGTGCAGGTCATACGGCCCGTCAGGCCCGAATACGGCTTCTACCTCATCCCCTTCGTTTTTGCGCAGAAGGCCATGGTCTACGAATACACAGGTCAGCTGTTTTCCGACAGCTTTTGCCAGCATGACAGCTGCTACCGAAGAATCCACGCCTCCGGATAATGCGCACAGCACTTTTCCGTTTCCAATCTTTTCCCGGATTTCCTGAATGGTCTTTTCCACAAAGGAATCCATCTTCCAGTCGCCGGAACAGCCGCAGATATGATGCACAAAATTCAAGAGCATTGTCTGTCCCTGCACCGTATGCATGACCTCTGGATGGAACTGTACGGCATACAGCCCGCGCTGCGGGCATTCCATGGCGGCTACTGGGCATGACGGCGTCTGGCCCGTAACCTGAAATCCGGCAGGCGTTTTTTCAATATAATCCGTATGGCTCATCCAGCAGACGGTATGTTCCTGCACGCCTTCGAACAGTTCGCTTGCTGTATCGACTTTTACATCCGTCTTGCCAAATTCACTGACCGGGGCTGTCTTGACGCTTCCCCCCAGCAGGTGCGCCATGACCTGGGAGCCATAGCAGATGCCAAGCACCGGTACGCCAAGCTCAAATATTTCCCTGCTGCATGACGGGGAATCTTCCAGATATGCGCTGTTTGGCCCGCCTGTCAGAATAATCCCCTTTGGACTCATTTCCCTGATTTTATCCACAGACAGGTAATGCGGATGTACCTCACAGTAAACACTGCACTCCCGCACCCGCCTGGCAATCAATTGGTTGTATTGCCCGCCAAAATCAAGGACAATCACTTTTTCCTGGTTCATTCGAATCTCCTCTCTTACGCTTTTGCATAATTGGATAAAAAAACAAATACAGCATTTTTCATTCCGAAAAAACAGCTTCCTGTACGATATTTCAGAAAATTAAAATGCTGTACCATCTGCTGCATGTTCACTTCGATGCAGCCCTGCATGCTATTCATTATAAAACAGACCGCCTGGAAACACAAGAATATTTTTTGCTTATGCATGTCCCTCCTGTCCGTCTTTCCCGGCTGCGTTTCCCGGTGCCGGCTCTGCCGGTTCTGCTTTGGCGGCTTCCAGCTCCAGCTCCGCTTCCAGGTCTATGCTTTTATAACTTCCCGGGGCATGAAAGATGCCTGCCAGCCTGTCCCTGGCATTTGCAAAAGCCTGTTTCACGGACTGTCTTCTGGTGTCTTTGCGCAGCAGCCGTTCCTGAAGCCTGTCCTCCTTTTGCAGCTGTCTGTGAAGCTTCTTTTCTTCTTTTACACGCATCTTCTGGTTTTTGCGCACTTCTTTGCGCGCGGCTCTTTCGATATCCCCAATCTGCCCCCTGGCATCGCGCACGTTCCTGCGGATTCCCCGGTACGGATTGTATGCAAAATAAGAAAGGGCCGCAATGACAATGACACCCAGCCCGGCAGCCGCAGCATATGGCAGGATGATTTCGTATTCCGCAAAATCCAGCTCATAGCAGACAAATACAGCCATCATAACCGGAAACAGCAGCAGGTACAGCGTCCTGCAAAGCAGCTTTAGTATTTTCAGCCGCATGCTTCCCTGCGCCAGCAGCGCCCCTTCTATGCCGGTATATGCCAGCATAAACACACAGATCTGCGAGCCGAATCCATGCAGCACGCCGCATAAAATGACCAGTGCCACAGACAGCAGGAATAATGCAAACGCGCTGCCCTGATAATAGGCTTTTTTATATTCGCGCATTCCTTCCAGCTTATCTGCGGAAATTCCGTGCATGGCATAAATCTGTGCATTCATGCTTTCCTTAAATTCCTGGTTATATCTGCTGGACGCTTCCGTCTGCTCCAGGTTTTCGCTTATTTTTTTCTGCAGGCTGTCTATGACACGCTGTTCCTGCAGCAGCTGCGTCATAACCGCTTCCTCGTATTCCTGCCTTTTGCGCATCTGCCGGCGGATATATTCGGTCTTCTGCACCCGCATGCTTTCCTTTACATTCTTTGTTACCGGCAGATATTCCATGTCATTGATTGAAATGTCCCGCCCATCATTTTTCCCATCATCCATTGTCATGTCCTCTGTCTGTATTTCCCTCTTTTTTATCTGTAATCCAGATGAAGGTATTTCTCCCTGGTAGCAAGTCCACCGCGTATATGCCGCTCCGATTTATTGACATCCAAAACCTTTCTGACCTCGGCAGCCAGAGACGGATTTACCTGCGCCAGGCGTTCCGTGCAGTCTTTATGTACCGTTGATTTGCTGATGCCATATTTTTTCGCCGCCTGGCGCACCGTGGCATTGTTCTGTATAATATAAGTTGCGATTTCTATCGCTCGTTCTTCAATATAACTTTTCAAAAGAAACCCCTGCAATCCTTGTTGTTACATTGTATGCAGGGGTTTTCGTCTGTATGTCTGCTATTTTATCCGGAAATACCGCCAGCTTCGGTCTCCGTTTTCTCTATCTTAATATTCCGGTCTGTCTGTGCCTGAATCGTATTTGCATTCATCGCATCCAGCATGTCAAATCCGGTTGTCTGTTTTACCGTTTCCATTGTTTTTGCAAGCAGGGACGGTACATAATTTCCCATCTGGGACACCCCGGATTCCCCGCTGCCGCTGTCTATAATTGTGATTTTATCAATGGCTGTCAGCGGCTGTGCCACGGCACCTGCCATTTCCGGCAGCTTGTCAATAACCATCTGGATGACACCGGCGCTGTTTAATTTCTGCATCGCTTCGGCTTTGCGCTCCAGGCCCTCGGCTTCCGCAAGCAGGGACGCTTTCTTTGCTTCGGCCTCAGCGCTGCCTTTTTTGGCTATCGCTTCGGCTTCGGCCCTTGCACGGGCTTCGATGGCTTCGGCCTCCGCAAGCGCTTTTGCCTTAATCGCCTCGGCTTCGGCAAGCGCGTCGATTTTCTTTTTCTCGGCTTCGGCTTCGGCCTTTTTGATTTCTGCATACTTGCCGGCTTCGGATTCCTGTTCCAGCTTTCTTCTTCCTGCTTCTGCCGGCTTGACTACCTCAGAAAGCAGCTGCTTTTCTTTTTCCAGTGCCCTCTGCTCTGCAAGCTCCGTATTTTTCTGTGCCTGTGTAATCTGCACCTGAATCTGTGCTTCTGCAATATCCTTCTGGCGCTGCTGGCGAATCAGCTCTGCATCCATTTCCGCCTGAATCACTTCTTTCTGCGTCTTTTTGCGCTGGATGTCGTGCGCCAGCTCTGCTTCTGCATTCGCTGTGCTGATTTCCTTCTGGTAACGGGCCTCTGCCACCTGCTTTTCTTTTTCTGCCTGCTTAATGGCCGTTGCTGCTTCCAGCTTTGCCTGTTCACCGATTTTAATATTTTCCGAGGTGCGTTCATCCTGTTCCCGTTTTGCTTCGGATTTCTGGATTTCCGCATCTTTTTTGCGCTGTGCAATCATGCCTTCGCCAAGCGCTTCGATATAGCCGTTTTCATCCGAAATATCGGTAATCGTAAAGTTTTTGACTTCCAGGCCCATATTTCCAAGCTCGGTTCCAACCACTTCCTGCACCTGGCTGGAAAATGCTTCCCTTTTCTGGTACAAATCCTCTACCGTCATCGTGGCGATAATTTCACGCAGCTTGCCTTCCAGCACTGCGGTTGCCGTAGACATGATGTTTTTTATGATTTCCTGTTCGTTTTTTCCCGTAAACTGCTCAATCGCGGTCAGAATGGCGTCCGGTGAATTACGCACCTTGATAACCGCCGTTGTGCTGACCGAAATCGGCACGCCCTGGGATGACAGGCTTCCTTTTGTATCAACGCGCAGCGGCATGTTTCCAAGCGAAATGTAATCAATCCGTTCTACACCCGGAATGACCAGCCCGCCCCCGCCTGTAATTACCCGGCGCTTTAAGCCTGTAATCACGCCGGCTTTATCCTGCGGCACCTTCTTCCACATGGAAAAAACTGCTATCAATACAAGAATAATCACGAGTGGTATTGCAATAACCGGTAATAATTGTTCCAACATCCTTTTCCCCTCCCTGCCTGCATGGAAGCATCCTGCCGTCAGCCGGCTGCTTCTGTCACAATCGCTACATGGTCTGAAATACTGACAATTTCTACCCTGGTGCCTGCCGCAATCGCGCTGCCATCCATGGATTTCGCCGTTATGGTAATCACGGAACGGTCGTGCTCCGCGCTTGCCACAGAACCATATCCTTTTTCCGGTATCGCAATATTTACAACATAATTGCGGCTGCATATGCTTTCTACCGTATCTGCCTCAGACTGGTGGTTTTTTAAAAAGCCCGTCACATTCTGGACGGCAAATGCACCGATATATGCACATACCCCGGCAATGACATGGCGCACTGCCGGCTCCTGCCCCATCAGCAGCATGCTGACGCTTCCAAATACCGTAGCTGCCAGGCACAGCGATTTCATGGAAACCGGAAGGATATCAATGTCAAATTCACCGATATCGATGCTGAAAAAATCAAATACCGCAAAGTCGAAAAAATCCCCGGCTGCACTGAAAACAATCGACGACAGCAGGAGCAGAATACCGCCTATCATGCATGTCATGTAAACTGTCTGCACATCCATAGCTGTTCCCCCTTTCAGACTGGTACATCAAAGAAACACACGCCTGCATCCTTTTGTCTATTTTACCTCTTTTTGGGGAATTCTTCAACCAGTTATTTGTGGAAAATAACAGATATTTATCATCCGGTCAGCCCGTAGGATGATATTTTCCATTCTCCCTCCTCCCTGACAAAGATGATTTCCATATATTGGAACATATCCGGATAAGCACTGTCCCTGAATTCTATGGCAGCCCCATACGTTCCGTTTCCATACGGCGCTTCATCCGACAGCGCTTTGGTTTTCAGCTCACTGATACTGCCGCCCTGATGGACATCGATATCCCCTTCATACGATGCGGCAAGATAGCTTTGCATCAAATCCCGGCTGGCGCTGCCCTGAAAATAAAGTTCCAGAAACTGGTCAATCCTCTGCCTGATTTCCTGCTCATCATCTTCTGCCTGTGAGGAATCCGTACTTCCATTCCCTGTTTTCGCAGTCTGCGAGCCGCTTCCTTCTGCCAGAACCGCAAACGTATCTGCAATCGCCCGCAGCTCCCTGCCCCATCCTTCCTCTGCCTGTACAGGATAGCTGTAAAACAGCTTCCATACGGTGTTTTCGGACTGCAGAATATCTGCTTTTGTAACAACGCCGCCATCCTGTTTTTCCATTCCGCTATCCGAAGACGTATATCCTTCTTCTGCAAGCGCCTGCCCTGCATCGTCAGACGACATGCCTTCGGAATGCTCTGCCCATATCTTTATCTGGCCATTGACGGCTGCACGCCAGCTGTCCGGGCCATCCTCCAGCCATTCCCCGTCCGGCAGGTATAAGGAAAACCCGTTCCCGGCCGCAAGCGTGGCACGTTTTTTCTCCTCAAGCCCTTCTTTCTGCAGCGAAAGCATGATAAACGGCTCTGCCTGGCCATCCCCGGTATTGCCTGTGCTTTCTGCCCGTTTCCACCATACATCCTCACCGTGCCAGTCCATATGAATCTGTTCCCCTGCACTGCTGCTGTCATAAGTGAACGCCAGTATTTCCGGCTCCATGCCGTGTTCCTCATATGGCTCTATTTCCACACTTATTCCGTTTCCATCCTGCTCGCACTGTCCGGTTCCGCCGTTTCCAATGCCGATATAATAACGAAGCTCTCCTGTATCGGATATTTCCATTTCATTTCCATAAGAAACGCCCGTACCCCAGATACCGGCATCTGTCTTATCAAAGTCAATCATCCAGATTCCTGCCATCTGGCTGTATGAATCATCCGCATCCCCGTCCTCCGGCTGGCGGCCATTTTCATTATCTGGTTCTTTTTCCGGCTCAGGCTGCCGGCTGTCTGCGGCTGTTTCCCGGCCGCTTTCTGTCTCCTGCTGCCTGTTACGGCTTCCCTGCGCACCGGAATCCGTTTTTTTCACGGCACATCCGGCAGCAGCCCCAAGGCTGACCGTCAGAATTACAGCAGCTGCCAGAACAGCCATTCCATTTTTCTTTCCCGTCCTGAGAAATATATTCTGAAACCGTTTTTTCATCATCCGTTTTCCTCCGTAAAACTGTGTCGTGAACGCATTTCCTCTTGCACAGTTTTTTTGAATGGCGGACAGCAGTGCCTCTGTATATGCCCTGCACCCGGCAGGCCCGGCCCCCTGTGTCACGCGTTCATCACATGCCAGCTCCATGTCAGCCGCAGCTTCTTTTCCCATAATCCAGATAAGCGGATTAAACCAGTGCACCGCATTTGCTGTCAGAAGAAGCATCTTCCAGTGCAAATCCCTGTGCTGGTAATGCACCAGCTCATGCTTTAAAATAAAATACAGCTCATGCCTGCCGTACTGTCCCCGCGGCAGCAGCAGCACCGGGTGCAGCGTCCCTGTCATCATCGGGCTGGCTGCCAGCGGGCATTCCAGGACAGGCACGCAGCGTCTGATATGCATTTCCTGCCCGAGCTGCTCCATCAGGACAGGCACCAGGCCGTCCGTGACAGGCACCGCATGTTTCAGCATCCGTTTTCTGTAATGCAGGAAGCTGGCTGCATGAACCGCCAGAAAAAGCACAAAGCCGCAAAGCCATACAGCTGCTGCGATATCCGGCAGCGAAACCGAAATGGTTTTCTGATTCTCCCGCACCGCAGCCGCAGCTTCTGCCTGCACCGGCCAGGCTGCCGTCCTTCGCTGCGGAATCCCTGCCGGGCGCGCCGGTACATTCTGCTGCGGCATGATTTCTTCCTGTGGCATGATTTTTTCCAGAATACCCTGGCCGCTTGCCGGAATCATCAGGCGCACTGCCAGAAATATCCATATCCAGCATTTCCACCTTGCTGCATAGCGCCTGTTCAGAAACGGTGCCAGCAGCACAAGCAGCAGTACCGTCAGGCTGACAGATACCGAAACCTCCAAAACCGATATCAGTAAATTTTCCATCATTGTCCCTGCCCCTCCTCCAGTTTATCCAAAAATTCCCTCAGCTCCTCTACGTCGGAGCTTTTCATTTCCCTGCTGTCATACAGCGCCGCTATCATATTCTGGATGGAATTGTTGTACATCTTTTTCAAGAAGTGGCTGCTTTCCTTCGCCTTGTAATCCTTTTCCAGAACAAGCGGTGCATACAGGTTGCGTCCAGTCGAACGGTCACAGCTGATAAATCCTTTATCCGAAAGCCGCGACAGGGATGTCATCAGCGTGGAAAGCTGCCATTTCCGCTGTCCCTGCAGCTCTTTTAAAATATAATTGGATGTGACAGGCATTTCACTGTTCCAGATGGCCTGCATGATTTCCAGCTCTGCTTCGCCCAGGTTTTTCTTTTTATTTCCCATGTTTTCCCCCTTTTATACGTTTGTATAATTCATTATACCATCGTATAATACCGATGTCAAGTACTGGAAGGGCAGACACAGCTGTTATTGCTGCTATTCAAAACCCCATATCCTGATAAGCAAGGCAGATTATTTTCAAAAAACTGTCACACAGGCTCAAAAATGCAGTCTAATATTACAGGAGGGACAATCTATGAATCAGAAAGAACCTAAAAAAACGAACCAGGAGCTGCAGGAACTGGCCAGCCGGGCTGTTGCAGGAGACAGGCAGGCTCTGGAAACGCTGATTGCCGGCGTCCAGGACCTTGTGTTTAATTTATCGCTGAGCATGCTTGGCACCTTCCCGGATGCAGAAGACGCCGCACAGGACATCCTGCTGAAAATGATTACACACCTGTCTTCCTTCCGGGGCGGCAGCTCCTTTACAACATGGGTATTCCGTATAGCGGTAAACTACCTGAAGGATTACCGGAAACATATGTTTGCCCGTTATCCTCTGAGCTTTGAATATTATGGAGATGATATTAGAAATGCAGGCTTGCAGGACGTGCCGGATTTGACACAGGATGTGGAGCAGGCCATTCTGGCAGAGGAACTGAAAATGTCCTGTACCAATGTCATGCTGCAATGCCTGGACGTGGAAAGCCGGTGTATTTTTATACTGGGCACCATGTTTCGGATTGACAGCCGCATAGCCGGGGATATTCTGGGAATAACACCCGAAGCGTACCGGCAGCGGCTTTCCCGCATACGCAGAAAAATGGCGGACTTTCTCGGGCAGTACTGCGGGGAATACGGCAGCGGCAAGTGCCGGTGCAGGGACCGGGTAAATTATGCGATACAAAACCACCGGATAAACCCGCAGCAGCTGGACTATACGGCAGCCGAGGAAATTTCCCCCGAGACGATGGCGGATGTAAAGCAGGCAATGGAAGATATCGACCGTTTCTCACAGCATTTTTCATTCTGCAAGCCATACCAGACACCGGAACATGCCAGACACCTGACACAGGAATTTTTAGATTCCACGCAGCTTTCCATTATCCAGAAACCAGAAAGGAGATAACTCTTATGAATACAGCAATCATTCTTAATTATTTATCGGCATTAAGCGCAAATAACAGCCGTGAATGGTATCACGCAAACAAGGAAGATTATAAAAAAGCGAATGCTGAATTTGAAAAACTGCTGCAGGAGCTGATGCTGGAAATCGGGACCTTTGACAGCAGCATTTTGCAGCACAATCCGAAAGACCTTACCTTTAAAATCGTAAGGGACACCCGTTTCAGCCATGATAAATCCCCGTATAATCCTGCATTCCGCGCCCATATTGCCGCAAAAGGCAAGCTGCCGGTTCCGGCCGGGTATTACCTTATGATAAAGCCAGGCAATCAGTCTTTTCTGGGCGGCGGCCTGTTTGCAGATATGTTTAAGGATGCAACGGCTATGATGCGGGATTATCTTGCCAAAAACGGAAAGGAATGGGAAGCCATCCTGCATGAGCCGGACTTTGAAAAGTATTTTACGGTAAAGGGAACCGCATTGAAAAATGTGCCTGCAGGATATGACAAAGAGCATCCCCAGGCAGAATATCTGAAATTTAAAAGCTGGTACCTGGAATATCCGCTGACAGACGAAGAAGTGATGGACGCAGAAGCGTTTCCTGCAAAGGCAGCCGGAATTTTCCGGATGATGAAGCCTTTTAATGACTATCTGAACAAGGCGCTTGCGGGATTCAAGATGCCGTCAAGATAACCGCATCCCTTCTCCGGACAGGCGCTTTCCTGCCAGGGGAAGGGATGCCAGATTCAGCTGCCCCGCACCCAGACTGCCGGGCGCACGCAGATATCTTTCGAATCCGATGCATATCCATAGCGCATGACAGTGCCGTCTGCCGATACAAATGCCGTGCTTTCCGCTGACTTGCCAGGCGTGCGCAGCCACCATGCTTTCTGGTTTTTTCTGGATTTTAACAGGCTTTGGTAACGTTCTGCTTCTGTTTCATCCAGCAGAAAGACATAGTCCATGGTACGGCTGCTGCCTGTGCCATAGGCGCTGTTTGCAGCGGTCGCAATCTCTGTCCGCAGCACATCCCTGCGTTCAAATTCCGAAAAACAGGACGCATAAAAATCCTCATTGAGCCATCTGCGCATATCTGAATTTTCCCATGCTGTTTGTGTGCCGGAAGCATGGTAAGCCATTTCTGGCTTTCTGGGATTTTTCTGAACGAGCAGGAGCTTTTTTTCCGCTCCCCTGTCAGAATCCGCGACTATCCATCTGCCATTTCCATACAAAACCGTGTCCCCGATTCTGGCAGAAGACAGGATTTTCTTTTCATACTGAGCCTTTTTTTCCAGCGCGTCTTTATAATCCCCGACTTTGCTATGCAGAATGCTGACTGCTTTTTTATAATCCCCATCCTGTGCGGCCTGCACAGACCTCTGGTAATTGCACTCCAGCCTGCGCGCATCGGTATCTTTATATCCTGTGCTTTTGGAAAACAGTGTATTGGCGCGCTCGTAATCGTGGATGCTCATCAGAAAGCTGCCTTCCATATAAAATGCAGCCGGTGAGCACAAAAATACGGCTGCCCCTATGACTGCCGCCAGCACAGCCGCTGCCGCCAGCTTTCCCGCTGACGCTTTCCTGCGATCTTTTTTACGGGCAGCTTCTTTTAAACGCTCACATTCTTCCAGCTGCGCCGGAATGTCTTTGTATTCGCTTCTAAGGCGCTTAAACTGCGCCATTGCCTGTTCATAGTCCTGTACGCTGTGCGCCTCTGCTTTCAGCCGCATGCCTTCCTGGTATACTTCTTCCCGGTGTGCCTGGCGTGCCAGCGGCAGGCGCTTCCTGCAGCGCTTTTTGCGTACCTGGCTGTCCTCATATTCCCCCAGCTGTTGAAACATACGGATTGCTTCTCTATACATATGAACCTTATCTTCCGCCTGCAGCATCTTTTCCGCGCCTTCCATGCGCCGGACAGCCCTCTGGTAATCCGCTTCCTGCTGCTGTTCCGGGGTCAGGATTATCTCTGTTTTTTTCTTCTTTTTTGCCATAAACAGCTCCTTTCTTACCATGGCATCTTTTGCAGTCCTTTTTATATCTTATATTTAAATGCGCAAAAATGCAAGAAGGTTTTGCTATTGACAAAATCCCCCCCCTTCCGATACAAGCATTGGTAAAAAGCGGTGGAAAATACAGTGCGGAAATGAATGTGCTTATGTTGCCTGACAGCGCCATCGAAACAGGCAGCAATCCATTATCAGCAGGCAGGGATGGCAGTGAAGACTTTTGGTGAAAAAGGCGATGAAGAACAGTTCCTGTCTCTGCTGAACGCGATTCTGGCAAAGACAAAACATAAGAAGCAGGGAGTTTACAGGCGGCCTGGCAAAAGGCGGGGACTACAGCCTGCTGTCTAATGTGATTGCGATTAATATCGCAAACTTTGAGGCTGTAGCGATTGACGATTTCCACAGCGTGTTCCATCTCTGGGAAGATACCCACAGGGACTGCCTTCTGACGGATGCACTGGAAATACACTTTATAGATATGAAGAAGTTTAATTCCCTGCCGGATAAGGATATTAAGAACAATTCCCTGCACCGCTGGCTCAAAGAAGAAATCGAAAACCTGATGTAAAAGAAAGAACGTGCCTGGAATCTTCCAGGCACGTCCTTATCCTATCCTCCAATTTAATACAAAAACTCCCATATTTTAAAATATTCATTCTTATACAGGAGCTTCTATATTCCACAATACGAAGCCTCTGTGCAGAAGCTTCTCTTTCTGCAGCCCTGCTACAGAATCACCGCTTTCACTTTCCCGGAATAAGCTCCGTACAGCTTTTCTCCGTTCCGGTCCAGTTCATAGGCACGCACGCGGACATAATAAGTTTTTCCGCTTTTGAGTCCTGCAATCAAACAGGACAGGTTTTCTGTATCTGCCTTTGCAGCGGAAAGCATGGCGCCATTCACTGCGTACTGCACGGAATACCCGTCGCATTCCTCAACCTGTGAAAAGCTGACAGCCAGCGCGCCTTTTTCTGTGCTGGATGCATCCGCTATCACCGGCACGCCGGCCGGAGCCAGCACATTTGCATCCAGGTCGGGGCCATTCGCCATTTCTGTATCAAATAAAACGGTACAGGACGGCACGCGGTTCTCCCATTCCGCAGACGGGGTATGCTCCTGCTTTTCGGTATCTGCGGCTTTCAGCTGCTCATCCGTAACATTAAAAAAGGTATCATCGCCACGGCTGTCATTCCAGGTACAGTCCACATTATACCACACGCTTCCCATGCGTACCTTGTTCCAGGCATGGGTATCGCTTGTTACCGTGACGCAGGAAATGCCGGCACGGCTGCAAAGCAGCGTAAACAGCTGCGCATATCCGGCACAGACCGTTGTCCTGCTGAATAATACCGCGCTGATGCAGCTCTGGCTCATTTCCGGGTCCTGCGGGTCGTCCACAACCGCACTGCTGTTGTAATCGGCATGCCCGCAGACAATATCATGTATCAGCCGTTCTTTTTCAGCTGCTGTTTCCATCTCCGCAATCTGGCCGTCCCAGATTTTCAGCTGTTCTGCAAACTGGGCTGTATATTCTGCCCTTACAGTGCCATCTGCAAACATCTCGTACAGCCCGGCCGTCATCATATTTGTATTTTCCGAATAGATAACCGAATTTCTGATAAAATAATACTGCGGATTTTCAAACAGAAAACAGCAGAATACTTTTTTCATCTGTTCTGTAGAAAGTCCTTCATAAGATATCAGCGGCAGTACATAAGCTTTTACCGTCTGGCCGTCCCGCACTGCCTCGGTCAGCAGGAAATTATCCATCCCTGTCATATAAAGGTCTGCCTGCTTTTTCAGGTTAAGGTACAGCTTTTTCTCAGCTGCATTTAACAGGCTGAAATAATAATCATTCCCGCTGGCTGCCCATTCACTCGCTGCCAGGCTGTATGGCGGCGTTTCCTGCAGGTTTCTGAGCGACCATGTGCCTGCGCCGCGGAACGCATCTGCTTTGATAAATTCTGTCCGCATTCCTCCTTCTGGCATCTGTTCAGACAGATTCTGGCCTTCGTTCTTATCCAAATCCAAGTCTGCTTTCTGCTGCAGGGCCCCGGCCTGCGCCTGCGCCGGAACCCCCAGTGCACCTCCTGCCAGCATAAGCGCTGCCATGCCGCCAGCAATCAGTTTTTTCGCATTCATGTAAATATTTTCCTTCCTCATTCATTCGCCAGCTCCTGCTGCTGCAAAAGCTGTTCTATAACTAATACGAAAAAGGTGCTATTTTTTTTGGAATAAGTTCCAGCTTAATTCAATTTCTTCCTCTGCTGCCAGACTGTTCTCAAACGTCACGGTTCCCTGCCCGGTTCTGCGGGTGCACAGCCCGGCTGCTTCCAGGCGGCGCTTCATCTCCCTGGCTGTCCCGTTTCCGCCGTCAAAAATACGGACACGCTCCCCGGCAAGTTCTTCTATCAGGCCGCGCACAAACGGATAGTGCGTGCATCCAAGCACGATGGAATCAATTTCCCTTAAATACGGCGAAAGCAGGTTTTCCAGAAACCGTTTCAAATCGGGCCCGTCTGTATTTCCGGTTTCTACAAACTCCATCAGCCCCGGGCATGGCAGCCCGATAATATCCGCTTTCTCCTCATAGCGCATCATCAGCGTTTTGTATTTTTCCTGCTGTATCGTCATCGGGGTTGCCATGACAAGCACCGTCGGATGCCCCGGCTGCAGGGCCGCCGGTTTCAGGGCCGGTTCAATGCCGACCAGCGGCACCTGCGGGTACATGCCGCGCAGGATGCGCACAGCCGCAGCCGTCGCCGTATTGCATGCAACGACAATTCCCTTGACACCCTGTTCCAGCAGGAATTCCACATTCGCAATCGTCAGCTTCCGGATTTCTTCCAGCGGCCTTGTGCCATAAGGAGCATTTTTCGAATCGCCAAAATAAAGATAATTCTCATTGGGCATCACCCTATACAGCTCCCGCAGCACGCTGATTCCGCCGACCCCGGAATCAAATACGCCTACAGGCTGTTCACTGTCTGGATTCATCTGCTTTGTTTCCCTGATATCTTCCATCTGCCTGTCTCCTGCAAACCATGGTTCTTATTCGTACTCCGCATTCACGTCCACCGGCACAAGCTCGCCGTATTTATCCGTGATGCCGTCCACATGAAAATCCGACCCGCTGTACTGCCCGCTGTTATACTGCCAGAATTTTACATTTCCAGTTCCCGTATATCCGGTTCCAAGCGCCACATTCCGGTAACGTGCAATCCATAAGTCAATGCCGTCCAGCTTTGTCTTGTCCAGGTTCGAATTCAAAAAGGTCAGGTAGCTGTACAGCACAAAATCATGGCCCGCTTCTTCAATGACCTCCTGAAACGCCTTTATGATTTCATGCAGCTTTGCCTTCGTCATCGTTTTTGATTTATGCACGGCATCTTCCATATCAAAGGCTACCGGGTACTGCAGCTCGCGTCCGTTTAATATTTCCAGCACAATACGCGCTTCTTCCCGGGCTTCCTCGGCAGTCACAGCACGGCTGTAGCAGTATACGCCAAGCGGCATCCCGACGGAAGACGCATTCATATATTTGGTTTCAAATGTATAATCTTCCTGGTCATGATTGCTGATGCGCAGGAATGCAAAATCAACACCGGAATTTTTCACACGGCACCAGTCCACATCCTCCTGCCATCTGGACACATCAATGCCATTTTTAATCCCTGGCGTTACCGATACGGTTGCCGAAGCGCTTCTGCCTTCCACCATCGCCGTAACCGTTGCCGTGCCATACGACATGCCGGTTACAACGCCGTCGCTGTCTACCTGTGCAATTTCCGGCTTGTCTGAAGTCCACTCGGCCTCTCCCTCGCATATGGTAATGACCTCCAGCGGCTTGGAAACGCCTACGCACAGCTTGAGTGTGCGTGTATTCAGTGAAACCCCGTTCACCTGGTATTTTACCGGACGGCATTTCAGCCCCTGTCCGCCGGTTCCTTCTGCCGATACGCAGTAATAATAAGTCTTGCCGCCGGCCAGTCCGGTATCTGTATATGTATTTTCTGCCAGTCCCTGCGCAATGCATACATAATCATCTTTTGCAGATGCCGCACGGTACAGATTGTAGGCAGAAGCTCCCGGGGAACTGTTCCAGCTAATCTGCAGGGTATCGGAATCTGTCTGGCTGACCGAAAGCCCGATTGGCGCAGCCGGTGTCAGGTTCCCTTCCAGTATCACGCTTGCCTTGCTCAGTCCTTTGTAAGAACCGCTTTTGTAAAGCGTCTTAATCCGGTAATAATACGTCCCGCCAGGCATTACGGCACGGTCTTCATATCCGACAAAGGTACCGCTCGGCCTTTCTGCAATTTTTTTAAATCCCTTATCCGGGTACAGGCTGCGGTACACGCGGTACCCGGCTGCTCCGGCTGCCTTCTCCCATTCCAGCGACAGGCTGCGGTTGCTGATATTTGTTTTTACAGAATTCAGCTTTGGTGCTTCTGCCTGCGGCTGGACCGATACAGATTCCGATAAATCACCTGTTTTTACAGTTCCGTCTGCCTGCTTCGTATAAGTACAGACTTTATAATAAAATTTTTTGCCAGGCACAATCTTTTTATCCGTATATGCAAGCGTCGAAGGACTGGTAATCGTCTTGATTTTGCGGTAAGTCCCGTTTTCTTTTACACTGCGGTAAATATAATAGCCGGATGCCGAACTGTCCTGAGTCCAGGCCAGCTTTGCGGCATTGTATGCAGAAGCGCTGGCGCTTTCAAACTGCACGCCCTTTGCCGTGCCTGGTTTTGACGGCTTTGGCTCTTTTGGCGAAATTTCAGCCGGGTCTGACAGTTCTGCTTTTGCCACAGTCCCGCCCACGCTGCGCACGGCACATACACAGTACGAGTAAGCTTCCCCGGCAGCAGCGGTTTTGTCTGTATAAGACAGCCCTTCCGTCTCTGCAAGCAGCTCATAGTCTTTCTGTCCGGCAGCTTTCCGGTAAAGCTCATATTTTTCTGCCCCGTCCACCTGCTCCCATTCCAGGGAAACCGCATTCTGCGCAGATGATACATTCGTAAATTTCGTTTTATCCAGACACGGCTGCGCTGTCACCGAAGCATAATTTCCAGTTTTTCCAGTTCCATCCAGTGCACAGACGCGAAAAATATACGCTGTGCCTGTCAAAAGCGGGGTGCATTTGAACGTCACAACGCCTTTTGGAACGCTTCCTGCCACAACATACTCCGGCTGCTGCGTGACTGCCCTGCCGTCTGCGGCATCTGGGTCAGGCTCTGCATCCGGCACCCTGCCTGTGCCTTTTGCATCTGCTGCATCCGATTTGCCTGCCATATCCTGTGCAGTGCCTGCATGCACCGCATCGGATGCATATTCAATCTGATACCCGGCTGCGCCATCCACTGCGCTCCAGGCAAGCGTTACTGTATTATAACCAAGAGCCTGCACCTGCAGCGTTTTCGGAGCTGGCAGCTGGCTGCTGGTTTTTGCGTGAATGCGTGCCTGCGTGGAATTTCCGGCTTCTTCCTGCGGGATATCCATATTTTCCTGGCTGTCTCCGGCTGCCGGAAGCTGCTGCGTGCTGTTTTGCAGTATCTGGCTGCTTTCCGCTGCCGGAAGCTGCTGCGTGACTGCTTCCGGCGTTTTGGCCATGCTGTCCCGGGACAGGCCAGGTTCCTGCAGCAAAGCTGCTGCAGGAACCTGCTGTGCGGTTAACATTGCTATACTGATGCATATGGCTGATATGGCAGCCCGTTTCTTCCTGTTAGAATGATATGACATTTCTCCCTCCCTGGCTGTTTTCTCCCTGTTCTTACTTTCTTTTTACTTTCATTTAACTTTCATTTACTTTCTCAGTTTTTCATGCTTCTGCACAATGGCTTTCCGGCCGTTTTCAGTCCCTTGGGCATACGGACACACGCTTGATATTGCAGTCCTGGATAATGCCCGGATTGCAGCTTACCATCCCTTTCAAAAAACAGAAGCCCTGTCCATTCTGGATTTTGTCTGCTGCTTTTCTCTTTTCCTGATTTTTTCTTTTTTCCATCCATGCCGTTCTTAATCTGGCTCCGGCACCTTCCGGCTTTTTTTCCTGTGTTTTTTCCTGTTCTAACGGGCAGAAAACAGTCCTCTTGTTATTACAGTCCTGTATCGTTCCGGAATCACAGTCTACAATTCCTTTTAAGTAACAAAATTTATTCTGCATATAATTCAGTCCGCCTTTTCTTCTGCTGCTTATGAAAACAGAATCTGTCTGTCCATTTTTCGAATCAGCGCCAGCCCGTATGTACCATAACCAAGATGTGAAGCAATGCTCAGGGGAATCGACGACATGCTGCAAAATACTCCAAAATAGTCTTCAAAGCTGTCCCGCAGCTTTCTGGCCTCCTCTGCCGGCATGCTGGCAGCTGACGCAAGATGAAATTCTCCTATCCCTTTTGCGTGAAACCGCTCTGTAATATCACGCTGCACTGCCTGCATCATTTTTCTGCGGACCGCTTTATCCCCGCGTATCTTTTCCGCCACCTCGATTTTGTCCCCCTGCAGGAACAGCAGCGGCTTAATATTCAAAACATTTCCAATCATTGCAGAGCCGGCGGAAATCCGTCCCCCCTGCTTTAAATATTTCAGGTTATCCACGGTCAGGTATATGATGCATTCATCCTTGACAAATTGCAGCCTGTTTCGGATTTCAAGCGCGCCAAGCCCTTTCAGCGCCATTCTGCGGGCTTCCAGCACGGCATATTTCTGTGTCACCGAAACCCGCCCAAGGTCTGCAACCGTCACTTTTCCCTCATACTGCTGTGCCAGCGCCATTGCGGTGTCACATGAGCTGCTCAGGCCGCTTGACATCGGGATATACAGCAGCTCCTCATACTGTTCGAGCACCTTTTCCCAAAGCTGCGTCACATCGCCCGGATTTGGCTGTGAGGTATAAATTACGCTGCCACCCTTCTGTTTTTTATAAAATTCATCGTGCGTAATCGTCCGGCCTTCCAGATATAACTCATCGTCTATATAAAAAGGCATTGGCAGTACAAACACGCCATATTTGTCCGCTTTTTCCTGTGAAATGCCGGAATTGCTGTCTGTTACGATTGCTGTTTTCTCCATGCAGTCTTCTACTCCTTTTCCCTGATAATTCTCTTTTTCTGAAATTCTGCCTGTTCATACCTGTTTCCCTTTTCTGACTCCTATTATTGCAAATTTTACGGTATACCGCAAGCAGTTTTAAAAAGAATCGTGAGGAAATATGTGCCATGCTGTTACTGTTCACTCTGTGACCAGTAACCTTCACAAATCCATCTTAAATTCGCTTCGCGAATGGGTCATGCACAGCTTCCAGTATCTGCGCCACTGTTTTTTCATCCATGGCAAGCGTTGCTTCCAGCATTTTCCTGGAGATTTCCACAATCTCTTTTACCTCCCCATGCTGTCCCGTTCCAGAACCCTCTGAAATTTTTCCATTAGTTCCTGATTTGGTATATTCAGATAACCCTTATAATAAGAGAGAAATCCATACACTGCCATCGCGGACAGTATTTCATCGCGGGTTTCCAGGCGCTGCTGTTTTGCACTATATCCGCCCAGCTCTGCTTCTGCCGCAATGCCGGAAACCAGCTTTACAATATCCTCACGCACTTCCCCCGCATTGTGTTCGATGCAGTCCGCAATCTCATTCATTGGCCCTGTCTGTGTCCAGTAATTCAGGCAGACTCCCCGCATCAGCGCCATGCTGGCAGAACGCGGATTAAACAGGCTTTTTCCCGTGCTTGTGCGATATCCGTCATACCACTGTTTCAGCTCCTCATAAGAAACCGTCTGATGCTGCATGCACAGCTTTTTCACTTCCTCCTGAAATCCAAAAAAGCCGTCAAATACATTGTCGTTCATAAAATTGTACTCATCAAACATATTCAGTTCCGAACCGCTGGAATACTTTGCAACGGGCAGCACGCCGGTCATATAGGCAAGCTCCACATAAGGCCTGTCTGTGAACTACCCATTGTCTAAAGCCAATGGGCTTCCTGCTTCATCGACCTCGTAACCTACTATCTCCACAGGCGTAAATTCGGGCTGCACCATCCCTATTTTATTATCCTATGCTATCTGCCGTAATCCTTCCGCCAATATATTCTTTGCAGCATTGATGTCTCTATCATGTTCCGCTCTGCACTTTGGGCATATCCATTCCCTTACGGATAAATCTTTTATGTCTGTATTCTGATACCCACAGGCTGAGCATATCTGGCTGCCTGCATAGAATGTATCTATTTTTATGTACTGTCTCCCATTCCATTCTGCCTTATACCCTAACTGTCTTGTTAATTCGTACCACGACACATCTGATATTGTTTTTGCCAGCTGATGGTTTTTTACCATATTTTTTATCTGCAGGTTTTCCGAAACTATCACTTGGTTTTCGCTGATAATCTTATGGGAAACTTTATGCAGATAATCTTTTCTGGTATTTGTAATTTTCTCATGGCAACGTGCGATTTTCCTTTTCTGTTTATAATAATTTCTGCTTCTTTTCTCTTTATGTGCAAGCTGTCTTTGCAGTTTTGCCAGTTTTTTCTCATATTTTTTTATTGTCTTTGGATTTTCGTATTTCTTCCCCCCTGACGTAATGCATAAATCTTTTATGCCTAAATCTAAACCTATATTTTTGCCTGTTTGCGGCAGTTCTCCATGTTCTGTTTCCACAAGTATTGACACATAATATTTTCCACTTGGCACCTGGGAAATTGCGGCTGATTTTATCTGTCCATCAAATTCCCTGTGGAATTTTGCCTTTACCTGCTTTAACTTTGGCAGTTTTATCTTCCCGTCCTCAAAATCTGCAGCAATATTCCCATTTGTGAAATTTGCAGTATAAGACTTATGGTTATCATGCTTGCTTTTGAATTTCGGATATCCTGCATGTTCCCTAAAAAACTTCTGAAATGCCGCATCCATGTTATAAATGGCATTTGTAAGGGCGAATTTGTCCGCTTCCTTCAGCCACTCATATTCCTTCTTTAACTCTCTGTTACAATAATTATTACAGTCTGTTCTGCTGACAGATTTCTTTTCTTTTTCGTAAGCATTTTTCCTATATGCTAAAGTCTGGTTATAGACAAAACGGCAGCAGCCAAATGTTTTTGCAATCTGCACTTTCTGCTCATTATTTGGATATATCCTATATTTGTACGCTTTTAACATTTGCTGCCGTCTCCCCCTATCCCTGGTTTTCTATATATTTTTTAAGCATTTCTTCCGAAACATTTCCAACGCTGCACGCAAAATATCCATCCGTCCAGAATGTGCGCTCCTTCCAAAAATGCTTTCGCAGATAGTTTTGATACTTTTTCCATATATGGTATGCCGTGTAACTCTTCATCAGATTTACTATTTTACTGACAGACATTGTCGGTTCTGTTTCTATCATGTAATGGATATGGTCTTTGTCAGTTTCCATATATCTGATAATCACATGATGTTTCTGGCATATCTCGTACGAAAGCTGTTTTATATCATCCGATATATGTTCTGATGCAGACAGCTTCTTTCTGTATTTACATACAAAAATAATATGATACTGTAACAAATATTTGTGTCTGTTTTTTGATTTCCATGTTCCCATGCCGTTAGTATAACACAAACCACCACTTTTAACTGCCTTAACCCACCGTCTAAAGCCAGTGGGATTGCGGTAGTCACCATTTCAAATTTTAAAGTCTATATTTTGTTGCGGATGTGTACTCAGGCGGAAAACCCTGAGCCGCATCGGATAGTCTCATTCTATCACAGCCCACACCGGCTGACAACAAAAACGGATTCTTTTATTCCAAAACAGGCTTCTCTAATTTATGGAGGGTTCTATGTCAGAATATCAATTAGATATCAAACAGGTCGTGGACTATCCACGCTGCTGGATTTACCGGCAATTTATCCAGAACTTAATGGCAGACCGGAGTATTCGCACAGGCGGGGGCTCCACTCTTTTTTATTATACGGTACTTTGCAATTATGCAAACTTCCGTACATCTTATCTCCGCATAGATGGCATCGGTTATACGGTATATCCCGGTGAGTGGATCTGCACTGTGAAAGAACTGTCCGCATGGTTCCGTACCCGTTTCCAGTGCCAGGCAGTTTCCATCCTGGACGAACTGCAGAAACGCCACCTTATCTCCTATCTTTTTCTGGACCGTGGAAAGGTGGTCAAATACAAAATCCCTGACTGGAAAAAACATAATACCGTATCAGACTACAACTGCCCCTGTCAAAAAGATACGGGCTTTTTCTTTATGCCGACTGTGGTTGCAACGGAACTGGTCAGCGCCGGCCGCTGTTCTGAAATGGATATCCTGCTGGATCTGTGTATGTCCGCTGTCTACAATGACAGCCAGGTGCAGGGTTCAGAGATTGGTCCGGTTGTCTATCTCCACAACGGCACCGGCTCTCCTCTGGTAGCCTGCAGTGAAATGGCTGTCCGCTGGGGCATCTCCAAAGCCACAACAGGGCGTGTGCTGAAAAAATTCATTGCCGATAACCCGCTGTACCATGATACCTGGAAGCTGCTGAAAAAATACAGGGATGTGGTATGGAGCCTGGAGCTGTCCGTCCAGCAGGTGAGGAGCCGGTTTGAGATTGAGTATGGGAGTTCCATCGAGGACTTTCTGGAGTCTGTCTATGTGGCGGGGATAGATCTGTCAGACCGCAGCATCGAACACCATGCCAAATGTATCGAACGGAGCCACCGGATGCTGAAACTTCTGGACATTTCCATTGACCTGCTCCGAACCAAACACAAGAATGGGGAGAATTATTACTGGCTGCTGTATTACTCTTTCCTCTCCCCACAGCAGCTGCGAAACGTGGAAGATATCATAGAGAAGCTGCGCCCCCATATCCGGGATATCAGCTTCCATACTTATTACCGCAGGAGACGGGAGGCGATTGACGCACTCAGTTCCATTCTGTGGGGGGGTATACGTCCAAAGACAGTATTGACATTCTGGAGAAGTTCTTTCCGAACGATAAAGATGCCGGAGAACAGGTATGATGCGATACAGGAAATTGCTATATTCTGCCGGTATACCCGTGACCATGATAAGAGGAATATTGCTGAAAATCTGTTAAAGAAACTCCTTGAACTTTCAGAGAATGACTGCAGGGAATTGATCTGTGACATTCAGAAAGACTATCACCTACCCTGGAAAGCGAGGACTGTCGGGGAGATGATTGCTGTGGCAAGACAGGAATCTGGTGCCCAAAAACTGGAAGGGCACGACACCTGGCACTGGAACGCTTTGACCCGGAGGTAAAGCATATGATCGTGTTTGATGTGCTTTCGAGCAAATCTCCCATAGGAGATAAGAGAGAGCGGATGCGTCTGTTTCTAACAGAATCCGGATATCAAAAGGCGTTGGAGATCCAAAGCAAGGCTTTCATCCAAATCCTGAACCATGCAGGAGTAATACAGGGACATTTGCGGTATGACCGGACAGACAGAGATTTATGAGGTGAAATATATTGTGAAAATC
>OFHA01000705.1_pt1 | contig 27527 bp, 23 predicted proteins | sample 1521891 | NCBI WGS metagenome assembly OFHA01 (sample SAMEA3504089, study PRJEB24116) | mouse gut metagenome | biome: mouse gut; feature: mouse-associated habitat; material: faeces | place: Denmark | collected 2011
CGCTGTAGGGGGATGGTTCCTGGCCAGCCAGACCATTGAGCGGGTTTCCCGGCACCGGATCAGGATTGGCATGAGGTACCGGGATGGGTATGTGTGGGCGGCGCTTGGGATTGTGGTGGTGAATTTTGTGGTAAAGAACCTGCTATTAATTCTGTGGGATGTGGATTTGCTGGAAAATTTCCATCTTTAGAGTGCCAAAAAGGTGCGGTCACGCAGTGATATCTTCTATTCGCACGAGTACCCTCGCTTCGCTGGGGCAGACCCTGCGCATCCTTGCATCGCACCCTTTTGACACCCTAAGCCTATAAAGGAACCAAATTTGCATCAGCCGTCTGCACGTGCAATAAGCACCCGCTTCCCTGCAAATGCAAACCCATATTTGCGTAGGGAACTCTTTGGGAATCCCTTCGCAGCCAAAGAGGCTTCATACTGTTTTTCCTCAATTTGCCTTAAGGCTGCTTTTGCAGTCTTGAGAAGCGCCCCTTCTTCCGCAGACCCGCAGACTTTAAATTCCATGATTATGGCATTTTTCTTACTGCCATCCACGCGCCCCAATGGCTCTATCAGCACATCGTACCTGCCAATGCCGCTTTCCCGGTTGGAAACCAGCGCATATTCTCCCCCTAATTCCGCCAGCAGACCCAGCACAAACCCATGGTAAAACCGTTCCGGCTCAAAACCCCCAGTATCAAAATAGCTGAACGTAGCCATAGAAACCTCATTGATAAAACGGTTCATGCCTTCCAAATCGTCTTTTAATAATGCATCCACAAAATTATTATAGCTATATTCAGCCTTCCCAAACCAGTCCAATATCATGTTCCCAAACATTTTCTTTACTTCATAATTGGTAATGGCAAGGCGGTATGTTTCCCCCCAGGCATCCAAAACTTTCAGGTAGCCGCCGGAGAGGAGCAGCCCCCAGACCGCCCCCTGCCTTCGTTCCAACTGGGCAAACACGGTATCTTCATCTATGCGGGCAGCAATCGGCTCCCCTTTCATAAGCTGCTCAAAATCCATCTTCAGCTCCCGGCTGCCTTCCTGCAAAAGCTTCCCCGCCAAGCTGTTAGAACCCGTATTGGCCCAATAGGGCTTTAATTGCTTATGCTTTAGGAATCCAAGGATGGACCATGGGTTATAAATATCCCTGCAGTCCCCAAACCGATAGCCATCATACCAGAATTTCACATCTTCTTTCCAGCCAGAAAGATGGAATTCATCCAGTGCAGCAAAAACCTCTGGTTCCGTAAAACCAAAACTGTCCTCATATAACCCGGAAGCAGCCGTAACCACCTCAAGGTTATTCAGCCCTGAAAACATAGATTCCCTGCTGATTCTGGTAATCCCTGCCATAAGGGCTCGTTCCATATAAGGGTTATCTTTAAATGTGCTGGTAAAAAAGCTCCTTGTAAATGCCAGCATTTCATCCAAAAAACCATTTACGTAAGCTTCCTGTACAGGCGTATCGTATTCATCCAGCAAAATAATGGCTGGTTTTTGGTAGTACCTGCTTAAAAATTTAGACAGGTTCCGGAGGGAAGCTGCGGCATCGCTGTCGTTCATGCCTACAGAAACCCTCTGGAAAAATTCCTTTTCATTCTTCCCCAGCAAGCCGCTGTCCAAAAGGAAACGGTTATCATCATATAGGCCTGCAATCAGTTGGCAGATTCCCCAGCGCATCTCCTGATAACTGCGTTCTTTTGCATTGGAAAAAGACAGGCTGATGACTGGATATGTCCCCTGAAGATTTTGGTAGCCCTCCTCTTTCCAGATAAAAAGCCCGTCAAAGCATCTGCTTTTTGCATATTCAATGCTGAAAAACTTTTTCACCATATCCAGATTCAAAGTTTTCCCAAAGCGGCGCGGCCTATTAATTAAGGTCACTTCGTCCCCGTTTTCCCACCATTCTTTGATGAATTTTGTCTTATCCACGTAAAAATACTTATTGGTAATCAGTTTTTCAAAATCATGGATGCCTGTCGCCACTTTCCTTGCTTTGCTGCCTTCCTGCACCTTTGCCCCTTTCTTCCTGCATCGCTATGGCTGGCCGTTCCACAGGCGCCATGGCTTGCTTAAGGATTAATCTTCTATAAACTGGTCATGGACTGCCCGCATTGCCTTATCCACGTCCTCTTCATTAATCAGGACTGTAATCCGTATTTCGGAGGTAGCAATCATGCGGATATTTATCCCCGCGTTATACAGCGCCTCGAACATCCGGGAAGCCACGCCGGGATTTGACTGCATCCCTGCCCCTACGATGGAAACCTTCGCTACTGCGTCGTTCTTTTCGATTTTCTTTGCAGTGATCCGGTTCTTATGTTCCTCAAGGATGGCAACGGTTTCATCCGCATCTTCCCTTGCCACGGTAAAGGAAATATCCTTGGTCCCTTCCTGCCCGATGGACTGCAGGATGATGTCTACATTAATATGGTGTTTTGCCAGTAAATCAAATATTTTAAATGCAATCCCCGGGATATCCTTGACGCCGAACACTGCAACCCTTGATGTGTTTTTATCCACTGCAACTCCGCTGACAAGCATACTTTCCATGTCTGTTTCCTCCTTTACTACCGTCCCCTGGGCATTATTCAGGCTGGAACGGACGACTAGCTGCACCCCATATTTCTTCGCCATTTCCACGGAGCGGTTGTGCAGCACTTTCGCCCCCAGCGTCGCGAGCTCCAGCATTTCATCGTAGGTAATCTCCGGGATTTTTTTTGCATTAGGGACAATCCGCGGGTCAGCGGTGTACACGCCTTCCACGTCTGTGTAAATTTCACAGGAATCCGCGTGGAGCACGGCGGCCAACGCAACGGCGGTGGTGTCGGAGCCGCCCCGGCCCAAGGTGGTAATGTCCTCATATTTATTCACCCCCTGGAACCCTGTGACAATGACAATTTTACGGTTATCCAGCTCATGGCGGATGCGCTGGGTGTCAATTTTCTTAAACCGGGCATTGCCATACCGGGAGGAGGTCTGCATCATTACCTGAAATGCATTTAAGGAAATGGCTGGAACGCCCAGTGCGCCCATTGCCATGGACATCAATGCGGCGGACGTCTGTTCCCCGGTGGACAGGAGCATATCCAGTTCCCGCTTGGATGGATCCGGGTTGATGTTTTTCGCCATCTCCAGCAGGCTGTCCGTGGTTTTCCCCATGGCAGAGAGCACCACCACCACATCATTCCCTTTTTGGTAATCCTCCATGCAGCGTTTTGCCACATGGTAAATCCGTTCCTTATCTGCAACGGAGCTCCCTCCGAATTTTTTTACTATTAGCATATTGTTCTCCTGAAATTTTACTTTTTCATTCCATTTCCAATCAGGTAATTAATCAGCTCACAGCCTTTGGAAATATGGAAGCCGCTTCCTGCAGCTTCTTTTTCATTGTATTTCCATGTATTCTGCTGGGGCGCGGTGCTGTCATACAGAAGGTAAGGCACGTCGTCCCCTGTATGGGTGCGGATGCAGATTGGCGTAGGGTGGTCGGGCAGGATCATCATGCGGAATTCCTCCCCGGCCTGTTCCAGCATTTCTTTTATAGGGGCAATTACCTGCCCATCCAGGTATTGGATCGCCTGCACCTTTTTTTCCGCGCTTCCCTGATGCCCCATCTCGTCCGGGGCTTCTACATGCACATACACAAAATCATAATTTTCCTTTGTCAGCACCTCAACGGCTGCCTGGGCTTTCCCACGGTAATTGGTATGGAGGCCGCCATTTGCGCCTTCCACAAAAACCGTTTTCATAGACGCCCCTACGGCAATGCCTTTCAGCAAATCCACGGCAGACACCATGGCGCCCTTAAGGCCTGTTTTTTCCTGAAAAGAAGATAGGGACGGCCTTGTGCCTGCACCCCAGAACCAGCAGGAGTTGGCAGGGTTTTTCCCTTGTTTTTTCCGTTCTATGTTAATGGGATGGTTTACAAGGATCTGGTAGCTCTTTTCCATCATGTCCCGCAGCATGTTATCCTGCGGAAGGTACTGCCCAATCTCCTGCCCCAGCACGTCGTGGGGCTGGGCAAGGGAAACCACTTCCCCATTCTGCCAAATCAGCAAATGCCGGTAGCTGGTTCCTGCATAAAACTGGTAAACTTCGGTTTCCAGCTCCTTTTTCACTGCTTCCAGCAAAATGGCTGCATCCTCGGTGGAAATTTCCCCGGAACTATGGTCTAAAATCCTCTTATTCCCAAATTCCGGTTCTTCCTCTGTCAACGTCACAAGGTTACAGCGCAGGGACACATCGGTTGGCTTCATATCTACGCCAATGCTCAGGGCTTCCAAAGGGGATCTTCCCGAATAATATTTTTGAGGGTCATACCCCAGCACAGAAAGATTGGCCGTGTCGCTGCCCGGCGCCATCCCATCCGGTATGGTATGCACCGTCCCGATTTCCCCTGCCGCTGCAAGGCTGTCCATACAAGGTGTCCTGGCAAATTCCAAGGGCGTCAAACCCTGCAGTTCTTCCACTGGGAGGTCTGCCATCCCGTCCCCAAGCACAATTACATATTTCATAAAATTCCTCTCTATACACTATGCAAATTCACAATAAATGTTCTTTATACCACACGGATTCTCTGCAAAATATCCCCCAGCACAGACGCTTTTTGGGCAAATGCTTCTTCCGCCATCACTTCTGTCAAAAACCCTGTTTCACCAGAAATCCCTTCTGCTTCCACAAATTCCACATTGCCAAAAGCTTTCTGGATTTCTTCTTTTTCCTTAGTGGTCCTTACAAAAAAGCGGCTTTCTGCCTGTTTGTAGTCCACCAAATCCAGTTTCCTTGAGCTCCAGGAAATCAGGATATGCTTGTGGAGGTGCTTTGCAATGTCCACAATATCCGCCACAACTGCGCTGGCAGTTGGGAGCTTCCCTGCGCCGCTGCCGTAAAACATAGCGTCGCCCAGCACATTCCCATGGACGAAAATAGCGTTAAACACATCGTTGACATTGTACAGGGGATGCCCCTGTGCCAGCATAAACGGCGCAACCATGGCGCAGTAGCCTTCTTCCGTTTTCCTGCTGGTTGCCAAAAGCTTGATTGCCCTGCCCATGGCCTTGGCATAACGGATATCCGCAGCTGTAATTTTCGTAATGCCTTCGGTGTAAATTTCTTCAAAATCCACCTGCTGCCCGCATACCAGGGAAGTCAAAATCGCAATTTTCCGGCATGCGTCATACCCTTCAATGTCTGCCGTTGGGTCTGCCTCTGCATATCCCCTGGACTGGGCGTCTTTCAGCACGTCGTCAAATTCCAGCCCTTCAAACGTCATCTTGCTTAACATGTAATTGGTTGTCCCATTTAAAATCCCTGTAATTTCCTGAATCTCATCTGCAGTCAGGGAAGAATTCAAGGGCCGGATAATGGGGATTCCGCCCCCTACGCTGGCTTCAAACAGGAAATTAATGCCCTGCTCTTTTGCAATGGCAATCAGCTCCGCCCCATGCTTTGCCACCAAGGCCTTGTTGGAGGTGGTAACGCTCTTTCCCGCCAGCAGCGCACGTTTTACGAAAGTATAGGCTGGCTCCACGCCCCCCATGGCTTCCACTACCACTTGGATTTCCGGGTCCTCTGCAATGATGCCATAGTCATGGATGACTTTTCCTTCCATAGGGTCCCCCGGAAAATCCCTTAAATCCAAAATGTATTTTACCTCTATTTCATCCCCCGCACGCTTGGCGATGCTTTCCCGGTTGGTGTCTAACACTTCCACCACGCCGGAGCCTATTGTCCCATACCCTAAAATTGCTATCTTTATCATGATTTCCTCCATTCTGCATGGATTCCCATGCGGATCCCGCCACTGGCAGGCCATGGGCTTGGCGCTGCAGGGTGGGGATTTCTTTTTTCGCTTCTTTCAGATTTTCATTCCCTAGCTAATATTTTCACATAATGGACAGCCTTTTGCTGTTCTATATTTTCCACCATCTGGGATACGTTTTTCGTGTCTGGGAGCACATCCACGCTTAATGACAAGGATGCTACCCCGTTGACCGGGATGCTCTGGTGGATTGTCAGGATGTTGGCGTGGAACTCCGCCACAATCCCAAGGACCACGGAAAGCAGGCCCGGCTCGTCGTCCATCTGGATGACCATTGTGATTGTCTTCCCTTTGGCATTGTCATGAAAGGGAAAAATATCGTCTTTGTACTTATAAAAGGAGCTCCGGCTGATGCCGACCAGTTCTGTGGCTTCCTGCACGGATTCCGCCCGCTCCGACTCTAACAGCCGCTTTGCCTCCACCACTTTCAGCAGCACTTCCGGGACTGCTTTTTTTTTCAATACAAAATATTTTGTTTTTTCTTCCATGCTGTCCTCCAGCCACAGGCATACGGCCTTCTGTGTGCCTGTGGAATACATCTGTGCTCACAGGAAAGATATTAGCACATTTATGTTTGAAATGCAACTTGTTTTTAAAATTTCCTGCTTCCCCCGCTGGAACTGCGCCCGCCGGCCCCTGTATGGACGGTGCTGCTGCCCCCTCCTCCGCCGCTGCCTGTGGAAGTTTTCTTCGGGATATGCCTGTGGGTAACAAATTGGCTGACCAGCCGGTCCTCCTTTGCCCGCAGCCGGACGCTGCCGTTTTTTTCCATAGGGTAACGGCAGCCGCCAAATTTCAGGCGGTATCTCCCAATGACGGAACCTGCGGTAACCCCTCCTGCTGCAAGCGCCGCAATTGCAGCTATCGCCACTTCCATCCCGCTAATGCCGCGGCGCTCCTCCCCATAGCTGGTAACCTTCCCCGTATCCTTATCATAAAGGGAGTTTTTCTTAGGGTTTTCCTCCTCAAATGCAGTTTCCACTTCTGCCAGCATAGCTTCCAGCGTCTGCCCATACCGTTCCCCGGTAATTTCTTCATAGCCTGCGTCTAAAATTTTATCCCTCCGGCTATCAGTGACGTAATACCTGCACTCCCCAAAAGCCTTTACGGCAATTTCCCGGTTCTCCATGTCAATCAGGCAGATCACGCCGCTGTCATTTTCCGTATAGTCGTCAAACCATGTTTCTGCATAAGTTTCTGCATCCATTCCCCCGGCGTCCTCTGTTGTGACAGCCATAATATCCCATCCGGTGGCAGATTCCATTTTTTCAATCTGCCGGACAATGGCCTCCCCATCCTCCTCTGCCAGAATCCCAGCCTGGTCGGTAAGCTGCATATTCGCCGCCATGGCATTGGCTGGGGCAATAAGCAGGCACATTGCCAGCAAGAAAACTGTCTGAAATAATTTCCATCCTGCCAAATGACCGCCCCGCAATATCCCAAAGGCGCGCAAAGCAGGTGTTTTTCCGTTTTTTCCACTTCTACCATTCATAAGAAAAACCCTCCTGCCAGCCCAAGCAGGAATACAACCAGAAATACCATCCCGCTCAGCATCCATACTTTTTTATAGTCAATGGGAAGCTCCCCATATACGGCCCCATTCTGGCCGTTCATGGAATAGTAATACATCTTCCCATCCCTGCCCTTGTAAGTGACAGTCCAGACAGGAAGGAGGACATATTCCCAGTTTTCCTTCCGGCAGTCCAGGCGGCAGTCCCGGACAGAAAGGGAGCTATAGCCATGGACAGTATCCTTAAGGAGCTTCTCCCCATATTCCTCCGCTTCCGCCCGCACCTCCCCGGCTAACTCTGCCTGCCCCATATCCCTCTTTTCCGCCAGGAACCCGGACAGGAATCCCATATGGAATTCCTTTGCTCTTGCCATATCGTAGGGCAGCACGCCGGAGGATAGCTTGCTGTTGGCTTTTTTCAGGGCATTTTTTGTAATGTCCTCCAAATGCAGTTCCCCGGCGCGCTCTACATGGTATATTTTCGTTTCCGTATATTCCGTGTCACCACTGCGCCAGACCCGGACGTTCCTCCCCTCTGCGCGCATGGAACCTTCCATATCCATGTCTACCATCCAGTATGGGAAATATACGCCGGAAATCTTGTCGATTTGGCTCTTATTGAAAAATGCTTTTGGTACAAATTTTTTGCTATGTACATAATCCAGAAACTTTTCTGTGGCCTGCTTCTTGTCGATGGCAAAGGGGATGATTTTGTGGGGCAGGTATTCCCCGGACACCCTCCCGGAAAGCACCACCGGGTTATGGCAATAATAACAGAAGGACGCTGCCGTGGTATCATCTGTCACAATCTGGGCGCCGCAGCTCGGGCACTGGTAGATATTCCCTTCTTCCGCCTGCCTTTCAGAAACTGGGGTATTTTCCTGCCGTCCTTCGGCATGCCCTGCCTGGGGGCCGCTGTTTGGTTGGATTTGCCTTCCCTGCCCTGGCAGGAGCTGGTCTAATTCTTCCTGCGAAAACGCAGAAGCACAGTATTCACACTTGTACTTCTGCGTCCTTGGATGGAATACCAGTTCGCCGTCACAGTTTGGGCATTTAAAACTGACAACTGCCATTTGTATTCTCCTTGTTCCATGCTAATTTAAGTTGCTGGTTTCCCGCACTGGGCACAGAATTTCCCAGTATTCTGCGCGCCGCAGCCGCAAGTCCATGCGCCAGGGTTTTCTGGCTTTGGCTTGCCGCATTCCGAACAGAATTTCCCAGTATTCACATGGCCGCAGCTGCAGGCCCACCTTTCTGGTTCCTGCGGCTTTGGCTTGCCGCACTCAGAACAGAATTTCCCAGTGTTCCCTGCACCGCAGGCACAAGTCCATGCGCCAGGCTGGGCTGCCTGCTGCCCCCTGCCCTGTCCCTGCCATGAAGGCTGCTGGTTCCCATTCTGCCCCTGCCACGATGGCTGCTGGTTCCCCATGTTCTGGTTCTGCATCTGCATTTGCTGCATATTGGCGGCAGAAGCTGCGCCCATGGCGCCGCCCCCTGCCTGCATCCCAATTCCCATGCCCATAAACCCGGCCATTGCCCCATTGGCATTGGAACCTGCCGCTTCCAGGCCCCGTGCCATATGGCCCTGCAGGTAGCCTTCCCGCACAGTGGGATCGCCCAGCATTGCCCCCTCGTTGCGCATATTAATTAATTCCGTAGATTTCTCATCATAGGAAACGCTGGCAATCCCCACAGCCTGAATTTCCATGCCACGCATCCGGTTCCAGTCCTCGTCCAAGGTATCCGCCATGTATTTGCCCAGTTCCCGGCCTTTTGAAGCCACATAGGAAATGCGGATGCCGTCGGCAGACATCTGGTTGATGGCTGACTGGAGGGCCTCCAGGAATTCTGACAGGTACTGCCCGTTGATATCCTCGATTTCCACCTGCTCCGCATTCCTTGGGATGGCTTCCCCATAAAAACGGACAGGGTCGGTAATTTTAATAGAATATGTGCCATGCGCCCGGAGGAACAGTTCCGCATTGTAAAAACTGTCAAAATAATTGACCGGGTTCCGTGTCCCGAACTTAATCCCTTTGATTTCCTGCAAATTAATATAAAATACTTTCTGCATGGTTGGCGTCTGCCCGCCAAATTTCACACGCTGGAAAGACTCTTTTACCGCGTCCCTTAACTGCCCGTTGAACAGGGAGGGCAAGGAAGAATTGTCTACCTTATAATAGCCCGGTTCTGCCGTGTAATCTATGATCTTCCCGCCATCCACCAGCATCATGAACTGGTTGTCATAGACATGGATGACGGAACCGTTGCTCACCGTATCGCTGCTGCCCCTGGCATTCTGGCCTTTCCTGGTTTTTACCCCTCTGGTAAATACGGTCCGCTCCCCCATGTCGTCCGGCTCATATACTTCCAGCCACTGGTCCGCAAGACCGCCGGATACAGCTTCCATTGCTGCTCTGATAATACCCATTTTTCCCTCCTGTGCTGCCCTTTGCAGCATACTCCTTTTTCCTTATCTGCTTTTCCATGCAGGCCATCCCAGGTTTCTGAGGATTCCCCTGCACTGTTTACTTGCCAAGGCTTTTCCATTTCAGGTAAGCATTGATAAATAAATCCAGCTTGCCGTCCATCACGCTGTCCACATTCCCGGTTTCCGCGTTGGTGCGGTGGTCTTTTACCATGGTGTAGGGCTGCATGACATAGGAACGGATTTGGTTCCCCCAGCCAATTTCCGTTACTTCCCCGCGGATATCCGCAGCTTTTTTCTCATTTTCCTCCTGTTTCAGAAGGTACAGCTTCGCCTTTAACATCTGCATAGCCTTATCCTTGTTCATATGCTGGGAACGCTCATTCTGGCACTGCACCACAATCCCGGTGGGAAGGTGGGTAATGCGGATGGCCGAGGACGTCTTATTGATATGCTGCCCGCCAGCCCCGCTGGAACGGTAGGTATCAATCCGAAGCTCGTCGTCCTTGATTTCAATATCCAGGTCTTTCTCAATATCCGGCATTACGTCACAGGAAGCAAAGGAAGTCTGCCGCTTGCCTGCTGCATTAAACGGGGAAATGCGCACCAGCCGGTGTACGCCTTTTTCCGATTTCAGGTAGCCGTAGGCATTGTCCCCGCGCACCTCAAAGGTAATGGACTTAATGCCCGCTTCTTCCCCATCCAGGGAATCCAGCACCTCCACCTCAAAGCCCTTGTCTTCCGCCCACCGTTTGTACATCCGGTAAAGCATGGAATTCCAGTCGCAGGATTCCGTCCCGCCAGCCCCGGCATGGAGGGAAACAATTGCGTTTTCCCCGTCGTATTCCCCGGAAAGCAGCGTCTTAATGCGGATACTTTCAAAGGTTGCTTCAAATTCCTGCAGGGATTCTTCGATTTCCGGGATCAGGGAAGCGTCGTTTTCCTCATAGCCCATTTCCAGCAAGGTTTCAATGTCCTCGTACTGGCTGGCAAGCCGGGCGTAAGTTTCCACATCGCTCTTTAAGCTTTTCAGCTCCTTCATTTTCATCTGGGAAACCTCTGTGTTGTCCCAGAAATCCGGGGCTTCCATTTCCCGCTCCAGCTCCTGGATTTTCTTTTCCTTATTTGCTAAGTCAAAGTGAATCCCTCACTTCCACTAATGGCTCTTTGTATGTGTTCAGCGTTGTTTTGAACTGGTCTAATTCTACCATTTGTGTCACCTCTTTCCATATTTCAAATTTGGGGCATAGAAAAGTATTCCTTTCTGGCTGCCTTATAGGTATTATACGGTTTTGCAGCTTTACCGTCAAGCCAAATAGCCTGTAAGCAGCCACCGCAAAAAAATAGAGTACAGTTTGAAATATTATATTATTTTTTTGTTTATCTTCCACTATAATTGAAATAATAACAGAAAATGGAGAAACAGGACATGAAAATAAAAAATAAAATATTGCTGGCGCTGTTAATTACTTTACTATTCAGCGGAATCACTATCACTTCCATCTGGTATGGGACGAGCCAGAGCCTGATGGACACCTACCTGAAAAATATGTCGGAAAGCACCATGCGGGACGCCTACCATGCATTTGAATACCTCCTGACGGATACCTCTTACATGGCAACCCTGATTTCCACAAACGGAAAAAATATCATTGATCCAATCACCAATTTAAACCGTAAGGAACTGCGCCAAAACGGCCAATGGAACAAAGAATACCTGGAAAACCGGCGTTCCATCCTGGACTATATCAAAGGCATGATCGGGTACAAATACTATATCTCCGGCATTGCAGTGGCTGCCAACGAAGACTGCATTTTTGCCACCAGCGCCATTATCCAAGACAAGGAAACCTTATACCGGGAAATACAGAAGCTGGACCAGGAACGGCTGGAAACCTCCATGGTAATGATGGACCCTATCCATCTGGAAGGCTTAAAATATACGGTTTCCAGCGATTATGTAGTGCCCGCCGTAAGGGGGATCGTGGATGCCGATGGGAATTTGGCCGGATATGTGATTTTATATTTTGACTATGGGGTGATTGATAAGATGTTCTCTGCGAACCTTCCAGAAGGAAGTTACTTCCAGGTTGTCAATGAGCAGGGCTCCCTTATTTTTTCCAACTGTGGGGACGACACCTCTGTATTTGGGCATACGGGGCAAGGGTATGCCTACCATACCTTCCTTGCGGAAAATGTAGGCTGGAATTTCCATATGGCGATACCGTCCCATTTCTACATTTCCGGCATCCGCCAGACCGCCCTCTTATCCGGCGGGGTTATATCCGCCATCCTGCTGGCAGCCGGAATCATATCCGGGATTTTCATTTCCCGGATGACAACGGAAATCACGGTATTAAGCGAACATATGAACAAAGTTTCGGAAGGACACATGGACACCCAATACCATGTCATCAGCCGCGATGAAATCGGCCAGATGGGGCATGCCTTTAACCATATGGTGGTGCGCATCCGGGAACTGATGCAGAAAATCAGTGAGGAAGAACGGGATAAACGGCGGAATGAGATTGCCTTCCTGCAAGCGCAGATAAACCCCCACTTTATTTCCAATGTCCTGAACAATGCCGCGTGGATGGCAGGCATCCGCCATGCCGACAACATTGTTCTGCTGCTCCGCTCCTTAAACAGCCTGCTGCAGAACGCAATGCACGCAGAAGAAGACCTGATAAAGCTGTCGGATGAGCTGGACTATGTGGACAATTACCTGACGATTATGGAATACAGCGGAAGCTATGATTTTTATGTGGAAAAAAATATCGAAGAACCCGCAAAAAGCCTTTATATCCCCCGCTTCATCCTCCAGCCCATTGTGGAAAACGCCATTTACCATGGGCTGCCAGAGGACCTTTCCAAACAGGGCTGCATTAAAATCAGCGCATGGGCCAAAGGGGAGCACCTGCATATCTCCATTGAGGACAACGGCGCTGGCATATCCCTGCAGGATGCCCAGCAAATCCTTGTCCGGAACCCAGAACGGCGCAAATCTTTTAACGGGATTGGCGTCCCAAATGTCAATGAACGGATACGGCTGTTTTTTGGGGAAGAATACGGGCTGCATTACGAAAGCGAACCAGGGCAGTACACAAAATGCATATTTCTATTGCCTGTCGTAAAGGAGGTACAAGATGGCAACCATAAAACTGGCATTGGTAGATGATGAGCTTATGAGCCGCAACACCATCAAAAAATACCTTGAGGGGAACGGAACTTATGAAATAGCAGCAGATTTCCAAAACGGGAAAATGGCCCTGGAATGGCTGCGGAAAAACAGCATCGACATCCTGCTCTGCGACATGCAGATGCCGGAGATGGATGGGGTAGAACTGATGCGCAATGTCCATATTATCGATGAATACCTGCCAATTATCGCAATCAGCAGCTTTGATGATTTTAACTATGTGCGGGGGAGCTTAATCAACGGCGCCGCCAACTACCTGCTAAAACATGAGATTACCAAGGAAAACCTGCTGTATGTGCTGGGGCAGGTAAGGGAAAAATACCATATTGTCCCCGCGGAGAAGAATATCTGCTGCCAGAGGGGCTTCTGCATTTATGATAAGAATGAATTTACCGAGGAAAACCTTATGCGGCTTTCTTCCAAAGGCATTATCAATTTCCACTGCCATAATGTGGTCCCCATTGCCATCGGGCCAGACTACAAGCTTTCCGGCGGGGCAAATATCACCGAATACAAACAGGACATCAGCAAGGCGGTGCTTGACTTACTGAACCAGATATTGGGAAACCAGTATGAATATGTGGTATACGTGTCAAAACAATACCATATTACTTTGCTGATATCCTTTGCAGGGGAACGGAGCACCCTCTTTATGCTGAATACCATCACAAACTTAACCGGCCGCCTGAAACGCCAGATCCTGCGTATGCTTGACATTACCGTAACGCTGGTAAATGGGGAAGTACATAAAAGCTTAAAACCGGCGCTGGAAGAAGCAGGGCGCTTAGCGGACATCCTAAAAGACAAGCTGTACCTCGGAGGGAACCGGATTGTCCCAGCGGCAGTGGCAAAAAAATTAGAATACAGCATGGAAGAAATCCCAGGCAGCCTTTGGGCGCAGCTTAGCTTTGAGCTAGGGCACCAGATGGAGGAAAGCCTTGGCACCATATGCGAAATACTGGACCTGATAGAGCAGAAACGTTTCCAGCGTGGAAAAATGCTATGGAGCCTGAAGGAACTTGCACGGCTCCTGGACAGCTACGGCTTCATCCCGGAAGCAGAAATGCAGCAAGCTGTGGGGCCTATGGAAGAATACGAGGAATACGGGCAATTGAAAGCCATCCTATTGGAACTGCTCCACCAAAAAATACAAAAAACCAAACAGGAGAGCCAGAAGAACTACCCGCCCCAGATTGAGCGCGCCATCAGCTATATCAACAAAAATTATATGAACGACATTTCCCTTGAAAAATGCGCAGAGATGATCGGCATCAGCTACACTTACTTAAGCCGCGAATTCAAACGGGCAACGGGGATGCGCTTTGTGGAATACTTAAACTGCCAGCGGCTGAATAAGGCCAAAAGCCTGTTAATCCGGGAGGACATCCCTGTAAAAAAAGTAGCGGAGCTTTCCGGGTTCCGGAATTACAACTATTTTTTCAAAGTTTTCAAAGAAATTGAGGGAGTGACCCCCAGCGAATTCGGTGCAAAAAAGTAGAGTGATTCCCAAAAATGGTTATCTTTTTTTATGGTTCCCTGCCCTTATAATATGGGGCAGGAGGTGACCACAATGAATAAATTGGGTAAAAAAAATAACTGGAAGGCATATCTTTACATCCTTCCCCTTATGGTCCTGTCTTTTTCACTGGTGTACTACTGCATTATCAATACAGTAGCCGTAAGCTTCACAGACTGGGATGGGATGTCGGACATTTACAAAATTGTCGGGTTCCAGAATTACGCCAAAATGCTGGCAGACCCGGTATTCTGGACAGCCGTGACAAACAATGTCCTGTTCTTTATCGGCACGGTATTCATACAGGCAGGCCTTGGTTTTTTCCTCGCGCTGCTGCTGAAAAAGAAGCTGCCGGGCTCAAACCTGTTTAAGGCAATCTACTTCATGCCGATTGCCATGGCAACATCCATTATCACCGCTATTTTCAAAATTATCATGGATCCCACCAACGGGGCGCTGAACCAGTTCCTGCGGGCAATCCACCTGGACGCCCTTGCCATGAGCTGGCTGGGGGACCAAAAAATCGCGTTGGTTTCCGTCATTGCCGTAAACATCTTCCAGTGGATGGGCTTTTCCATGATAACATATTACGCCGGCCTTATGGCCCTGCCGGACGATGTGTATGAGGCGGCAAAAATTGACGGGGCAGGGTTTTGGAGAACCACCGTATCCATCACATTCCCTATGCTAAAAAGCACTACAAACCTGCTGCTTGTCCTTGGGATTGTAGGCTCCTTAAAAACCTTTGACCTGGTAAAGCTCCTGACTGCAGGGGGGCCTGGGCGGGCGAGCACCGTCATGAATACCTACCTGTATGAAAAGGCCTTTAACGACTTTAATGCCGGGGGCGCAGCTTCGATCGGCGTTGCCATACTCATCATTGCCATCGTTATGTCGTTCCTGCAGATTAAGCTGGGCAAAGAAGATTAAGCAAATTGGAAACAGCAGTCAAATACCCTCGCGGCATTCGCCAAATATCCGCGCAAGCGCGGCTGCTTGGCTCATTGCCCGCGGGAATGGAACGGCACATTTCCAATATATTTTGCGCCCGAACAAAGCGAAAGGAATGGATTAAAATTATGAAAAAACACAAACTGAAATCAATTGCCCCTACCTACGCCGTACTTATCCTGTTTGCAATAATCTGGGTCCTGCCTCTGATTATTGCAGTCACAAAATCATTTACCATCAACGGCCTTGGGAATTATGCATATGTGCTAAACTATGACAAAATCAATTACTTCCAGGTTATCTTCAACAGCATGTCCATAGCGGTAATATCTGCACTTACAGTAACCGTTATCACTGCGCTGGCAGCTTTTGCATTTTCCAAAATGCATTTCAAGGGCGGAAAAATTATTTATGGGGCTGTCCTTGCCTGCCTTGCAGTGCCAATTGCCGCAGTGACAACCCCGCTGTTTTCCGTAATCAAAAACCTCGGGCTTTTAGACAGCCATTTTGGGGTTATCCTGCCGCTGATTGCCTTTAACGCACCCATGATGCTTTTGATGCTGAAAAATTACTTTGACACCATACCGGACGAGCTTCTGGAAAGCGCACGGATTGACGGGGCTTCTACCTTCCGTATCTGGTATGAATTCATGGTGCCCTTAAGCGTGCCCATGATTGCAAATGTACTGGTGCTGACTTTTATCTACTCATGGAACGATTACCTTGTGCCGCTTCTGGTAATGAGGAGCGAAAGCAATTACCCTGTTACCCTTGCCGCACAGTTTTTCATGTCCAGCACCTACCAAAGCCCGGTGGACGTGGCAAGGATTTACGCCGTCATGATACTGCTGGCGCTGCCATCCATTTTAGTATATTTATTCAGCCAAAAATTCCTGGTGGCTGGTATTACAGCCGGTTCCGTAAAGGGATAATACGGAGAAAGGCACGCCCCACACGCCTTCTGGCTGAATGATTTATGCCTAAGTGAAACGAAAGGAAAGATGATTACCATGGATTTAACAAATACTTACTGCAACCCCGTGCCATTTTCCGATGGGAAAAGGCACACAAACCCCGACCCCTACATCCTTAAATGGTGCGGGAACTACTACTGCTATGCCACAGATGAGGAAGGGGTAAAAGTCAGCGTTTCCAAAGACCTCGTGCATTGGGAATACAAAGGCTACGCCATCCGTGAGGAAGGCTTCCGGGATTACTGGGCGCCGGCAGTCCTCTATCTGGACGGGACTTTTTACATGTACTATTCCAACATACCAGCAGAAGAAACGGATAACCATGAGGAACACCTAAAGCTGGCGGTTTCCAAAGACCCGGAAGGGGCCTTTGCATGGAAAAAAACATTTTTTGATAAATTTTCCATTGACGCCCACCCTGTCCTCTGGCATGGGGACCTTTACCTTTTCTATTCCGTCAACGACTGGATTGGGACAGAAGAACGGATTGCCGGGACCTGCATTGTGGCAGACCGGATGGTTTCCCCGGAGGAATTTGCAGGGAACCCCAAAGCCGTAGTGCTGCCTACCCTCCCGGAAGAAATTTATGCCAGGGACCGCTTCGGTGAAGGGCAGGACTGGCACACCATAGAAGGGGCTGCCCCATTGGTAAGGGGAAACCGGTTCTGGCTCCTTTATTCTGCCAACGCATATGTAAACGTAGATTACTATGTGGGGACTGCCCTTGCCTCCTGCAAGGAAAACCTGATGGACATGGAGTGGAAAAAATACCCTTCCGACTACATCTGCTGCCCGCTCTTAAAGCGGAATGAACTGGTGGAGGGCACTGGCCACAACACCGTGGCAAAAGCCCCCAACATGGTGGACGACTGGATTGTGTACCATGGCAGGAATGCAAAAGAAGCACTGATACCTGGCACGGAGCAGAGGGAAATGCACATTGACCCCCTGTACTTTAACGGCGACGGGCTACTGTGCTGCGGCCCTACCGCATCACCCCAGAAAGCGCCGGGGATGCCCCAAATCCAGCTCTGGGATTTGGACGTCACAGACACCAAAATGTTCGGCCAGGGCAGTTCCTACTATGAAGCAGAATTATGGGTTTCTGCAAAGCATTCCCATATGGGCGCACGTTACGGCATTTACCTGCAATACCAGGATGAAAATAATTATTTAGAGGCACAGGTTTCCACCGGGAAACAGGAACTGAGCATCATCCGCGCAAAGGATGGGGTGCGGGCTGTCCTTGCAGCCATGCCCCTTTCCAAAAAAGATGGCATCTGCAGGGGCAGCTTTGGCTATACCGCCCCACACCTGTTCCGCCTGGTAAAAATATTTGACAGTTACAGCATTTCCATTGACGGAGGGGAGGAACTACGCTTTATGGCCCCTGCCGCTTATGGCTGCGGGACAGTAGGAATCCGGGCATATTTCTCGGAACTTACGGTGCACAGCTTTGCCCTTTCGAGGACTGCCCTGCTAATGGGGCAGGACTTGAAATACTTTGGGGAATTTTTTAACGTTTCCCCCTGCTCCATCTCTGGGGAAGGGATCCTGCCCCTAGGGACAAAACTGTCCGCGGCGCCCAAAGAAACGGACGGCAGCTACACAGAAGTATTTTCCTTCCAAATCCAGAAGGCAGATAACAAAATCCTGCTCCATGGGGCAGGCCCTGCCAAGGAATGTCTTCTGGCCTGTGGAAAAACAAAGGAATTTTCCTTATACCACATAGCAGGGGAAGACGGGGAACAGTTCTTTGCCGACGGCAAAAAAATAGATCTGGGCTTGCCCGCCCCAGAAAGCCGCAAGGATTTCCAAATGCTCTTTTACGGCCTGAAGCTTATGGAATACCAGTATACAAAAAATGATATCAAATAACAAAAAAGTAGAGCCTTTGAAAAGCCAAAATTAAGCTATCCTAAACACGTAGCAAAACCATAACAAGGAGGAAAAACAATGAAAAAGGCAAAAAAACTTACTGCACTTGCCCTTTCGGCAGCCATGCTCCTTTCACTTGCAGGCTGCGGCGCAAACGGGGGCAATAACAGCAAAAATGCGAGCGATGGCAGCAATGGCGCAGCCAATAACACGGAAGAAAGCAAAGGAGACACTTCCAGCGACGGGGCTGTCACATTAACCTTCTGGTCATGGCTCCCAACCACAGAACAGTCCGAAGAAATGATTGCAGCTTTTGAAAAAGAAAACCCGGACATTAAGATTGACTACACCCGGACAGAACAGGACGATTTCTTTGAAAAACTCCAAGTCGCAATGGCATCCGGGACAGGCCCCGACTTATTCGGCATGACAACCGGCCCAATGATGGAACAATATGCAAAATTCTCTGTGGATATGAAAGAAACTGCAGACACTTATTGGAGCGGCTGGGACAGCAAAATCACCGAACCAGCCGTTGCACAGTGCACGACGGCAGACGGCAGGTTAACAGGCATGCCCCTCTTAACCGCTGGCATGACAACTTTCCTGTACAACAAAACCGTAATGGACGAGTGCGGCGTAGAGAAAGTGCCGACTACATACGCAGAACTGAAAGACGCAGCCGCTAAAGCAAAAGAAAAAGGCTATGTATGCGTTGCCGTTGGCGCAGCAGACGACTGGGTAAATTCTGACTGGTTCATCCAGGCTTCCAACGAAATTGAAAAAGGCGCAGTATATGAAGCCGAAAAGGGCGAACGGAAATGGACAGACCAATGCTTCGTGGATACCATGCAGGCATGGCAGAATTTATTCAACGACGGGATTGTGGAGGACGGCGCCCTTGGCGTTACCACTTACCCAGACGCCCGGGATCAGTATTTCTTTGCAAGGAAATCCATGTTCTTCCTGACTGGATCCTGGCATTTAGGGCCAACCTCCATCACCAATACGGAAATTGAAGGGACTGAAATTGGGAATAAAAAAGACGTCATCGGCATGGCTCCCTTCCCCTCTGCCGCTGAGAGCGGGGAACAGCTCGGAACCTCCGGCGTAGACGTTATGGTCTGCATGAACAAGGACTGCAAGGATCAGGAAGCAGCCATGAAATTCATCGAATACCTGTCAAACGGAGAAGGGCAGCAATATTGGGTCAACAAGCTCCAAGGCTCCCCTGTATCAAACGAAATTACCTATACCGGCACAGTTGATGGGGAATTGCAGCAGCAGTCCATTGACGAAGTAAATGCATATGTGCAGAATGCGGCAGGGAACCGGAAGCTTTCCAACAGCGAAATTGAAAAAGCTATCCAAGTAGCCATGCAGAATGTAGCAGCAGGCGGTGACCCTGTAAAAGAATTGGAAACAGTACAGGGAATTGCGGATGCACAGTAAGCTTTAACTTTTTTAAGCATCCTGCAGGTTCAGCGAAATAAATAACTGACGCAGCAAGTGAAATGATATACAGGCAGGCACATGCAAGGGATCTACCCCCAATGTGCCTGCCTGTTACTGTTCACACCCATGGTGTTCACCGTAACGCCTGCCTTTTCCATATTCCCGCACCATTTCAGATAGAATTGACAGCCCCCAAAATAATGGTTATAATTTGATAACCAAAGCTTATACATTTACACACCCCGGAAAGGAGCCCCCATATGCTTGGAATATATTTCAGCGGGACTGGAAATTCCAGATACGCCCTCGAAACCTTCCTCCGCCACTATAACAGTTCAGCAAAAACCGTGGCTATTGAGGACAAATCCGCTGCCAAATTAATTGGGCAGCACCAAGAACTCGTTTTCAGCTATCCCGTACAGTACAGCAACATCCCTAAAATGCTAAAAGATTTTATCGAGCAGAACAGCCGCCTGTGGAATGGGAAAAGAATCTTTGTGATTGCAACAATGGCATTATTCAGCGGGGATGGCGCCGGGATTCTGGCACGCCATCTCCAGCGCTATGGGGCCCACATCACAGGCGGGCTCCATCTAAAAATGCCGGACAGCATTTCCGACGTGAAGGCATTAAAGCGCCCGCTGGCACAAAATAAGCGCACTGTAAAAAAGGCGGAAAAAAAGATAGCCTGCGCAGCAAACCGCATGAAGCATGGCAAACCTCCCCAAGAGGGGATTGGCTTGCTGCCCCATTTTGCTGGGCTGTTTGGGCAGCGGCTGTATTTTATGGGTAAAATGAAGCGGTATTCCAATAAGCTCAAGGTTGATCCCACAAAGTGCATTGGATGCGGACGCTGTGCAGCCTTATGCCCAATGTGCAGTATACGAATGGAAAAGGGCAAAGCCAAAGCTGGGGACAGGTGCACCATGTGCTACCGCTGTGTCAATTCCTGCCCAAAGCAGGCAATTACATTGTTAGGGAAAAAAGTTGTGGCGCAAGGGACAATCGAAACATATTTAGCGCCTTGATGGACAGCCCATTTTTCCCCCCTGCCGTTTCATCCTCCGGGCAATTTCTTTTTTCTCCTCCGGCACTTTCAGGGATTCCGTAATCTTCTGGATTGCCTTATTATGGGTAAAATCATTCAGGGAATTTTCTTTCAGGAAGGGCAGCGTTTCCTCCGGGAACTCCCGGTAGCAGATGGATACCGCCCATGCCTGCGCCATATTGGCGTAATAGCCCCCCTGCCCTGCCTGCTGCACAGCATCCAATACCCTGCCAAGATACGTTTCATTAACATAGTAATCCAAAAGCTGCACCAGCGCAAAACGGACTTGGAACTCCTTTTTGCTGTCCAGGTAAGGCATAAGGAAGTCCCAAAATTCCTCCGGCTGCTGTTCCGCCAGCTTTATGGCAGAGCAGGCGCTGTCGCATACGGACCAGTTATTGATTTTGGGGATAAAAGCCTGCAGGTATTCCCTTTTTTCCTGCAGCCCCCCTTTTGCATAGCCAAGCGCCATCCCCTGCAGCATAATTTCCTCATAGCTGCTGTCCAGCGCATGGGACAAATAAGCCTTCCAATCCCCTTTGGCAAGCTGCTTTGCCATCTGGCGGAGCAAGGGCAGCCGCACGCCCAGGATATCCGTCACCCCCGGAAGGAGTTTGGCGGTAAACTGCTGGAACTTTGGTTCTGCCAGCAAGCTTAACTGTTCTTTAATCCAATTATTGTAATCATTTGTATTAAGTTTTTTTATATCCATCCGTCCTCTCCCAGATCATAGAAACATGAATTTTCCGACAAATGTATTATACTCCCCTCCGGCAAGCTCAGCAAGGCTAAGGTTCACACGGCAGCCGTACCACCTGCCTGAGCAAACACTAAAAACCATAAACTGCCCGTTAGGGTCAGCAGCCCGGAACATTCCATGAAAAATTCCATGTAACCCTTGACTTCCACAGGGAAAATAGCATAATATAATCCACATAAAAGCTGCATAACAATTATATTTAGGGGGTTATATGAAATACAAAGACAACCATGACGGCCAGTGCATGCCCAATTTCCCCGAAAAGCCTGCCAGCGCCGGCATTCTAACATACTTTGGCTACATCCCTTCCCCTTTCGGGCCGCTGCTGGCTGTAGAGGAGGAAAACGCAATTACCCATTTAAGCCTTTCGGATGGCGGGACCCTGCTGGGGCAGTTTCCCCCAGGTTCTATCAAGCAGCAGGACACACCCCTGATTGTTTCCGCCAAACAACAGCTAGGGGAATATTTCCTAGGGACGCGGAAGGATTTCCAGCTTCCCCTGCTGCCTTCCGGCACCCCATTCCAGCAAAAAGTCTGGGACGCCCTATGCACCATCCCTTACGGGGAAACCCGCAGCTATAAGGATATTGCCCTGCAAATCCAGAACCCCAAAGGCTGCCGGGCAGTAGGCATGGCAAATAACCGCAACCCCATTATAATTGTAATCCCCTGCCACCGTGTGATAGGGAGCAATGGGGCACTTGTAGGGTATGCCGGAGGGCTTGGCGTAAAAGAGTGGCTTTTGGAACATGAAAAAAAATATCTACCAGAACCAGTAAGGAGGTAATTATGGGCTGTTTAGGAAATTTAATATGGTTTATTTTTGGAGGGTTTTGGCAGGGGCTTGGATGGACCCTTGCAGGCATCCTGTGGTGCATTACAATTATAGGGATTCCCATAGGGACGCAATGCTTTAAATTCGCTTCCCTGGCATTCTTCCCATTTGGAAAAGAAATCCAATATGGAGGCGGTACATTCTCCATCCTTGCAAATATTTTGTGGCTTTTGATAAGCGGGATTCCCTTAGCGGCCGCCGCTGCATTAAACGGCATCCTGCTGTGCTGTACCATTATAGGGATTCCATTTGGGCTGCAGTGCTTTAAAATTGCCAAGCTGGCCCTTATGCCATTTGGGGCAACGGTACGTTACCTTTAGGCGGGAAGCTTCTGCAGAATATTTTTGCGCTGCAGGTTTTCCAATCTGGCACTTGCCCCTTTCCCCTGTGCCTGTTAAAATAGGGCTATAATATTTACCAAAGAATGGGGTGCATCACATGGCACGTGACCCGAAGATAGTGTCTAAAAATATGAGCAAAATCCGCAGCCAGGACACATCCATTGAACTGCAGCTCCGCAAAGCCTTATGGCACAAGGGCTACCGTTACCGGAAAAATTATAAATCCCTCCCCGGCTCCCCGGACATTGTGCTGACAAAATATAAGATTGCAATTTTCTGCGACAGTGAATTTTTCCATGGGAAGGATTGGGAAGTCTTAAAAGTACGCCTTGAAAAAGGAAAGAACCCAGACTATTGGATTAAGAAAATTGAACGCAACCGGAACCGGGACTGGGAAAACGACAAAAAACTGCTTTTTCTGGGGTATACGGTAATCCATTTCTGGGGGCAGGATATCTTAAAGCGCACGGAGGAGTGCCTGCAGGTGGTGGAAGAAACCATATGGGATTTGCAGATGGAGGAAGGGCAGCCATAAACTGCTGCCCCTCCAAGCACCTTCCCCTTACAATTTCATTGCTGTTTCATACGCTGCCCAAATGGCATCCATAATATTCGTAGGCTCTTTCGCATCCCCAATCAGGTACACATGCTCCCCTTTTATCTTTTCATACAGTGATGTTTCCGGGACATACCCAATGGAAACCACTACATGGCCAGCCGGGATTTCATGCCTGACCTTCATGCCCTGTGCACCCAGTGCAAACATACGCTTCGCCCGGTTTGCGGCATTAGGGTAATTCTTTTCCGTTTCCACAACAGTGACTATGCCGTTTTCATATTTTTCTGCCACTGCATTTTTGATTATTCTTACTTTATAGTAATCAAGCAGCTCCATCAGCATGTTATAATTTGCCGCAGACAGGCCAAAAGCGTTGAGGATCGTTTCCGCCTGTTCCACAATGGTGACTTTCTTTCCGCCTTTTGCCAGCAGATAGGCAATTTCACAGCCTGTCAGGCCACCGCCGATAACGAGGACATTTTCCTCCTGGATTTTAGTATGGAGCAGGGTATCTACCGCATAGGTAACATTGGGGGAATCAAACCCGGGCGTATTGAGCCTGCGCTCGTGTGCCCCGGTAGCGACAAAAATTTCATCATATCCCTGTACCGTTTCCTCTGTGGCTTCCGCCCCCAGGTGCACGTTTACGGAAAGGTCTGCCATCTGCTTTCTGTACCATTCCAAAAGCTGCCTGTCTTCCCCTTTGAAATCCGGCGCTGCCGCTGCAATAAATACGCCGCCAAGCTGTTCTGATTTTTCATATAAATCAACGGAATGGCCCCGGAGCGCGCAGACCCGTGCTGCTTCCATGCCCCCTAAGCCGCCGCCGATCACAAGGATTTTTTTCTTGGTTCCTGCCAGGGCAATGGCATAGCTTTCCTCACGCCCGCAGGCCGGGTTCACGGCGCAGCTAATATCTTTTCCCTGGAAAATGCGCCCTAAACATCCCTGATGGCAGGCAATGCATGGACGGATGTCCGCAAAGCGCCCTTCGCGGAATTTATTCCCTAAATCCGGGTCTGCAAGCAGCGGCCTTCCCATTCCCATCATATCGATTTGGCCTTCCCCAATGGCTTTGTCTGCAAGTTCCGGGTCGTCAAAACGCCCGGCGCACACTACCGGGATGCTTACCGCCTTCTTCACTGCCGCCACGTCTTTCAGGTTGCAGGCCTTTGGCATATAAACCGGGGGATGGGGCCAAAACCATGAATCATAGCTGCCATTGTCGCAGTTGAGCATATCATAGCCATATTCCTCCAACAGCTTTGCAGCGGCTATCCCTTCTTCCAGGCCACGCCCCATTTCCTCAAATTCCTCCCCGGGCAACGCGCCCCGGTTAAAATCCTTCACATAGCTGCGCACGCTGTAGCGGACGGACACCGGGAAATCCTTCCCGCATTTTTCCTTAATTGCTTCTACAATCTCCCTTGGGAACCGTAAGCGGTTTTCCAAAGAACCGCCATATTCGTCCTCCCGCTTGTTATAAAACCCAATGGCAAACTGGTCTAACAAGTAGCCCTCATGGACGGCATGGATTTCCACCCCATCTCCGCCTGCTTCTTTCACAAGGAACGCGGCAGTGGCGAAGTTTTCCACATATTTCTTGATTTCTTCCTTTGTTATCCCCCTGTTTTTTACGGTTGGGTCCCATACATTCTGGATTGGGGCCGGGGCAGGGAGCAGCTTCCAGTCGTTTTCACTCTCAAGGTGTGCCGCGCGCCCTGTCATAGCCGTCAATTGGACGAAAATTTTAGAGCCCTGGGCATGGATTCCCTCCATCAGGTATTTCATTTCGGAAATGTATTCATCCGGGTAATTGACGGGGTTCAGGGCAGGCATAGGGATAATTGGGACCAGCCCTGTCACAATCAGGCCCGTGCCGCCTTTGGCGCGGGCAATGTAATAATCCGCCCCATCCTTGGTGTATGCGCCGGTCTTTACATTCATCATCCTTGGGGAAAACACCCCCATAGGCATCATGGCAATCCGGTTGGGCATTACCATTCCTCTGACTTTCAGGGGGCTGAAAATGTGTTTGAAATTGTTTTTCATTTCTTTGACCTCCGTTTGTTATTCGTTATAATCACAATGATAAGAATATTATAGAACATTGTTAAAGATAAATCAAATTCATGTTGTTGTGGAAGTCGATAGAAAATATCTATGGATTATCCGGAAGTTGGTGAATTTAACGAAGAAACGTCGGTGATAAGATTGTGCGCGGAGATTCTCTTGTAACATTTGCATAGAGTAATTTTAGCGCGATACAACCGTCGAACATCCGAGACGGGGAGGCTGGTGAGGAATGCGGAAAATATCTTGCGGTTTACAGAAAATGTTGTTATAATATCAAAGTTAAATGAAGCAAGAACAGACGAAAAGAGTAAAAACGCAGGAACCAGAATGAAGGAGAGAGAAGAAAATGATGAACGATCTGGAGCTTTACAGAGAGCAGCTTGCGCTGTGCGACGATAAGATCATTGACGCGCTGGTTGAAAGAAACGCGATTGTCGAGAAGATTATGGCTTATAAAGAAAAGTACGGCATGCCGATTATCCAGCCGAAGCAGGAAGAGAAACAGAAGGAGCAGCTGAAAGATAAGCTTGGAGACAACAAATACAGGGAAGAGATTTATGACGTATTCCGGCGTATCCGCCGCAACAGCAAGCGGATTCAGGCAAGGAAGCTTTTTGATTATAATATCGTTCTGATTGGATTCATGGGGGCTGGAAAGACTACGATATCGGATTACTTGAGTATGACCTTTGCTATGGATATTGTAGAAATGGATCAGGTAATTGCAGAGCGGGAACAAATGTGTATTCCAGATATTTTTGCTACGTATGGCGAAGAGTATTTCCGCAATCTTGAGACGGAGCTTCTGATTGAGATGCAGAACCAGAAGAATACGGTCATATCCTGCGGCGGCGGCGTGGCCATGCGGGAACGCAATGTGGAAGAGATGAAAAAGAATGGGAAGGTCATTCTCCTTACCGCAAGTCCGGAGACGATTTATGAACGGGTGAAGGATAGCAACGATCGTCCGGTGCTGAACGGGCGTAAGAATGTAAAAGGGATTTCGGAACTTATGGAACAGCGCCGGGAGAAGTACGAAGCGGCGGCGGATATAGTGGTCAACACCGATGGAAGAACGGTGCTTCAGGTCTGCGAAGACCTGGTACGGCAGCTCATTGATACAGAGGCGGATGAATAAGTTATGTTTGATATGTTTTTTCCAGACCGTTATGTGGCTTCCACATACGTTATAGATTTTGAGGCATTATATGAACAGGGATACCGGGGGTTGATTTTTGATATTGACAATACGCTGGTTCCCCATGGGGAGCCTGCGGATGAGCGGGCAGTCCGCTTGTTTGAGCGGTTAAAGAAGATCGGGTTCTCCTGCTGTCTGATTTCCAATAATCAGGAGTCGAGGGTTAAGATGTTTAACGAGAAGATTCAGGTGGATTATGTGTATAACGCCCATAAACCTTCTACCAGGAACTATTTGAAAGCGATGGGAATGATGGGGACTGATCAGGATACGACCGTATTTGTGGGAGATCAGCTTTTTACAGACGTATGGGGGGCGAAGCGCAGCGGAATCCCAAGTATTCTGGTGAGGCCGATCCATCCAAAAGAAGAGATTCAGATTGTTTTGAAGAGGTACTTAGAGAAGGTTGTTTTGTTTTTTTACAAGAGAAGCCTCGCTATGGAAAAAAAGGTTGAAAAAAAACATCATATATTATAGAATAATATCAGATTTAGAATGATTATAAGCTTACTGCTCACGCAAGTCTGTGCGTTTGCTGTTACAGACTGTAAGAACAGAATTTAGGAGTGTAAGAGTTCACTGTTAAAAGCAGTTTTATGGATTTTATGTATCTGGCTGCAGAGTGGGCAGTCATAAAGTAGGCGTAGTTTTAAGGAGGATAATGCAATGGCAAAAGTTTCAGCAGGAGATATCCGTAACGGTATCACAATCGAAGTTGACGGCAAGGTATGTCAGGTAATTGATTTTATGCATGTTAAACCGGGGAAGGGCGCGGCATTCGTACGTGTTAAGATGAAGAATATCATTAACGGCGGAGTTGTGGAGACTACGTTCCGTCCAACGGAGACATTTGAGCAGGCGCACATTGAAAGGAAGAAGATGCAGTATCTGTATAATGACGGAGAATTTTACAATTATATGGATAACGAGACTTACGAGCAGATTATGATCAGCGTATCGGAGGCCGCCGATGCG
>OFHA01000707.1_pt1 | contig 27452 bp, 24 predicted proteins | sample 1521891 | NCBI WGS metagenome assembly OFHA01 (sample SAMEA3504089, study PRJEB24116) | mouse gut metagenome | biome: mouse gut; feature: mouse-associated habitat; material: faeces | place: Denmark | collected 2011
TGTTCTTCTGTTACATTACCTGCCATTTCAACTGCAATTTGTAATGCTGTTTTACTTACTGCTGTTTCTTCTGCTTTTACTAAAGCTTCTTTAGCTTCTTGTAATACTGTTATAGCATTATCTACTTCTTCTTGTGTTGCATTTACATTATACAAGACATCCTTTGCTTCATTCATTACTTTTAATAATTCTTTATAGCTGACACTTGTATATTCGTTTTCATTTAATTCTTTTGCTTTTTGCAACTCTATAGATAAATTACTATAATCAGTTAATGCTTCTTTGTTCTTATATAAACTTATTTCAGCTATTGCACCAAATATATTTTCATTTGCTGCACTTGTTCCATAAGAACTGTTAATATTTATTCTTAAATAACGGGCAGTTATAGTATTTTCAAATTCAATCATAGTTGTACCATCTTTTTTCATTGTACCGCTATTAATTTCCTGCCAGTTTTCACTATCATCACTTATCTCAATAGTATAATCTCTAATACTTCCATTACCATTACGACTTATATATTCTAATTTATCAAATCTCACACTGTCATTTAAATCTATTTTTAACCAGTGTGGACACTCTGGTTTACCACCTAAATATTGAGTATGCCAGAAAGTTGAAGGATTATCATCTATTGCATATTGAGCTGGACCTTCATTAGATGGTCCACCAGTTTCAACTGAATCCGCAGTTGCCTGCCAGGCTGTCTTATCAAGTTTAATATCACAATCAGCTAATTGATATTGATTATATTGTTGTTTAATTTCATCATAACCAAGTGCTCGATTAAGAACTTGAATATCTCCAACATTAGCATTGAAATTACTATCCCCTAATAATACTTCACCATAATTGAATTGTATTTGTTCATTTTGTTGATAAGAAGTTGTTGCAAGTTCACCATCTATATACATTTTTACCATTCCATTTAGTTCTCTAGTAACAGTAATATAATGTAAATTTCCATCATTAACCTTTCCAGTTTCTTGAGTTACAGTAGATGTAGGAACATAACTTTCTGTACCGAATCTACCATTTGCTTTTTCTACTACTGTAGTAATATTTTGTTTAGAAGACAATGTTGTTGTTGCATCTTGATAAACTACATAACCTTCTTTATCAATGCTTAATGTGTAGCCATTATCTTGTTTTAAAATATTATTATTTTTATCAGATGTTTGAATAAGCATTGAAATACTATAATCTTTAGTATTTGAATCAAATACATTGCTTGTATTTAATTTATAGCTATTATCTAATTTTAATAACTGTTGTTCATTTCGATTAAATGTTTGAGTTTCTACTTTAGCTCCATCAACTAGATCATCATTATTTTCTACTTTTGAAATAATATAATCTTGGTAAGCTTTAAAAGAAACAGTCTTACTTATACCTACTCCATTTAATCCTTTTAAATTATCAATTTCCAAATCAATATTACTATCTTTTATTAATTCTTCACTAGTTTTAATCTCAATAGTGTGATAATCAGCTAAAATATTTGCTTCATCTGCTTTTTTACCATTAACAGTGAATTTATTTGCATCTTCAATTCTTTTATTAAATTTAATTCTAATTGTATTTTCATCAATATTCTTTATATACTCTATTGCTGGTGCTTCTGTATCCTTTAAACCATATTGATAAATAATTGTTTGATAAGGTTCTAATGTAACAGTGACCTCATCACCATAACTTACTGTTTGATTACTAATTTCTGATGTATAAGGTAAAATTTGAGTTTGTCTTAAATTTTCCATATTTGTTGGTACCCCAACTAAATTATTTAAAGTCAAAGTATATGTCTTAGTTGTATTAGTTGGATTTCTAAAAGATACTATTCCCTCATCATTATTCCATGATGAATATCCATATACAGACTTTTGTTTTGGAGCACTACCAAATAATTTTGCATTTTTTAAAATATGATAATTATTTTGTGTAAACTCTAATACATCAGCTGTTACCTGCCATTTTTGCTCATCCATAATACTTGGTGAGAAGTACAATTCCCAAAAAGCTGTTCCACGTACTGCATTTGACATTAAATATTGACGGAATTCATCTGTTGTCATAGTAACATTAGCTGATACCCCATAAATTGGATCATGATTATAAATATTTTTTAATGGGAACTGTAATTGTGCAGTTCTTACATTAGTGAAGTAAATATTATCACGACCACTAATCATTCTTTGTGCAGAAGTTCCACCATTTGTAGAATCAAATTCATTATCTCCTGCATTTTGCATCCATACAGTATTTACCCATTGAAGCATCCATGGACTTGGATTAACATAACAAGTTGCATTTATAAATAAACCTTTATCTTCTTTTGCTCTTTGAGCTCTCATTGCTTCAAAGGTATCAGTCCAGCTTTCCCATAAATCACTAGTAAAATACATATTGTTATAACCACCAACCATATGATCATGATTTTCTTGAACACATGGACGAGAAGCAAAACCATCTAGTTTCCAATAATCAATATCAAAACGTTCTTGATAGTCAGTAAATAAAGTTGTCAAGTTTTGAATATATTTTTTTGAACCTGTACAAATTACTTTCCCTAATGCAGCAGTAGGATGTACATATCCAGTATCAGAACTTTCAATATATTGTGAGAATGTTCCTTGTAATTCATATCCTCCCTGTGGCCCTAACCAAACTCCAAAACTTGAATCAAAATTAGCAGCCATTTGTTTAGCAGTATAAAATTCATTTGGAAATTTATCATTAAATTCCCAGAATCCAGTTTGGTTATAAGATAAACCTGAACGTCCTTCATCTATTCCTGTATAAGTAGGATCATTATAGTTATTCCATCCATCATCTACTACATAAGAATCTAATGGTTCTATACCATTTTGTGCCAAATATTGAAATATAATATTTGTCATTTTATTATTGATAACGCCCTTTCCTGCAATAGAGCCTTTTTTTAAACCATTAAACGCTGTTGCATCATCTTTATAGTCCACAATATACAAATCTTCATTTTCTGTTTGATATACTTTTTTTGCTTTTCCTTCATAAAGCATATTTAATTTTTTCATAGCTGACATTCTGCCTCCTCTTTTTGCTGTATTTTATTTTTTGAAATAAAACACATAATATACCAAATTTTTCTATTTTATACTACCATAATAGCACTAAAATCGCAATATAAAATCATAGGAGTGGCTAAACAAGTATTTTAAATCTTGAGAGCATTGCTCTCAAACTCTCACTCACTTTCCCCTAAAAGCAGGGCAAAAACTTTTATGAAAAGCTTCGTTTTCCTGATAACAAGCAGAAATAAAAATTATTTTTAAAACTACTCTTTTTGAACACTCCCGCAGTGTTTCATTATTTACTTTACTGGGCAATTTATTTTTTCTATCGTAATAAATCCATTTCTAACAGATACAAGTGAATATGTTTCCTGTTCCAAAAAGAATCTCCAAAATCCATCATAGCCAGCACCCGTTAAAACACAAAGCATAGCACTCATTACACCATTATGTGTGACCAAAAGTACTGTATTATCTTCTGGTGTTTGTTGTATGACATTTTCTAATTCTTTTCGTATTCTCTCATAAAATGTAAAAAATGCTTCTCCTTCTGGCATACAAAAACTTTTCCAGTCTTTTCCCCACTGCTCAAAAGCCTCTGGATATTCTTTTTGAAGTGCTTTATAATGTTTCCCTTCCCAAAGCCCAAAATTTAACTCTCGAAATGCCTGCCTTTTTTCTAATACAACATTTTGCCCTTTTGTAATAATTTCTGCTGTTTCTACAGAACGCTTTAAATCACTTGTAATCACTTTATGACAATTTACATTTTTAAAATATTGGTGCAATGTTTCTGCTTGTTTTCTTCCCACATCATTGATAGGGCAGTCTGTCCAGCCATAATATAATTTTTCTTTATTCATATCTGTTTGTCCATGTCTTACTAAATACAATTTCATATCATCACTCCTTGCAATGTCATTACCAACAAAAATATAATTTCTGACAATTCATATCCCGCACCTAATGTATCTCCTGTCATGCCTCCTATTTTATGCTGACAATATTCTCTAAAAAGAAAAGCAAAAAGTAATACTGACAATATAGGCAATATACTTTTTATTTGTAAAAATCCTCCTATTAATGCAATACCTATCAATACCGCTACTATCATATATTTTGTATATTTTTGACTCAAATATAAACTTCCCAAACCTTTTTGCTCTCTTGCATAATTACTTTTTATCAATATAGGTGTCGCCATTTTACCTGCAACGGGTGCAAGCAATACCGCTAAATAAGCATCACTCTTTGATAACTCTATTAAAAACACTATTTTTAATACTATATCAAATAATAAAGCTAATGCCCCATTTGTGCCAATTCTGCTGTCTTTCATAATTTCTAACATTTTTTCCTTTTTTCTTGCAGAATAAAAAGCATCAAAAGTATCTGCTAAACCGTCTAAATGAAATCCTCCTGTTACAATGGTTTCTGATAGTACAGCAAAAACTGCACCTATCAAAGGCATATCCATATAGAATGTTATAATGCCATAACAAATATAATCAATCAGTCCTACTAAAAGCCCTATCACTGTATAAAATACTATACCTTTTGAAAATTCCTCTGAGGGTAATATTTTGTCAGTGCGAGGTACAGGTAATATTGTTAAAAAACTAATGGTACTCCAAAATAGCTGCAATCGCATCACCCCTTTATTTTCATAGAAATTCCTGATATCACAATATAAACTTCATCTGCTTTTTCTGCTAATATTTGATTTACATTACCTATAATATCTCTGAAATATCTGCTTAATTTGTCCATAGGCACAATACCAAGTCCCACTTCTCCTGTTACGATAATTACTTGACTTTTTGATGTGCTACAAACCTCTGCAATTTCTTTTAATTCTGAAATCAATTTATATTCTAATTTTTCAAAATCAATGTTATTTATATCATCAGTATTACTATATTCAAATATTAAATTTGTTAAAAGTAATGTAATGCAATCCAGTAATATACAGTCATATTGATTTTGTGTATATTTTATTTGTTCCGCTAAATTGGTATAATTTTCTAATGTATGCCAATGCTCTGGACGACGCTGTTTATGTTTTGTTATGCGTTTTTTCATTTCTTCATCAATAGCTTTTGCTGTTGCAATATAAAGTACATTACCATTTGTTTTTTTTGCCAATTCTTCTGCAAAAACACTCTTTCCACTTCTGTCCCCCCCTGTTACTAATATCATATTGTTGTATCCTTTCTAATATCTATGTAATTTGATTTGTCTACATTTCCCTGCTCAAATGTTGCCATTTCTCTTACAATTTTTGTTGCGGCGTCTGCCAAATACATTGTAAAAGGACAGCCTGTACCTTCCCCTAATCTCATATCTAACTCAAAATATGGACGTAGTTTCATTTTCTCTGCAGCAATACTATATGCTGGCTCTGCTGAATGGTGAGAAACAAATACATAATCTTTTACCAAATGCTGTGTACAGTATGCTGCTAATGCTGCGCTGATTGATATGACTCCATCTATTACAATGGGTATTCTATAATATGCTGCACCTAAAAAACAGCCCATTAGTCCTGCAATGTCAAACCCTCCCATTTTTTGAACAATTTCAAAAGGCATATTTTGAGTATGATTGTGCATTTCTAATGCTTTTGTTAATACTTCTTTTTTATGCTCAAATAATGCTTTTGTTAATCCTGCGCCTTTTCCTGTGGTTTGTTCTACTGTACTGTCTGTCAATGCTGTAATCACTGCTGTTGCAGTTGTAGTGTTGCTGATACCCATTTCTCCTGTACCTAATATTTTATAGCCTTGCTGTTTTAATTGTTTTACTAATTCTACACCTGTTAATATTGCTTTTTCCATTTCTTCTTTTGTCATTGCTGGCTGTTTTACAATATTTTTTGTTCCATAATTAATTTTTCTATCAATTAACTGTGTATGTTTTACATTGCCGTTTATTCCGATATCTACAATTTTTAAATCAATATTATATTGTCTTGATAATATGCAAACACCTGTTTTCCCTTCTAACATATTATATGTTTGCACTGCTGTTACTTCTTGAGGTGCTGTGCTGACACCTTCTTCATAAACACCATTATCTGCACACATTACTATAATCGCCTTTTTATCTAAATCATTTTTTACACTCCCTGTAATACCTGCAATCTGTATTGCAATATCCTCTAACCTTCCCAAGCTTCCAATAGGCTTTATTAAATTATCTTGATACTCCCTTGTTTGTTCCATTGTTTGCTGATAAAGTGGTTTTATATTTTGCATTAGTGTCTGTATATTTTCTGTCAAAAATATTACCTCCTTATTATAAAAATAATTACTATCATTATATAAAACATATTAGAAAGTAGCAACTAAAAACGAATACTAAAAATAAAACAGTTCCTTTATTTTGTAATAAAAGAACTGTTTGAAATAGAATTTTTCATATCTTTTTTTTTAAATAATTATTTTCTAATAAATCTCCATATACACCTGTTTCATTATAAATGTTTGTCATATCTCCAGCCAAATCAGTATCTATATGATATATTTGCTCTACTGACAAAGGAAACGATATTTTTAACCTCTCAAATAATTTTAAACATAATTCAAATGGTAAGATAGGTAAATGAATTAATATTACTTTTTTATTTATCAATTTTGCAATACTTTTACATAATTCGTTATATGTATATGCTTTTTTTCCCAATACTTCAATAATTCTGTTTTTTTGTTCATGTATAATATAATAAGCCATAATATCTGCACATTCTTTTACAAATACAGGCTGTTCTAGTTTTTTTCCATTTCCAAAAACTGGAACAATACCCATCTTGCGAATAGATTTCTCTATTACTCCTAAACCTAACTTTTGATGATATCCATAAATTAGTGCTGGACGAAATATTATATATTGCATATCAGAATCCACAACTGCTTTTTCGGCAAGCTGTTTGCTTTTTGCATAAGCTCCCATTTTCTTTAGTTGAACATTAATTGAACTTGTTAAAATAATTTTTTTAATTCCATATTGTTTACAATATTGTATAGCATTTTTTGTACCACCATAGTTAATATTCATAGTATCTTTTGCACTATACCCCCTACCATTTGTAATTCCAGACAGTAGCACACAAATATCTATTTTTTCAGTCAAATACAATACAGAGAGATTTTTTATATCTCCAGAAATCATATGTAAACGCTTATCTTTTATTGTAATAGCATTTTTATGAATTAAACAATATATTTTTTCAATATCGTGATAGACTAAAAGACTTTTGAGTAATTCCTGCCCTAAAAAACCACTTGCACCAATCAATAATATTTTCATACTATGCTCACCCCATTAAAAGAAATTTCCATATCTTTTCATTTGTTTCATCAGTGATGGAAAATGACAAAGTATACGCCATTTTTTATGCCATAAAAATCCAATTTCTCTTGCATCATTATAAAAACATGGCGTTGTACAGTTACATCTTTGTAATGTTTTGGCATATTCTTTTTTATTTTTTGAAAAATTGTGTATATCTATACTCATATTAGGAAATTCAATACATGGCGCAAGTTCTCCAGTTTCTTTCATTAAAAAAGAGTATTTCATGGCATCACATTCAGACATTTTGTTCCCCTTTATATACTTAATATGCTCCTCATAAATCATAGCTGCAAAAAGATTTTCTTTGTATGCACGACGAAGCATATATTCAAAAATTTCCAGTACATCTTTATATTCATATACTAAAGAATCATCCTTTTTCCCTGCTGTACCAGATACTGTAATATATGGACGAATAGCATACATAAAACCATGATAATACGCATATTTCATCATATTTTTAACATCGGATAACTCTGTTACTTTTGTAATCGTTGTTGTAATAGACCAATTTCCTTTGTGTTTTCCTTTTAAATAATCTATATTTTTTATATTTTGTTTTACTTTTAAAAGCATATCCACTCCCCTAAGCATTTTATAACGCTCTGGTATTAGTGAATCAATAGAAATAGCTAAATTGCAGTGTCGTTTTGCAATTTCTTCAGCTAATTTTGGTGTAAGCAATATACCATTTGTAATAATAGTGGGACGAATTCCATATGATAAAAAAATATCAACAATTTGTATAATATCCTTTCTTAAAAGTGGGTCACCTCCCTGCAAAAATACATATCCTACACCAAACTTTTGTAATTCTAATGCTTTTTGCTTTATTTCTTTTAGTGTCATATCATTAGATTCTGTTTTCCATATATTGCACATAGGACAGCGTTCATTACATAATTTTGTTACGTCAAAAATGGTTAATATTGGTTTGTGCAGTAATATATTTCTTGCTGTTTTTACTTTTTGTTTTATTAGCATATTCATAATATAATTCCTTTCGTTTTGATAAATTTTTAACTATTATATTTGTTGTCATCTCTTTTTTTGAACAAGTAAGTTTGTAGTTGTTCATGTAGTGTAACTACATGAACAACGGGCTAGCCCGTTGTATATTTCCAGCTACTTCCATATTTATTTATATTTTTGTGCTATGATAACAAAATGAGAATACCATAATTTATGAATATTATATATATATATATATATATGAATCCTGAAGTTTTGAAATCCTTTATTAAATTATCTGGGTTGACATTATGTATTTTTTCACCATTGATAATTCTATCATGCATTTTGTTCATAAAATTTTTGAATTTATAACGACAGTCAATATCTTTTATTACAACAATATCACATTTTTCAAATGCTTTATTTTTTACATCATTCCATACATCATTAGGTAAGTGGTGTATAACATCACAAATATAAAATAATGTTCTTTCCTGATTGATAACAACATCATCAATACATGAAAAACATTTTATATCTGTATCAGGTAGTGTTTTCTGAAATATGACATCTACAGCATAAACATTTTGTTTTCCTATTATTTTTGAAAACCAATTTGACCAATATAATGTTCCTGCTCCAAAATCAATTACTTTATTGATAGAATATTTATCAAATACATTTCTTTTTAACAAATTTTTAATTTCATTTGTTGGTAATACAAGCATTCTCCCTATCTCACGTAATTTTCCAAAATTATTTTGAAATGACATATATTTTCCCCCTTTGTCAACTTCTCGAAATGAGTACCACTCCTATACATATTACAGCAATACCTATTACACGAACGGGTGTAACAGCTTCATGAAATGCAAAATATCCCACTACAGCAGACAACACATATCCTATACTTAAAAAGGGATAGGCATAGCTCACATCTGTTTTAGAAAGTACTACCAGCCACAAAACGATACTCATCATGTAGCATATTGCACTTATCCACAAATATATATTTGTAATCATATTGGGAAGTGCAGAAGCAAACCCCTGCATACCTCCCGTAATTTCCCCTACTATTATCATTCCTTTTTTCATGCTAATCTGTGCAGAGGAATTTAAAAAAACACTGAGTAATATTAGTGTAATGATATGCATTTACACCCTCCATTCTTTTATTGTATTTCCTTTTACTATGTATGCTTGTTTTGCCTCTTTTGCCATAAATATATCTGATATGCTATCTGTATAAAATTTTTCTATATTTTCATATGGATATTGCTCTCTAAAGCGTTTTACTTTCTCCATTCCACGGCAATTAGGACTTTCTAATGCTCCTGTTATATAATTTACTTTTGATGCAATATGACAAACACCTAGTCTTTTCGATACCTCTGCAATTAAAAATTCTGGTGATGCGGATATGATTATATCATTAGAGCATTTTTGTTTATTATAAAATTCTTTTATTTTTACTATATTGTTATCCCAAAAAAGTTGTACTTCATATTGCACATTAGGTACATATTTTAAAAAAGCATAAAATTTTTGTTTAAACTGTTCTCTTTTGCACAATTTTAAATAAAACAATACACCATATACTACCGCTGATGGAAATGCTAAAAGTGTTTTGGGATATTTTTTTATACAATGTTTCCAAAAATCTACTGTACAGTCGCCATAATATATTGTGTTGTCAAAATCATAAACATTCATATTCTTCTCCTAAATCTTTGGAATATAAATCAAAAGTAACATGACAATGGCATAAATAATACCCATAATAATTAGTACTTTGTCATTTGTTACAACGTCCACAGGGTCGCCGTGGCTATCTGACTCAATATCTGCACTATATTTCATCATAAGTATAATTACAAAAGGAACTGTCCATATCAATTTATTTGTGCCATATCTCGCAATTACTTCTATATCAGCACTCCACAATGCATAAAATACTATAGAAAGTGCTAGGCACAAATACATAAATTTATCTAAAAAATTAAAAGAATAATGTAGTAGCACTTTACGAGTCATAGCTTGTCCATTGCTTTTTTTGAGTTCATTTCTCCTTTTACCTAAACCTAAATAAAATGAAATGGAAATCACTGTCAATGAAACCCAGCTTGATACTTCACTATTTATAATTACAGCACCATACAATACACGTATCAAAAAACCTGATGCTAAAAGCGTAATGTCTACAAAAGGAATATGTTTTAAACCTAAGCTGTAGCCTACATTTACTAAAAAATAGAGTGCCATAAATAATAAACTTTTTAATAATGAACCATTATGCATATTGTTGCATATTGTCGACAGTAATAATAGACAAAACACAAGTATGTACGCATTTACAACACTCACTGCACCTGAGGCAATGGGACGAAATTTTTTTATTTCATGCTGTCTGTCAGCATTTGCATCAAAAATATCATTTAATGTGTAAACTGCTGAACTTAATAACGAAAATGCAATAAATCCATATATTACTTGCAAAAGTGTGTCAAATTCAAACAGTTTGCCCGAAAATGTAATGGATACAAATAACAGTGCGTTTTTTAAATAATGCCTCGGGCGCATCAATTTCCATATATTGTATATCATGCTGTATTGTTTTTTCTGATGATACAATTTTGGTTGTAGCATAATATTCTCCTTTTTATCTGCGAATGATATCATTCTCATACAAATCTACATACACACTATCTGTAACATGATGCAGTTCTTTATTGTATATTACAATGTTTAAGCCACGCTGATTTTTACTATATTCTTTACCATCAAATTTTATAGATGCTGTATTTCCTCCAGTATATCCTGCACTTAACATTGAAATTTCAACACCTTCTAATCCAGCATTGCATACAGCATACTGCTCATTTTTTTCTTCATACATGGGTGCATCTCCTACGATTGCAACATAAGCATTGCGGTATGCTCCTTCCATATCAAATTTTAATCCTAGTTCTCTCAAGCTTTTTATAACATCTTCTGTCAATCCTGCACTTGCTTCATCTTTTGCTGCTATAAATATTAAATATTTGCTTCGGTCAATACTTTTTATGTAATCAGATAATCTATTTGGTGTGGATATAGAATAAGCTATATAAGAATAGGCATTTTCATATTGTGGATAAAAAATAACATCTACTTTATTTACATCAATTTGTCCATATTTAAAATTTGATATATTTTCATCATATAAATTAAAAAGCCGTCCTGAAAAATTATGTTGTGGTGTAATATAATCAAATGATAATTCCCCTATTTCATTTACATATTTCAAACTTTCCAATTTTGTTTTTACAGGTTTTGTTTCTTTTGCAATATCAATATTTCTTGTAATAGAAGGAATATGATTTAAAAATAACAACGTACAAAGTACAGCTAATACAGCACTATATCGACCTACATAAATGCCACCTTTATTGATACATTTACACAAAAATATCATTGCGATTGCTGGAATATAATATAATCCAACAGAATATCTTGCCCAAAATAATCCTGGTACTACTATAATAGAAACGATTGTAAATACAGTTAACATAATTGCTATATGAATTAGTTTATTGTGCTTTTTTCTGTTTTGAACCAAATAAAATACTATAAAAATAACACTAATTAAAAATATAGCACTGAAAAAAATGCCCCAACCTCCAATACGTGTATCAAATAATTGTGATTGTAATATCTCATTTTTATAAAATGTAAATGGAAATTTCCATTGCATTACAGCAGGCTGATTATTTGTTTGAGAAAACAGCGAACAAATAAAACGACTTACATTAGATAATGGTTTAAATACTGGCGATATTTGTGCTACAATCATTTCAGTTGCATCTTCACCAATCATAGTATAAAAAGGATTTTTATGTCGTATTATATTGATAATATATGATGTTGAACCTGTAATAATTAAACTAAAAATGACACTTGTGGCAAGAACAAAAAAATTCTTTGAAAGTTTTTTACACGCTTGTAAAAGCCCGTATTTTTTCCACTTTTCTATAAGCCAAAATATAAAAAATGCAAAACCAGATAATCCAAAAAATATAACACCCGAAAACTTTGTATTTAGTCCCATATTGATACTCAAAAAAATAAAATAATAACAAATATTTTTAAAACGCCCATTTTCATAAAATGTTAAATAGCTCAATGACGCTAAAAATAACAATATCATTTCCCACAAAAAACCATCATTATAGTAAGTTAAACTTTGAATAACTATTACTACATTGATAGAAAAGGCTGCTGCACATAAAAAACTTTGCCACTTTTTTAATACATTTGTTTCATACAATAATGACCAGCAAATAAAAAGTAATGCTATCATAGATAAAATATTAAATGCTTTTCCTATTTCTATATTTTCTAATGTTGCATAAACCACAGCCCCCCATAATTCTGTCGCTTTGGGATAGGCATCATACCATGTTTCTTTTTCTTGCGCTAAAAATGGAAATTGTCTCGCATAACTGTAAAATGTTTCAGTTAATGGATTCCAGCCATGTTTTAATAAGCCTGTTATACTTTTATGATATGCATTTCCATCCCAGCTAAAATCATATGTTTTGGCACATATAAAAAGAGCAAAAGCCAAACAAAATATGCCACATAGTATTGCAATTATTGTTCTTTTGTTATCTTTTTTAAATACAATGTATGTAAATATAACAGAAAGTACCACAGATATTGGGAATATCCAAACTTGTAGAGAAATATGCATAATAAAAAGTATAGTGGATAGTAATACAGGTAAAAAAAGGGTATTTAATAGAAAAAATCCAACCATAAGTGGCAATGGATATTTTAAATACATCATTTCCTCCGTTATATTTTGTTCATTCATTAATATTTCCTCCTCTATTTTTTTGTTCATCACAGAATGAATATTCTGTACTATTTTTTTGCACTATTATTATTTATGATTACAGTTTTATATCAAAAAATATATAAAAAAAATGTTATATAAACTATATAGCATAAAAAAAGCATAAAAATAAAAGCCGGTCAAAATCAAAATTTCAATCGGCTAAATTTGTCATGCAAAAAACTACAAATTTAGACTTGTAACTCTTAATATTTTATGATAATGTATTGTTGTTATATGTAATGACAGCTATATTTTATATGATTAATAAGACAGAATATTCATTCTGTTTACTATAATATCAACCCCAATTTCTCCATTCTTTCTGTATGCTCTATACCAGTGGATATTAAATAAATACGTGTTGTGTTGATATTGGAATGTCCTAGCACATCTGCTAGTTTCGAAACATCTTTGTAGACACGATAAAATGTTCTTGCAAATAAATGCCTTAAATTATGAGGAAAAACTTTTGAGGGTGCTACATTCGCTTTTTTACACAATGCTTTCATCTCTGCCCATATTTGACGTCGTGATATACCTTTTTTATTTCTTGTTAAAAATATTTCACCAGAAATGATGTTTTGTTTTTTAGCATATCTTATTAGTTTTTTACATAATTTGTTTGGCAGTAATATCGTACGAATTTTTCCTTTTAAAGAAATATCTGCTCGTCCAATTTGTATTGCTTTTACAGTGATGTATTTTACTTCGGATACCCTAATGCCAGTAGCGCATATTGTTTCAATTAGTAATGATAAACGCATTTTCCCTTCAGAATTTGCTATTTTTAATAGGCGTTCATATTCCTCTTTTTTTAATTCTTTTTCTGTACTGCAAAATAATTTTTTCTGTATTTTTAAATATTTTACTTTATATTCTGACATTCCCATAAAACAAAGAAATTTATTTAATATGGATAATTTTGCATTGATTGTACTAGCTTGGTAATTAGATTGACATAAATACTCTTTCCATTCAAATATTATATTTTTTGTGATAGATCGTTCCCCTAACCACAATATAAAATTTTGTATTTCACTTAAATATTTTTCAATGGTACTTTGTTCTTTTTCTTCTAATTTCAAATAATTGTAAAAATCATTTATTTGTTTTCTATCACTCATAATAAGCCTCCTTGTAAAATTGTACTCATTGTATTTTATAAATATTGATTTGTAAAAAAATGAATTCAAAAGCCCTTTATTCTATATATTGACAGAATAAAGGGCTTTTTTATAACATTATTTCAATACAAAAGATTGACAATCAGTACATTGGTCCATTGTTGGATTCGCTTCATGAGTACCTACCTGTATGCTTTGCAAAGAGCAGTTGTTTCTTGAACCACAGTGATATTTGCAGTTTGTTACAGTACATCTAATACATTCATTTGCAGTTGTCATAATTCTATTCCTCCTAAAAAATAAATCATATTTGTTACATCAATAGTATCACCAAAAAATTTAAAATATATCAATATTTTTGTTTTCAAACACTGGTAAAATTTGTTATAATACTATTCATAAAAAAGCAAATATTATGATATAAAAATAATAAGGAGAATTAACGTTATGAGAATCACCAAAGAAAATACAATGTGTATGATTATTGACGACCAACAAAAACTAATTCCTACCATATTGGAATACGAGCAACTTTTAGAAAATACAAAAAAACTTTCTATGGGTTTACTTGCCTTAGAAATTCCTTGTATTGTTACAGAACATTATAAAAAGGGATTGGGAGAAACAGTATCTATATTAAAAGAGGCTTTAAGTATACCAGAAAAAACAAAGGCATATGATAAAATTACATTTAGTGCCTATGAAAATGAAGAAATTAGAAATGCGATTGTATCATCAGGTAAAAAAAATATTATTATATGCGGTACAGAGGCACACATTTGTGTACTGCAAACAACAATAGATTTACAAAATAATGGTTATCAAGTGATATTAATAGAAGACTGTATTGGTTCTCGTACACAAACCAATAAAGATGGTGCTGTAAAAAGAGCTATGCAGGAGGGTGCAATTATCAGCACATATGAAGCAATATTATTTGAATTGGTAAGGGTTGCTGGAACACCTGTATTTAAGGAAATATTAAATATCATAAAATAAGATATAACATTAAAGCAAAAAAAGTGATAAAGTATACTTTATCACTTTTTTGCTATTATAAATTTATTTTTTGTATCAATTTTTCTACTGCTTCATTTAAAAATGAAATATCTTTTTGCTCTATTTTTCCAGTGTCACAAAGTTCAGCAATATCTGGTTGTATAGGTAGTTGTGCTAATACTTCAATATTCATTTCGTCAGCAACTTTTTGCAGTTTGCTTTCTCCAAAAGGATACAGCTTTTTACCGCAGTCATCACAAACCATATAACTCATATTTTCAATAATGCCACAAACTGGAATAGACATTTTTTCAGCCATATGATATGATTTTTTTACAATTAAAGAAACCAAATCTTGTGGTGTTGTAACAATTACCACACCATCTACTGGTATACTTTGGAATACTGTTAAAGGAACATCTCCTGTTCCAGGAGGCATATCAATCAACAAAACATCTAAATCTCCCCAAGCAACATCTGTCCAAAATTGTTTTACAGCATTACCAATTACAGGACCTCTCCATATTACTGGAGTATCTTCTGTATCTAATATTAAATTTGCAGACATCATGCGAATACCTGTTTGTGTTTCTACTGTATCCATACCATTACCATTTCCTACTGCTTTTTGTTTTACACCAAAAGCCTTTGGTATAGAAGGTCCTGTGATGTCTCCATCTAATATTCCTACTGCATATCCTTTTTGTTTGAGTGCTACAGCAATACAGCTTGTCATGGAAGATTTTCCTACTCCACCTTTTCCGCTCATAATTGCAATTACTTTTTTAATATGACTTTGTGAATTTGCATTTTCCATAAAATTCACTTTTCTTTCTGCACAGTCGCTTTGACAGTTTGCACATTGTGACTTATCACAATCCTGACTCATTTTTTCCATCTCCTGTTCTCTACTCTTTCGCTGGTGTAAATAAATCTAATGTAATGTAAATTGTAAAATTAGAATCAAATGTCGCTAAACCATAATGTGTTAATTCTGGATTCAGAATATTTGTTCTTGTTCCTGCTTCCATCATAAACTGATGATATGCATCAATGGCATCTCCTCCGTTTATTTTCAAAACGCCTTCCCCTGCCATAGTGTATTTTACACCGCCTGCTGTCATTCTGTCAAATGGATTTTGTCCCTTTTGGTTCGTATAAGCTACATAATTATTTTTACTCATATCCCAACTGTGATAATATGCCACATTTTCTGCTGTTTCATCACTTCTTAATGTCACAGAATCCTCTTGCACACGAGCACTATTTATAATATCAATTAATTCTGTTTTAAAATTCTCTAAAAATTGTTGAGAATATCTTAACTGCAAATTTTGTTTATAATCAGATGTTCGAATCAATATTCCCTCTGCTTTATAATCTTTATTTAACAAAACATATGTATCTTTATTTTCATCTTTTAGTTCTACTCTAAAATTTTTTAAATCAAGATATCTTACATTTTTCATATCACTTGCGTCCATTTTGCCTGTAATGCCTTTATATTGAAATGTCATATCATTTGTAAAAATTTCTGCTACTTTGTCATCTTTTATTGAAACCATAAAAAAATGTTTATAATCATTGATATATACATATCTTTCCAATGAATAGCTGTTTTGGTCAATACGGTCTGGCTCTCCCCAAACAGATTTTAATTTTGAAACACTTTGTCCAATAGAAATCGTTTTGCCGTCTATTACAATATCTTGTTGTTCTGTTTGTGGTGTTTGTGTATTTTGTTCTGGTGTTTGTTCTGTTGGGTTTTGTTCCGTATTTTGTTCTGGTAGCTGTTCTGTTGGGTTTTGTTCTGTATTTTGTTCTGATGGCTGTGGTGTTTGTGGTGTTTGTTCTGTTGGGTTTTGTTCCGTATTTTGTTCTGTATTGTTTTGTTGTGATGCTGGTAAATTTCCGTATTTTTCATACATTGTTGTAAAAGCAACCACCGCTTCTTCTACTGTCACTTCTTTAAAAGGAGAAAACATATCTTCAAAACCGCTCATAATACCAGCTGTTTGCACTTTTTTGATATAAGGGAGTACACTTTGCTCTAACTGTTCTACATCTTTAAAAACAATTTCTTGTTCTGTTTCTGTTATTTCTATATTACTTTTTTCAAGTGTTCTAACTAATATAATTGCCATTTGTTCCCTTGTTAATGTGTCATCTGGCTTAAAAATATGTTCTTGCTTTCCTGTAATAATACCCTTAGAATAAGCAAAAACAATCTCAGGATGGTCTGTATCCCAAAAAGGATTATGTATGCCTGATATGTCTACTTTTTCCCCTGTAACTTTTTGATAAAACTGTATTGCTAATGTTGTAAACTCTTTTCTTGTCATATTTTCCGTAGCACGTGCAAATAATTCTTCTGGTATTAACTCAAGTTCATAAGCCTTTTCCATAATGGGGACAGCCCAATCACTCGCTTCAATATGCAATGCTCCAAAGGCAGTTGTTGTGACAGAAACAGTCAATGCTGTTGTAATACCCATTTTAATAAACCATTTCATACAACCTTTCCTTTCTTTTAAAATTTTATTTATTTTATTACAAAAGTATGTATAATTTATGAATAGTATACCATATTTCATAAATTTTTCAAGAGATATATTTTTCATTTATCACTTTATTTATGGTATTATCCAGAATTATCCATTGTAAAAATTATGTTACAATTTTTGTAACAAAAGCATACAGATAGAAACAGTATAGTAAAATCAACATTTTATCTATTCACAAATATATATTTTTCATTTGTAAATCATTATATTATCGTGATATAAAATATAGAAAAGCTATCGATAATTATCGATAGCCCCATAAATATATTTTATTGATTGCTTGTTTATAAATAATAGTCAGTTTACAGTATGATTCCCAAAAACATTAAGCAAGTACTCCTGCTAATTCGTCAACAGCTTGTTCGGCATCGTTTCCTTCTGCTGTAATCACTGCTGTTTTTCCCTTTATAATACCTAAAGCGATTGTTCCCATAATACTTTTTGCATTGATTTTTTTGTCGTCAATCATTACTTGTATTTTACAGTCATATTTGCTTGCTGTTTGTACAAAAAAAGCTGCTTGTCTTGCATCTAAGGAACTATTCACAATTATCTTTTTTTCTGCCACGCAAAATCACCTTTATCCTTTCTCAGTTCTTCAGCAATACTGCTGATTTTTTTTAAACGATGGTTGACTCCTGATTTTCCCATTGGTGGTATCATCAAAAGTCCTAATTCTTTTAAACTTGCTTCTGGATACTGCAATCGTAACTCTGCTGTCATATAAAGAGCTTCTGGTAAATTTTCCAAACCCTTTTGATATTGAATATATTGTATATCCTCTATTTGTGTTATTGCTGCGGCAACCGTTTTATTCAGATTTGCTGTTTCACAATTTACCTTTCTATTTACACTGTTGCGCACTTCTTTTAACACACGCACATTTTCCATATCTAAAAGAGAAATATGTGCTTGCATGATATTTAATATATCTGAAATCTGTTCGCCTTCTTTCAAATATACTACAAAATACTCTTTTCGTTGCACCATTTTAGCGTCTAAATGAAATGTATGCAATAAATATTGTAACTGTTCTGCTTGTTTTGCATCTCCATGTACAAATTCCAAATGATAATTTTTTTTGGGGTCATTGATAGAACCCGCCGCTAAAAAAGCGCCTCTAATATAAGCCCTACGACAGCAAATGCTGTGTGCCACAGGCATATAACATTGGTTGCATATTTGTTTATATTGTAATATGCCTGTTGCTGTTAATACCTTTTCAGCATCTGCTGTATCTGTTACTGTTAATACATATGTGATTGTCCCATGATAGACCTGATTTTTTCTAACAGTGACATTACAAACTATTTTAAAAGTTTTTTTCATTAATGTAAAGTATTTTCTAGCGAGTAAAGCATTTTCTGTCTGTAATTTTATACAAATTTTTTGCGCAAAATGCCCTATATATGCACACATATTTATGATAGCTGCAATTTCAGCAATATTACAATGGCGTGCATTTCCAAATCTTTGTGCAATTTCCTTTTTAACATTATATGAAAATGACAAATTTTTACCCCCTAAAACTTTTTATGTCTAACATCCTTTTCTATATCGTTATGTTTCAACAATATATTATGGTTTTTTTCGTGCAATTTTTCATATAAAGCATTAGCAAGCGTTACAGAACGATGTTTTCCCCCTGTACAACCTATGCTGATAATTAACTGGTTTTTTCCTTCTTTGATATATTGTGGTATTAAAAACTCTATCATATCAGTCAATTTATACAAAAAAGTATTACTTTCTTCAAAACTCATAACATAATCAGAAACAGGGGCATCATTTCCAGTGAGTTCTTTAAGTTCTTGTATATAAAAAGGATTTGGCAAAAAACGCACATCGAATACTAAATCACTATCTACTGGAATACCATACTTAAAACCAAAAGAACATACTGTAATAATTAAACTTTCAAATTTTTGATTTTCCAAAAATATTTTATTAATTTGCTCTTTTAGTTCTCTAGTTAATATATGACTTGTCTCAATAATATATGTTGCTTTATTTTTTACTTCCTCCAACATTTGTCTTTCTTTGGCAATACCTTCCGCAATAGAGCCTTTTTTAGAAAGAGGGTGACTTCTTCTGGATTCCTTATACCTTTTTATCAATGTTTTTTCAGAGGCATCTAAAAATAATATTTCATAATCATATCCCAAACCTTGCAGTGTGGAAAGCACAGAAAATAAATCAGAAAATAATTTTCCTCCTCTAATATCAATTCCCATAGCAACTTTGTCAATTTCTCCTCCCTGCTCATAACAAAGTTCTGCAAATTTTGGTATCAATGCAGGAGGCAAATTGTCTACACAAAAGAAATTGATATCCTCTAAAAATTTTAATACAGTTGATTTTCCTGCTCCAGACATTCCTGTTACAATAACAAAACGCATTTTTACATCACCTCATCTATTTATTATTTTTCTCCTATCATTTTGACCTCTGTTTCCAATGATATGCCAAATTTTTCAAATACTGTTTTTTGACAATACTCTATTAAAGCAATGACATCTGCACAAGTTGCATTTCCTCTATTTATAATAAATCCTCCATGTTTTTCAGAAACTTGCGCATCTCCTATACAATAACCTTTTAATCCTGCATCAGAAATCAATTTCCCTGCAAAATATCCTTTGGGGCGTTTAAATGTACTACCTGCACTGGCAAAATTTAAAGGCTGTTTTTGCCTTCTTTGTTCAGCGAGTTCTGTCATTTCTTTTTGTATGGTAGTATAGTCCCCTTTTTCAAGCTGTATTGTTGCATTTAATACAATATATTCTTTTTGAGGTATCACACTATGACGATATCGCAAATCTAACTCTTTTACAGAAAGTTTTTTGATATCTAATTTTTTTGTCAATACTTCTGCTTCTATTATTACATCTTTCATTTCTCCGCCATAAGCACCTGCATTCATACAAACCGCACCCCCTAAAGAACCAGGAATACCAGACGCAAAACTAAACCCTTTTAAACTATGTTTTAATGCTTCTGCACCTATAGCACTCAATAAAGCACCTGACTCTGCTTTTATTGTTTCTCCTTCTACTACAATTTCATTCATGTTGTTTGCAGTTTGTATGATAATACCTCTAATGCCCTTATCACTGATAAGCAAATTACTGCCGTTTCCTATTATCATAACAGGTATATCATATTGTTTTGCAATGGTAATAATATTTTTTATTTGTTCACTGTTTTGAGGAGAAATATAAATATCCGCTGTACCTCCAATGCGAAAAGAAGTGTGTTTCGCCATTACTTCATTTTGCTGTATGAACTGCTCTGGTAAAACCGTTTTGAGTTGCTGTATGATTTCCATAAATTTCCTTCTTTCTTTATTTAAGCAGTTTTTATTATACTATTTTTAAGCATCTTCTACTCCAAAACTTTGGCTGATTCTTTGACTGAGTACTTCTGCTGCGTTATAACCCATGCGTTTTTGTCTTTGATTGATTGCCGCAGATTCACATATTACAGCTACATTTCTGCCAGGACGTACAGGAATAGAATTACAAACTATTTTATTGCCAAGTATGTCAATATATTCCTCTCCTAATCCTAATCTATCATAATCTTTTTCACTGTCCCACATTTCCAACCTAATAACAAGGTCTATACTTTGAGATATTTTTACAGAACTGACACCAAAAAGCTCTTTCACATCTATAATTCCTATACCTCTTAATTCTATAAAATATCGTATGAGTTCTGGGCTTGTTCCAATGAGCATATCATGAGATATTTTTTTAATCTCTACAGCATCATCTGCAACAAGTCTGTGTCCTCTTTTAATCAATTCTAATGCTGTTTCGCTTTTGCCAATACCACTTTCTCCTATAATCAATATGCCTTCTCCATATATATCTACTAAAACACCATGCATAGTAATACGTTCCGCAAGCTGTTCTGTTAACCATCTTATACACTCTGCCATAAATGTGCTTGTACCTAAATTTGTTCTTAATAAAGGTACTTTATATTTTTCTGAAAACTCTATCATTTCCGGAAAAACTGTTAAATCTCTGCATATTACAACACTTGCTACTGTAAATGAAAAAAACTTTTGTAATACATTCACTCTTTCTTTTTCTTCTAAATGACTTAAATAGCTGTGTTCTACTTTTCCAAATACTTGCAGTCTGTCATTATCAAAATGTTCATAAAATCCTGTAAGCTGTAATGCAGGACGATTTACATCACTTTTTGTTAATATTTTGTCATCTAAACTGACAGAGGGTACTAAATTCGTTAAATGAAATTCCTCTGCGAGTTTACTTATTTTTACTGAATACAATGATATCCCTCCATATTTTATGATTCCATATTATCATACATGATTCAAACATTGTTTGCAACTTTATTATATTATTTGCATCATGCATGATATTATTGCTTTCTAAAAAATTGGTATACACTTTCCGCAGATGCTATTGTCATTTGAGAAACCTCTAAAAGCTGTTCCACATCTGCTTTTGCAATATTTTCAATATTTCCAAAATGTTTCATCAATGCTTTTTTTCTGACTTCTCCTATATTTGGTATATCATCTAATATAGAATGTATTGCTTTTTGCTCTCTCAATTTTCTATGGTATTCTATCGCAAAGCGATGGACTTCATCTTGTATTCTTGTTAAGAGTTTAAATCCCTCTGTATTACTGCGTAATACAATCTCCTTTTGCTGAAATATTATAGCTTTTGTTCTATGTTTGTCGTCTTTTATCATGCCACACACTGGAATATCAATGTTCAATTCTTTTAAAACACTTTCTGCTGCTTGTACCTGTATCATACCGCCGTCCATTAGTATTAAATTGGGCATTTTACTAAAATTTCCGCTTTTACATTGTTTTTGTTCTATAATAGCGTGTTGCATTCTTCTGTATATCACTTCCTGCATACTTGCAAAATCATTCGCCCCTATTACTGTTTTAATTTTAAATTTTCTGTAATCGCTGTATTTTGCTTTACCATTTTCAAATACCACCATAGCACCCACAGATTCAAATCCTTGTGTATTTGAAATATCATATGCTTCTACTCTTTGCAATGTTTGAGGTAAATGCAATGCTTGTTGTATTTCCTGCATAGCACCTATTGTTTTTTGTTCTTCTCTTTTTAATCTTTCCCCTGACTGTTCAAATGAAATCATAGCATTTTTCCATGCTAATTGTACTAGTTTATGCTTTTCACCTTTTTTTGGTGTTGTAAATGTGACTTTGTTGCCTCGCTTTTGTGTTAAAAACTGCTTCAATAATTCTTTTTCTTCTGTTACCAATTCTTCCTGTAATATAATTTCTTTGGGTATATACGCTGTACCACTATAAAATTGTTTTATAAATTCTGTCATGACTTCACTTCTCGTACGATTTTCAACAGAATGTAAATGGTATTGCTCTCTGCCCGTGACTTTTCCTCCTCTTATAAAAAACATTTGTGCTAATCCTTCATCATATGCCCTTACAAAAGCAGCAACGTCACAATCGCCTAATCCCGTATTTGCCATTTTTTGCTTTTCACTTATGCTTTTTATACTCAGCAGTTTATCACGTAATGCTGCTGCTTTTTCAAATTCCATATTTTTTGATGCTTCATACATCTCTTTTTCCATTCTTTTCATCATTTCTTCATGTTTACCATGTATAAACTGCTCTGCTTCTGTTATCATATTTTGATAGTCGTGTTTTGAAATTTGATTGTCACAAGGTGCACAACACTGTCCAATATGATAATTTAAACAAGGTCTTTCTTTTCCAATATCTCTAGGTAATATTTTTTTACATTTTCTAATAGGCCATATTTTATGTATGGTATCAACAGTTTCTTTTACTGCAAAAGCATCTGTAATAGGTCCAATATATTTTGCTTTATCTTTTTCTATATTTCTTGTAACAAATATACGCGGATAATCTTCATTTGTAATTTTAATATAGGGGTATGCCTTATCATCTTTTAAAAGTACATTATAAAAAGGTCTGTGCTTTTTAATTAAATTACATTCTAAAAGTAGTGCTTCCATTTCAGAATCTGTTATAATATATTCAAACTCTTTTATATGCTGTACCATTGTTTGTACTTTAGGTGCATGGTTTTTATTATTTTGAAAATATTGTCTGACACGATTTTTTAAATTGATAGCTTTTCCTACATATATAATTTGCTGGTTTTCGTCTTTCATGAGATAAACACCAGATTTTTGAGGAATTTTTTTTAATTCCTGCTCTATATCAAACATTTTTACAATACACTCCTTAAAAATTCATTAAGTATTTTATAATATCATGACGAAAAATGATTTTTCCGCTATAATAAAGCATAACATAAAATTTCAATAAACGAAAGGAATACAATACATGAAAAAAAATTTACAAAATAAAAAAATTCTTTTTTTTAAAATATTAGGTATTGCTGGTATATTAGATTGTTTGTCAATATCTTTGGTTTCTAATTTTAATTTTGGAACACTTTTTCCTGGTGCATTAGGTTGTGTATTTTTGATTTATGGTTATTTTTATCAAAAATTAAATGAATGGGGAAATTATGGTTTTGGTAAATTTTTTATGAAAACAGCTAAAATAGGACTCACTATTTTTTTTATCAGCTTTTTTATTATTACATCTATTGTTATACAAAATGGAGCAAAAACACCTGATAAAGATGCAGATGCAATAATTGTACTTGGTGCAGCATTACATGGTTGGGACGTCAGCCCTGCACTTGCACAACGTTTGGATACAGCAAAACAATACTGGGACGAAAATCATGTTTCTTATATTGTTGTAACAGGTTCACAAGGTCCACAGGAGGACAGAACAGAGGCTGAAGCAATGAAAGAATATCTTATCAATAAGGGTGTGCCTGCTGATGTAATATTGATAGAAGATAAAGCACACAATACCAAACAAAATTTTATATATTCTAAAAAAATATTAGATGATATTTATCAAAATGAATATTATAATATTGTTTATGTTACAAACTATTTTCATACATTCCGTGCTGGGCTACTTGCAGAAAAAATTGGTTTTCATGCACAAGGTTTAGGTGCTCCTGTTACAATTTATATGTTGCCCAATTATTATATTAGAGAATACTTCTCTGTTATAAAATATTTTGTTTTAGATAGTCACAGCTGATAAATTGTTTTGATTCGTAATGAAAAATAAAGGATATTCCAAAAATAAGGAATATCCTTTCAATTTGTCAATAAACATTGAAACTTTGTATCAAACTCTACTTCTTTCCCTCCAGAAAGAAGCAAAGAACTTTACTTTTTGCGTTCAGAAGTATTTTGTTAATTAGCCAATACCACCATACACAATACTTAATATTACAACGATTGCTGCTAAAAATACATAAAAATATTTTGCTATCCAGAAAAAGCTATCTTTCAAAGGTTTTTGTCTACCTAAATTCAATTCTTTTGCAATATTTTCTTTACCAAGTACCCAATAAATCATAATTGCTCCCAATACGGCACCGATTGGCACAACATATATTGTAATCATATCCATCCATCTGCCCATATATGGCTCATACTCTAAAAATACACCTACTACAAATGCTATCAAACCAATTAACACAACGGCTGGCTTTCTACTTAATTTTGTTCTACTTTGTACTGCCTCGCTACAAACTTCAAACATATTGATAAGTGAAGTAATACCTGCAAAAAGCACAGAAGCAAAGAAAAATGTACTAAAAAGCTGTCCCATAGGCATTTTAGAAAATATTTTTGGTATTGTGATAAACATAAGAGGAGGTCCAGAAGCAGGGTCCATACCAAATGCAAATACAGCAGGTATAATTGCAAAACCTGCAAGCATTGCTGCACAAGTATCCAATATCGCTGTCATAATTGCAGAATGTACTACGTCCTCTTTTTTATCCAAATAACTGCCATATATAATCATACCAGAGCCTGTAATAGATAATGAGAAAAATGCTTGTCCCATTGCCATAATCCATGTTTCAGGATTTAAAAGATATTCCCATCTAGGTATTAAAAGATATTTATAGCCTTCTATTGCTCCAGGTAAAAATGACACTCTTACTGCTAATATAATAAATAAAATATAAAATGCAGGCATCATAAATTTACTTACTTTTTCAATACCTGTAATAATGCCTGTCATTAATGCAACAACTGCTATCAATATTACAATAATATGCCAAGGTGTACTACCAAATGCTCCTGTAATTTGTCCAAAATATTCACTGGATTCTATATTTAACATTTCTCCTGTAACAGAACCTTTTAAAAAACGTAATACCCAACCTACAATAATAGCATATCCTATGGCAATGCCCAGAGAACCGATTAAAGGAATTGCTCCTAATATAGCACCACCTTTTTTTCCTCTTGTTTTCATAGCATATTCGTAAGACCCTATTGGACCTGTACCTGTTAATCGTCCAAAGGCAAACTCGCCCGAAAGCCCCACCGCTCCAAACAGAGCAATAAAAAATATATATGGTAGTAAAAAAGCTGCTCCACCATATGCGCCGACACGATAAGGAAACATCCATATATTTCCCATACCTACCGCCGAGCCAACAGAGGCTAATATAAAGCCTAATTTGTTTGTAAATGTTGTTTTTCCTTCCTTCATTTTTGCACCTCTACTTCTTTATTATTTTTGTTATAAATAGGGAATGTTTATAACAAACACTTATACACTTTAAACTGTGACACTTTAAAGCGTATAAGTATTGTATTCTTTTTTTTGCATTACTGCAATGTCAAAAATAAACTATTTTCTATTCAAAAAACGTATTATTTTGGCAAAAAAAAGTAATATTGTACAAACAATTATTGATTATGGTACATATTATAAAATACCATGCATTATGCATTGTATTTTTTGGTTATTATTGCCTATCATAAATAAAACCTCCATATCAATCAATATGGAGGATATTTTTTATTTGCAATATTTTTTTATACTATGAGTATATAAAAATTTTTTTATATCATTTTTTCTTTGTTGTTTTATCAATTTTCTGGCATAGCAAAATGCTTTTTGTTCTCCCTGTTCTGCTAATATATGAAGCAGTTTTTCAAGCAATTTTTGTGAACTTGGATACATAACATGATATGCTTTGCTGTTTTCATAATAAAGCAAAGGACTTTTTTGTGTATATTTTTCTTTTTGATATGTTTTGCAAGCAGCAATTCTATCTAAAAACATTTCTACTACATAACATACAGGCATTTTCATACCTACAAATATAGGTTCTTTTTTTCCGCTATAATCCAGCCAATATTCAAAATGGTGTTTGTTTCTTCCCTTGTGGTGCAACCAAGAAGAAGAATATCCTTTTTTTTCTTTTTCGGCATTGTTAGGACTTCTTGTACCTTGATAATACTTTGCACCAACCAAAAACTCCGTGGGAGAATATTTTGATAAATCATGCAGTAAACCTTGACGATATAATCCTACACAAAAACAATATTTCATTACAAGCATTTTATGCTTTGTAATGGTACAAAAATGCGCTGTCCATTTCAT